>Ga0080006_1135011_pt1 | contig 73633 bp, 72 predicted proteins | sample RS3BMetagenome_FD_69209 | JGI IMG/M metagenome (GOLD analysis project Ga0080006, IMG submission 69209) | Ferric oxide microbial mat and aquatic microbial communities from Rainbow Spring, Yellowstone National Park, USA - RS3B (SPADES... ... | reverse complement strand
GTGTTTACACCCGCAGATTCGAGGAAACACAGGGAAGCATTCTTGGGGAAAGAGGCCACAAACGCTGGTGCGCATAAGAATAGGACGAAACGAAAACCTCGGTGCGTACGTCTTTATCAGTGGATCTGTTCTATCTGGTACTGGCGTGAATGCCAGGCCACCGCGCGGCACCTCCATTCCCTACACTGAGGCATACAAGCACGTCGCTTTGGGCGTGCTGAAGTCCGCTCTTCCCTGTCTCTTGGAAACAGTGTTGCTCCGGGGTATTCTGGTTCCATGTATTGATCATCCATCAATAACAAAGCAGGTTTCCTGGTGATGCGCCTTCCACTACACCAAACCGGACAGTGCTCGCGTACAGTGTGCCACCTGAATGAACGCGAAAAGCTGGACCCCCTAGATATCGTTGGATGCACGAATCTCGCCCCTGCCTTTGCCAGCAAGTCTCGACCGGAGCCCATAGTGAATGGAAATTTCCGGAGTGTTGTTGTTGTTGTTGTTGTCTGCTTCCAAGCTGTCCACAGCAACTGCGCATCCGGGTTGATCCAGTTTCCATGTATCCATCGTATGCCATCCAGAGCGTATCCTGGAGGCAGCGCGTGTCGGTCTCGGTCGTTTCAGTGCAGCGGCGTCCCGCCTCGGGGCGCTGGAGTCCCTTTCGTGCTTCGAGATCGACGCGTCTTATCACATGCATCCGGATGCAGCTATGGCGCCCACATCTAGAAAACGCAACGTCGTTTCACTCTAGACGCTTCTGAGATCCGCCGCCAGCTCCTGTTCAGAAGACTCCTATCTGACTGAGGCTCGATGGATGCAGCGACCCGCCGGTTGGCGAACTTCCCACGAGCGCCTGCTGCGATGCTGCTTGCGCCAACACTGCCACTGTTGGCGTACGGCGATGCACTGCGCTAATCCACGCTTCCTCGGGAGACGAATCATGCAACTTTCACGCTTCTTCACAGACGAGACGAAACTTTGCGAATACATAGGGGTAATGTGCCTGATACCAGTTCCGGAATGTCGAGCGAACGAGTGGAGTGCCCGTCGCCCACGAAGCCCCTTTGAGGACAAAATGCTTATCATCAAAAAAATCCGCCGAATATTCCGGATACAGCGGTGAAGGCTGGAAACGCTCTCGGTCCAGCGGCTCAAAGAGGGACTCGGTCCACTCCCAGCCGTTGCCAACGAGGTCACAGACACCCCATCGCGAGCAGTTCGGTGATTCATAGGTGCTAATCGGGCCCCAGTGCCGGAAGCCGTAATTCCCGTCAGCCGATGACTCCGAGGACTCGTCGCTATCGAGGGCGCTGTCGGGATAGGCACCTTCAGCGAGGTGCTGCCACTCGGCCTCGGTAGGCAGCCGCCATGTCGCTGCCGGGTGTCGCTGGTTTCCGAGCGCCCCAGAGACCCAGTTGGCAAAGGCGCGGGCCTCAGCCAGCGTCACATACACAGGCCAATGGTTTTCGACACAAGCGGGTTCCCCGAGCGCGTGCTCCCCCAGTCGACCGTCGGGGTGCACCACATAGCATGCGGGCCCGCTTTGCTGCTGTCCAGAGCGGTTCAGGGCACGCCAGAACTGCGGCCACTGTCGCCCAGATCTTGCACACCACTGCCGATCGCTTTCATTCAGCCAGTAGCGATCCAGTTCACGATAGCCACCGGCCTGAACAAAATACCAGTACTGTAAGTTCGTTACGGGGTATCTCTGCACGAGTAGCGAGCGCGGAATCTTGCGCTGTACGCGAGGCAGCTCATTATCCCAGGCAAAACGCAGGTACGATTCAATCACCTCGTGTGGGTTGCGTCCCAGAGAGACGATGCCGTCGCTCTCGACACGCTGCGTAGCGCCAAGCGGCGGGTACGACGAGTTCTGGTCCACAGGTAAAGCGTCGGCGCTGGCGAGACTCTGCATTTGCTGTCGATATTCGGATATCCAGAACGGTCGCATACAGTAGCCGTTCAGCTGATGGAGCATGTACAGGAGGGTTTCGGTGTGCATCCACTCGTGTTCCGCGATGGTCATCAGCAGCGTGTAGCACGAGCTTGGCGGCAGCACCTGGTCGTCGACTGACTCGCTCCAGCGCCGTAAACGATAACTCAGATCCTGCCGAATATAGTCTCGATAGGCAGCAACCTGAAAGACTGGAGGCCATTCTTCAGCGGTACTCGGCACCTGCGAGTGCCAGTGGCAGCGCGTGGGGTCGTCTACATCCGGATCCATGCCGCGCTCGAAAAGTTTCGCGAAAGTGCTCAACATCTCGAGTGTGAGCGGGGGTTGTATGGGCAGCGCGTCTTCAGGCAGCAATCTTGAGTTGTAGCGGTTCCAGGCGAACGCTGGCAAATGACCCATGTAAAAGAGAAACGGATGCCGCAAGTCGATTGGTTTCAATAGCAGAATCTGGGTCACAGACGTAGCTGGCAAGGTTCCAAAGACAGCGTCTACCTGCTTCCAAGCTTCTGTTAGTGAAGCTAGAGCCGCCTCAATAGCGCGACGCTCTGAAAATAGCTTTCCCGTCTCGAGGGCGTGTTCCGAGTCAACGACGGGCAGACGCCCAACGCCCGAGAAAGGATTGAGCGGACGCCAGCCTCGCAACAGTGCTGGACGTGTCGTAGCGTCAAGCGTCCCGTCCAGTAGCGGCTCGTGAACTGCAGCAGTTGAATTCAGCATGGATAACCAAGAGTGGCCACCTGAAGCCGTGCCCAGCGATACGCACCGCACAGAATAGCAAAAAAGCTCCTCTGCTGCTTTTGGACGCACGAACGCTCGACTGGAGCAACGGCGGGCGCGCCCCCGTGGCGATATGTGCTCGTCGTGCGCAAGCGCCCGGCGACTACAGGCGACAGAAACGTGTGCGCTTGCGTTTCTAGGGAATGTTGCGCTTCGGGATATCGCTCAAGGATGTGATGTGTCGACCAGTAGGATGGAAAGGGAGTGTCGAAGAAGCGCCAGCTTCGCCCGGCCGGAGATTCGCTTTACCGTTATGCATCGCAACACGAGTACTCTATACGCTTGAGATCCTTCTTCTCGAATGAGAGGAGAGAGCGCTTCCACCGCTAATCCTAGCACTGCCACCATCCGAGCAGCGAGGTATCTGTGCAGTTCTCGATGCACCAGAGCGTCTGCCTGCACCCAAAGCGTGATGATCATAGCTCGCACTGAACAGCGCACAATGCACAGAATTCCGCCAAGTGATCCTGAACATGGCATTCGAGCTGCCTTTTCCAAGTCCAAGTGACGGCTTACATGCACGCACACGTAGGGTGACGCGTTTATCCGCCGCTCGCTCTCATGTATTCCAATGAGAACACGACCACAGGATGCGCCATTCGGCCAGGGGTGGCTTTTCCATAAAACACCGCCGTCACACACAGTTCTTACCGCGACTCGACGCCTCAGCACCAACTAAGGCACTGTACCAGCCGAGCCGATAGCCACGAACAGTGAGCGGCAGACGTTTGTACAGCGCCTGCTCTGGGGTAGCGCCGCTCTGCACAGGCCGGCGAGGAAGCCCCACTCATGCCGCTCCCGCAAGTCGCTCAGCGTAGATACGAGCAGCCTGTGTGTCCAGGTCCTGTCTCCCTTTCCGTGTGATGACGCGACCGCCCGCTTCCTCGTCTCTAGCTACGAGTCCAAGCCTCTCCAGTTCTTGAAGACAATATCGGATAATTCCGCGCGACCCTGTGGCAAAATGAGACGGTCGCGGACCGTTCCTCTTCTTACCCCCGTACTTGCGGCTGTACGCTCCGACACCAAGATTTTGCCGCAAGTAAACCTGGCGCGCAAGAGCCGCCATTCGAACGTAGAGCCAGTCTCGATCTTGCGGTGGCATCTCACGCAGGGTACCCGTTTTCACGACGTCCATCCATTCCGGTTCGCGAACTTGACCCTGCTGTTTGAGGTGTGCTGCATAGGATCGAATCAGATGATCAGCTGGCACGTCTTTCAAGGTAATGCCAGACCTAGGCGCCATCACCACTCCACAGTCCGCTCGTTCGTCAGCAAAGAATACGACGTGGCCGCTGTGCTCGAGTGCGGGCCCTGTCGCATGACGGCGTCGACGGCAAGGTCAATCCTGTACGTTTACGGTATATCATGGACAAAATAGACACTCTGGTGCGACGCCTCCGAGGCTCGCCATGGCAGGCGTTTCGTGCAGCGTCTGCGCAGCGTCACCCCTCCTGTCTGGCAACGACATGGGAAATGCTTAGCGCCCAAAAACTCTGGCCTACCCGCCGGGTTTCTCCGGTATGTCGTTCGGCATCGCCAGTCGCAGGCCTGTTGATGCCGTTTCTAAGAGCGGCGGGATGTGCAGACGCATTGCGGTCCGGTGCGTACCGGCTCAAATGCGCATCGAGCCGACGCTTCCGATTACGGGGCGGGGCTCTCGCCTGAACTGCGGCCACTGCAGCGTATCTCGCGCCGCCGCAAAGCGCATATAGCAGACCTGGTATCCCGTCGGTCTCTGATTATATTTACGTTAACGTCTGTACGGAATATGACCTTGGGATTAGCCGACTATGATCGCGTCTGTCGGGTAGCCGCGGTCGCTTGTGCTGCTCGAACTACCGGGCAGTTCCAACTGCACCCCTGTCAGTATAAATGGAAGAGGTCCTGTAGTATGAGCGGAAACTTTCAATTTTGGGTCACGTATCAATGTCATCAGTACGAGTCTCTGTGAGCTTTTTCCGTGACTGTGTCTTTTCCTCTTTCAAATCTCCGGTTCTATATCCGGCGATCCCTCGACCTCCTCCAGCTCCAGTATCAGCAGGCGAAGGATGCAGGCTTTGACGTTCAAATCCTGCTTTCGCCACTTGCAGCAGTTGTCGATGCTCTGGATGCCCAGACGCTGGTTGCGATCTACGCTTTGCATGCCATTCTCTTCCTCTAGGTTTACAGCATCGGTGCGCTCTTCGCAACGGTGGCACTTGGCTCTGGTCCGCTGTTGCCATACGTCCAGCACACCTTCTCCGGACGCTGTCCTGTGGCTTGTGAACGCTTGCTCCATCGCTCGATCTATGGCCTTGACGCGAATAGAAAAGTCGTCTCGATGCCGTGCACTGGTTCCGTGCCCAGTGCCGTACCGGCGGATCATGGGGTTCTTGTTCGCCATCCGCTATGCAAGTACGCCGTCGGCTGCATACTCAAAGGCACGCCGTTCGATTCAATGGAGGATTTGCGGAACGCGATGTTGTCCGTGATGAAACAAATGCCGAAAAGAATATTCAGAATGGAGTACATGTCTGGAAATTTCTAACCGTCTTCGCTCCCTTCATACAAAGCCTTGACGCACGTTCCGCTAGAAGCAATCATCATGATGACTCGCATCCGAGTCCAGGACCCTTTTCCATGCAAACAGAAGAGACGATATCCTCTGGTGCGCATCTTAGGGGAAGCATCATGCTGTCGATGACGCCCGTATCGTCGATAGCCACAAGAAGAACAGGAGCGCTTGTCTTTCGAACGAAATCTATCAATAATTCGACATCCCAAGTTCATGGAATGCTTGGCATATGCTGGTGAACAAGTCGTCATCGGACGACAATCGAGTATTTTCTTCGTCAATGTAGCAGCGGGATCTGCTGCGCCCATCAGCTCCCCCGAAATACAAAGATCGGAAATTTGAAGCATGCATGGTTTCATCATTCTACACGTAAGGAAGTCAGAAGCGTGATGGCTTGTGCGTATGCACAGCGTCATGATATGAGTTAGGCTATGAGCTCGAACTCAACGGCGTTATGCAGCATCTTGGACGACATTGACCTAACGAATTCGAGCTGCAAAGCGTCACACAAGGCACCCCTAAAAGAGAACCGAGCATCCTAGAACTTTGTATGCATCCGTAAGCCCAGAGTGCTACAGGGTGAATGTCGAGTCTGTATACCTGTAAAAAGGTTTCGAGGAAGAAACGCAAGACAGGAGTCGGGTGAGCGCTTGCGTGTCCCTTTTTCTCATCTGGAACAGATATGGACTTATCGATCCCATGCGGGGAACAGTTTGCTGCCGGACGCCGCGCCGCCCTGCAATTTGCACCAATCGGAATGTCCATGATTTCCAGGATCGACGCGGATCCGTGACGGCGCTCGCTGCGGCGTCGCTGCGCGCTGCGTCGTTCTCCGAAGGATGCCTTGCGGGAAGCGCTCTGCTGGTGCGGGACCTGGTGCAAGGGACCATGGTGCGCTCACATGGACTGCGTAGTAACACCCGCGACAAGTTCGCGAAACCGTTTCGAGGGCATGGGAAACCTTTGCCCTCCAAGTACTTGACCACCTACAAAGTCGGGGAGTACGTTGACATCGCAGCTGACTCGTCGATTCACAAGGGCATGCCGCACAAGTTCTACCACGGACGCACTGGGCGCGTGTTCGATGTAACACCGCGATCCATCGGGGTCGAGGTCAATAAGGAGGTGAACGGGCGGATCCTAGTGAAGCGCATTCACGTACGGGTTGAACACGTGCGACCGTCCCGCTGTCAGGAGGCTTTCAAGGCGCTCGTGCGAGCCCGGGACGCTGCGCGCAGAGCTGCACGAGCAGCCGGCGAGCCCAAAGTTATACACGAGAAGCGACAGCCTGCTGGCCCGCGACCTGCACGTGTCGTACAAGTGGGTGCAGGCGGTATCAAGCACCTGGAAGCAAAGCCGTATGAGTTCATCTGCTAGACGTCGTGCTTGCAACCTGACACCGCACCGGCGGCCGTGCACACCGCTCAAGTCAACTACACTTGTGCGTTTTCTAAAGAGTAAGCGGCAGCTTGAGTATGCGCGAAACGGCAAGTCTGTGCTCGAGAACGAATCGATGACGAAGCGCAGACCTCATCCAAACGGACTCTTGGTCGTATATTTCGCAGGTAAACGATGATCATCGCATCTTGGTCCAGTATCGTTGTGCATTTCCAAAACGAAATAGGTCGTGCCGGGCTCTTCTGCAACAGCTCACGATCCCAAAGTCGTCGTCTGCTTGCGCTAGCATAAAACGATACGCGACGCTTGGAAGACTCGCTCCCAGTGGGCACTGGAAGCGCTCCACAGGTGCCGCGACAACATCTATCCACCGCTTGCTGTTCTGGGACGCCATACGCACCGGTTACGTACCTCGAGCTTGCATTCGTCCGAGAACCTCGATATCTCTCTGTACAACTGGACGCTTGCTCCCTACTTGCATGCAAGCAACCAGTGCTTGTGCAGCACCGCTAGCCGGAGCATTCATGCACCCTGCGTATCGACTCGAGGCACTGGGAGCAAGCCTGCCAGCCAGCGAGCAAGCAGTCGAGAGACTGGGATTTTCTCGCATCGCAGATCGACTCATGGAACAGGTATTCTTCGGATGCGCCAATGCTGGCGACAGGCAGGGAAGCAACCAACCTACTTTCACAGACGCTTTTGGGTTGCACTGAACCAGGACTAGTCCTCGCATCGAGGACAGAGGTTCCATAGATCCAGCGACAGCCGCAGATCATTGGCGCTCGGTGGGAGCGCTCCCACCGGGCGCCAATGATCTGCGGTATCGACTTGCTGGCACTTCAGGGTTCAGACACGAAAACTTACGAAACGTCGACTAGTTTCAAAGCCAGGGAACAGTTCATCGACCACTGAAGCTTAGGACTATGTCCGTCTTGAGTTTCTGGCCGGGCTTGATAGCGCTCGTACTGTTGGTGGTTCTCGTGCGACACCAGCAGCGACGGCGTTCCGCTAGACAGCCTGGGATGCGTCCGGAACGGCGCAACGAGCCTGCCTACGTCGCCAGTACGAAACCGGTGACCCACCAGGCGGCAAATATCGCGGTCAACCGAGCCGAAACACGAACAAAAACGGTGTACACCACAGAGGAGGTTAGTAGACACTGCACACGCGAATCGCTTTGGCTCATCATCGACGGACGCGTCTACGACGTTACGAGTTACGTCGATCATCATCCTGGCGGTGACGCCATCTTCCGCAACGCTGGGCGAGATTCTTCGGCAGGGTTCCATGGAGACCAGCACCCAGAAAAGGTTAACGAAATAATACCCGATTTCTATATCGGCGACTTGAAGCAGTGACTTTGGTCCGGTTCAAAAGCACGACTTTAGCCAGTTTTCGTCTGGCTCTGGAGCGCAAGCACTTAGAGGAAACGGCATGCGTGACTTGGCAAAGCCGCTCACGGGGGATGCGCTTGCTTTCGAACGAGCCGGGATCATGCACTGGTCGCGTCCTCTGTCGAGTCGACGCCCTGCTTGTCGCTTTCGTTGAAGCGCTGTGCTTAACACGCGTCCATGAGGAAGTTCTTTCGAAGGTTCGTATTCCAGCCATTCCATCGCTGCGACTGATCAATACATATCATGGAAACCGATGCTACTGGTCGTCGGAAATGAAGCGAACGAGAGGAACACAGAGGCGAACCTCGAAGCCGACACAAGCCGTCTCGCAAGAGCGCTCAACGTCGTTTATTGTATGGATTCCGTAGAGCATGCAGTCGAGCGGATCAGCGGCAGGGCTGCAGCGAGATAACTTTTTATGGTGTCGGATCGATGCATGGAATTCGAAAAAACCGACTCGATGCACAGTTCCGAAAAAACGGCAGTCAGGAAAGTGTGCACGACTCCTAGTCCGATCCGATGGGTTGCAGGGAACCCACAGATCAGCGTTGCGGTCGGAGATCATGAGTCGTTCAAGAGATTCGCCGAGTGCCGAGCCTATGGTCGGCACCTGTGGCGTGCACAACGCCATGTCCCTGCTCTGGTGCTGTGTGCGGAAGGCCGCTTCGAGCCTCATTGGCTACTACCGCATGGAATCGAAAGCAAAACAGCGCAAACGGTGACAAACGGTGTGCGTCACGCGCCAGCATACAGCGTGTGCGTTCGCGAAAACGTCAGCGCTCACAGCGCTCGTTGAATATATCGCTTGGAACCGAGGCGACCTCGTTTCTCTCGCATTCGGCGGTTCGAAAACCACCAACAGATTTGCTTGCGAGTGAGTCCTGTACTGTTGACTAACTGCTCACGCTCTGCTGCTGATGGATAGATGCTGACGCATTCGTAATGCTGGATGAGGATAGCTTCAGCGTGTCGCGAGAGTTTGTGGCGCTCGCTACCAACCATGCCCGTCCCAGAGCCCGTGCTCAGCTGCTCCATCAGAAACCCCTCACCGTAGCGAGCAAGTACCGTCCTGAAGAACGCACGAGCAGTACGCGATCTGGTTGGCGGGATCGTCAGCTGCTGCTGCTGCGCGAGATCCTTCTGATCAACAGATTCTGAGATCTGGGATGCTACGCTTGAGCGCTCATCATCCAAGCCGGGAGCTTCCCGCGGAGTGCACAGCTCCACAGCCGACGATGGAAGCGCTTTCGAAAGCGGCCGCCGGAGGATTCCTTGCTCCGGGTTGCGAGCATTGAATTCCGTTGCATGGATGCCCCCGAGATACCCCGTACGATTTGCAGCAGATGTGGCTCCAGCGGGTAGACGCTGTACCGCGGACCCATGGAAGCATGCATCCGTAGTGCCAAGCGCTCCCCGATAGACATCGCACACGTCTTCATACCAGAACGATTCTCCGTCGTTGGCAGCGTCTCCGAAAGCTTCGACATGCCACGGCAACGGTATCCGTAAACCAAGCGCTGCTCCAGATGCTGCTACCGCGTTTCGATCGCTTCGGCGTGCAGCATCCGAGGAGTCGGCCGTCTCAACAAAGCGCTGTGTCGATGCACTGAGATGCTCCGTCACGACTGGCATCGAAGACGTAGAACAATGCCCAGGCGTGCCTGTCCCTGGATCGTTTTCATCGCGAGCACGCGAAACGGCATATGCTCGGCAAGCACGCTCGTGCATCTGGAGAAGACACTGGCAGCAGGACTCGAACTTGAGTCGGAAACGAATTAGCTGTTGCAAGGCGGTAACGAGTTCAACCAGTGCACCGGAGACGTGCACAGACGCCAACGGGACATGCTCGCTGCATTGCTGGAGTTGCTGGAGCAGTAAACAGGTGGCCTCTCGCGGCTCGCAAGTCGCCAAGGAAGCGAGCGCCCGTAGCATTCGACGAGGAAGCGTACCCCTGAGCCTCCATTCCCGGAGGTTCTCGATGCTTGGCGTTGCCTCTGCGGCTGTTGTCCGATCGAACGACGGGACACTCAGGAGTCCACCGTTGCAAATAACGTGTTCGACGAGAGCCTCTAGTTTTTCCGCAGCTGCTTGTTGGACTCGCGCTTCACTTGACGCGGGGTGTCTGGAGTCGGCAGTCGAGTTCACTGCGCTCGGTATCGTGAGCCAGAGCAAGGCCGTCGACGCCGAGGCAGTGTCTGCCGTAGCCTGCGGGTACACGCGACACGTCGCTAGCTGCCAGAGCGTCTCTAGCCAGTTGCTCGTATCTGACGACTGTGAACGACACTGCATTTCACCGTGCCGACTAGGACGCTGGTTCCGGGTTGTCGCCCGAGAACTCAAGCGGCCACCTTGCAGAAAGTTTGGCGGAAAAGTCATTTCCGAGTATTCGTACCTTGGGCCGCTTCCACACGCCTCGTTCAGGTTCTATCAAGTCTTTGGTGAGACCCTTCTCCTCTACATAGCGTTTGGGCTGTGCCGTTACGAGGTTCGGGGTCGGTCGGTTTTTCGGTTTTGTGTCGAACGCAGCGTTGCGTTGACCGGGGCGGGTCAGCGGTCGAACGCTTGCTTGACCAACCTGACGTATCGGTGAAGTTGCTCGCGAGTGCGCTCATGTATTTACCAACTTGCTTGCCTCTATTATGACAAAATCATAACTTGCTTGCTTGCTTGCACGCTACTCGAGCGCAAACACTCTGACAGCGTTTTCGCTGCCTCTACCGCGAACCGCCCCCGCGACTGGCAGTACGCTTTTGCGTCGACGAACGGACCCAGTCAGTCTGCGAACAAGAACTTCGCCTCGTCATATGCGGGTCTAGGTATCGTTTCGCTTCATGGACCAGCTGTTCGAGTAGGTCTTTCAGCGAGTCTGGTGCCCACGAGAATCGCCATTCAGATGAACCGCAACAACTGCGGTTCCAAAGTGCGCAGCACCCTCAGCATACGCTGAAACCCAGGTACTGCCCGGGCATGGTGTACCTGATGCGGCTCACCAGTGTGTTTCCTGGACTCGGGAGCCCGTCGACGATGCCCACGCCTCCTCGCGGCAGCGTCAAAAGCGAAAGCGGACATGGACGAGCCGCAACGCCAACACTGTTTACAACGCGAATGCTCGCAGAGCTTCTATCGCCGGCCGTGCCATGAGCGTTTTCGAAAGTTGATAAACCAGTTAGATACTTGTTTCACAGACACACCAGTCTGGGCACTCAACTGAACCTTCACCGCGTCACTTGGGTACGGGTGATCCCAGTGCGCTCTGGCCCAGGCTTCGAATACAGCAACGGCATGCTTCGGAAGCGGGGTTCTTCGGCGCGAGCTCGCCCGAGCAGGTTCTTGCGAGAGCGCTGCTCTCAGCGGAGTCGTTTGATCACCGGATATCGAACGATTCGCATAAGCGTCTCGTCTCAGTATATGTGTGGTCGGAGTCGGTCGTCCCGAGGCAGGGCACGCACATGTCGATGACGGGCATGCTGTGCTCCGATGCACTCCAGCGGCACGCGGAGATTCCCAGCAAGGAACGCCTTCGTGGAGCACACTGGTGCCCGCACAGATACGTAGGCGCTCGATCGGCGATGCCCTGGGCAGTGGTGTTGTTTCCGTAGTCCCGAGGCGCCCAGTCGAGCGTCCGTCGAAACCGTTGCGACTGGGCTCGACCGCAGAGCTTGAAGCTGCGCCCGCCGAGAAGCATGGACGCAGTCGGCCGCGTTGAATGGAGACAACATCAGCCTCATGGGCGGAGTGTTTGCATTCGGTGAGGTTCTGGCCTGCAAGTGCCGACTCCCCAGCTTCGTAACAGATCACATCGCGCTGAAAGTCATCCGAGTTTGCTGACCCGGGCGCAGAGCACAATGCTCGCTCACCAAGAAACAGGAGCGCAGCCTCGACATGAGCGTCGCCGTCATCGTCGAATGCACCACCTGTTCCCGCGTGCTCGACATGGCTCGGCGCTTGCCAGTCACAGACCTCGCTTTCTCTGGACGAAAAACGCAGACCGGGCTGCGCTGGAGCAGATGTTACAGATCCTGCTACTTGATTCGAATCCCATTTCCGCGGTATGTCTTCCGACTTTCTCGTCTTGTAGGTCATGAGGGTTTCGCTTGACCAGCGCTTGACGGCAGCAGTCAAGTTGACTACTGAGTTGACCACTCCGTCTGCGGGTGAGCGCTGTCGACCATGCACTAACCACCACCACCATCATCATCATGATCATAATTGCTCTGGGATGACGTCGTTTTCATGATGACCAGTTCACAACCCTTGCCCGAATCCCTGCTCCTGCTCGCAGCGGCTACCAGGGCATACCCCCAGCGGCATCCACACAGCCGCTGCAGCAGGCGCTCCAGCTGATCCGCGCGACCCGCGTACGGAGGGCGCCAAGCGCGCGTGCATGACGACCGTTCCGCGGGCCACGCTGACGGGCGCGATCGATGCGCCGCGGCGATCGGACGCGAACGCTATAGGCGAGTGGAATATTCATCCATAATTGTTCCATAATGTCCTAGTTTCTTGATTGGCGAATCACGCCCTGGAGCGCGGACGCTGCACTGCGGATGATGCCGCTTGCCGCACCAGCGTGCGCTGCAGGCTCCTATCCGAGGTGTGCGTGCGTGCGTGCGTGCGTGCGTGCGTGCCTATATACAGGGACACGTGTCCCGTAGAGGCATACGTGTCCGAATGGCGATTCTTCGAAGCGTCACGCATGCGGCAATAGCGGGTGCGTTTCGCCTCTGAGAACGTTCCGCTACGTCTCCCAGCGTACTTGTCAGTGCAGCGTATACCTCGTGCGTCTTCGATATTCAGAACTGCACGCATACGCATGCGTCGTCGTGCGCACAGAACCTGCACGTCGACGGAAACAAAATGCATAGGATGGAATGCCCTGCTCACGGTCGCTTTGATGGGCTGTCTTCGGGCCACCAGGCGTCATCAGCAGCAGAGCGATCTCATGGTCATCGGGCGGGTGCTGTAGGCATGCACTCGAGCAACCAGTACTGACCTGGTACCCGCGATTGCCAGTCTCCCGAGCATCTGCAAGCGCATTATACTACACGTGTCCTGGTCTGCGATCTGCGCAGGTCGGGTCCCGGGTCCCAGAGCACGAGGTCGTGAGATCAATGCACTCGCTCACGGAAGCTTCAGAAAATGATGGATAGCGGCTTGAACATGTTTGGGGAAACCGCGCGAAACAGCAAGAGATGCCCGGCGAGCACATATACGCAGAACTGGACGAGAGCATTCCTGATTCGCAAGGGCATCCCTAGGGGTGCGCGCACACCGTCCCGTACCACGCGCTGGGGCTTGCCGGTCTCGAGGACGCATCCTGCCCGCTAGACCTCTGAGCTGGGGTTCGTTGTCGTTGACGTTGCAGGGCACGCAACTGTACGAGCGGACTCCAATTGTCTTGCAAGCTCTTCTAGCTGCTCATGAAAGATGCCCTTCATATCAGCGATATCTTCGCGCAGTTCCTGGACGAGCTCCTCTTTCTCCCCGAGCAGCTCGAGAAGGGCCTGCTCGCGTTCATGCATCCGCCGGATTTCATCGTCCAGACGCTTCACTTGGGCAGCCTGTGATTCAAGTTTCTCGTTACGTTGTGCCATCTCGCTCGTCAAGTTCTGAATAATGTCTTCGCGTCGCATAAGTTCCGTTTGGAGACTGCGAATCACATTCGCGCGGTGACGCAGCTGCGACTGAACTTCCGTCCACTGCACGAGGTTTGGTAGCGAGCCCGAAAGCAGCAACTCTCCAGCACTTACTGAAGAGCCAGGCGTACTGTGCCTTTCGTCCACTGCGTCCTCGGGCGCGGAAACGTTGTCAAGTGTTTCCCCTGCCACCAACGAGGCCGTTGGTGTGTCGCGAACTGTCTGCACTGCCGACGCTTCACCAGGTTGCATTTGCGATGCTGTCGGAACGGCTTCGCAGAGAGAGGGCGTCGTCATCAGCTGCCTGCGTTCGATTTGAAGCCTTCTCCGCAAGCCGCCCAAAGCGTGGGCGGTTTCTCGTGCCTCAGACTCATAAGCACGCTGAAGCCGCAACCAGTCTTCTCGAAAAGTGAAGAGGGTCCTGCGTAGCTGAGCGCAACACGTGCGGATCTGGCTGAGCACTTTTGCCGCAGCGACGCGCTGTTCGCGTAGCGTCGACCCCAAGGCGACAAAGTCACGGAGTTTCCATTCGAGCTCGCGTGCACGTGTGTCGAGTCGCGTATGCTCTTCAAGTAATGCCGCTCGGGCTACATTTGCTGCCTCCAGTTCTGCTCGGATCTGGAGAACCTGCTGTTCGAGCCGCTCTTGGATGGTCGCTTCGCCGGCACTACGCTGACGGAGTTGTTCGTGCAGTACCTGAATTTGTCGCATGAGTGGTTTCGTCGCCTCGGAGACGCTCCTGGAGAGCTCTTCATTCTGTTGTTCCAACTCAGACACATGCGCACGAGCTTGTGCGACTTCCTCGCGCCACTGACGCTCTCGCCGCCCCTGTTCCTGCTGTGTTCGCTCGAGGAGAGCCTTCACATGTTCGAGCTGGGACTGCAGAACTTCGAGCCGATCCCTGTACTCACTCTTGGCTATTTCAAGCTGTTCCTGCGCTTTCATGGCCAGACGCCTAGTCAGGCTTCGCAGCTCGGCCTCGTGTTCGTCGCGGAGCTCGTGAAGTCTAGTCTCTAGCGTCTGCAGCTCAGACCGCTGGACGTGTTCCTGCTCGCAATGCTTTCGTTGCTCTTCTGCTTGTTTCAACTGCGCCAGTTGTGCCTGGAGACGAGCCTGGCATTCCTGAACGCGCTCTTCCTCCTTTCGCAGCTGGAGTGCAGTGCTATTCGCTCGGCTACGCTCCGAGTCGACAAGACGTTCGAGTTCACGTATACGTTTTCTCTGGGCTTGTACTTGCTGATCTCGTTCGTAAACGAGCTTGGATAGACGCTGCGCTTCCTGATATAGCTCCTGTGCGTTCTCTGCGGCCTCCAAAGAAGGGCGTGGACTCGGGAGCCGCCCCGGTCCGACCTGCGAACCGTAGCTGCCCGCTCCAGAGTCACGCTCCTTTGCATCAGTTCGCGGACTGTGGCCTTCTTCAGCACCGGTCGCAGCAAGAACGTGCGCTCTTGAAGCATCATCGGTCTCGCTGCGCAGCGTTTTCGAGTCGAACGAAGCGCCAGAATCCTGCTCACGGGACGCTTCCGGTGAACGTCCACGCACCTCTGCGGTTGCAGACAACGCGGGTTCCGTTATCTCGGGCGCAGCAACGTCTTCCCATTCCTCCTCGTCAGCAACTGCTCGTCGCATCCAGCAGGTGGCCCAACGCTGAACTAGAACCAATAAACTCTATTTGCTTCCTCCGCGAAGACGCGAACCTGTAAAGTGCTATGTGAGGATGCCAGTGCGCACTGGCACTTGCAGACAGCAGCGGCAACAAGCGCTGCTTCTCCTGGTTCAGTTGACTCCCGAACGCGGTGCCATGTGCATAGTGCAGAGGTATCAAGGTTTGAGCCATCATGGTGAAGCTCAACGGGTCTTTTTAAAATACGACCTGAGCAAATCTTGATCGAAGAAAACTTGCCGAATATACGCAACCCGCACCAACACCGTATCCGTAGACACTCCGTGGTTACGGGTACACAAAATCAAGTCTCGGAAAAGTCATCGGAGCATTTTGAGGCGGTCTGCTGGGTACAAGTCGAGGCAGACGCAACCTGCATTGCCGAAGTTTGACACACACGAACCAAGAATGCTCGCAGCAGTTTGTACACATCGCTTTGCAGCGAACCATACCGAAGCAATGGAGCTTCATCTGGAATGATTTCGTCAGCGTCTGATGCTTCCCGATTCACCAGCGGTGGCTTTGATGCGCTAAGCAGGAAGCCAGTGCAGAGGACGATTGTGCACCAGGTTGCTTTGGACCCAACAAGAGTCCAGCATGGCCCGCGCAGTACTTGAACTCGTACGCGCGGTTGCGCAAGCATACGATGCACTTGTCTGCAACCTGAGGAGACCTGCCAGTGTACCCTGGTCTGCAGAGGCGCGTTCGCATGCATTAGTCTCAATGCGGAAAAGAACGAACGAACACTGTTCATGGCTCGCTTGTGGACCCGTGGCCACCCAGAGAAACGACGGGGAACGAAGGCAAGCGAAGCGGGTTCCTGAGGGAGAAGCTCTCGATTCGAACGCGAGGACGTATCAAGAATTTTGGTGATTATGTTCCCGAGCCTTAAAGCGCTCATGAGAATCGTCCTCTCCTCCGAAAAGGATCGGGTTTCCACGAAATGCTTCCCCGGCAGCGTCACTGAAATCCACGCACTAGCGTCAGCAGCGAACGCGAATAATGCCACACGAACAATCCAGGCGTACAGAATCAGGCAACTCGGAAACGTGTCATTCACGGCCTCGCAGATGTGGTGCTACCAGGAGGCACAAGCACAGGCAGCAACTGGAATCGTTGCAGAAGCAACAATGCCGGTACTTGCAATCATTCCAATAGGAGTGGCTGCGGCTGTGCCAGATTGAAATGCGAAACTGCATTGCTTGCTCGGTTCTTTTCCGTCGTTTTCTCGCCCAGTCTCATGCGGTGTACATCCGCTACATTCGAAGCGGAGCAACAGCGGCTTACGAATGCACGCGTCGGTTCAGGATCCGGAGTCGTCTCGTCCGAGAGGCTCCTTGGACGCGTCACCATTGCATTTCCGCATGCCATCGGAATCGAGATAGCTCGCGATGCCGCTGGAAAACAATTCCAAAATTAACCGATACCATTCCCGAGTTCATACAATGAAGCTTCGAGCCTGCCCCTCTCGTTACGTTTAGCATGCTCAAATCACACACGCTCCAAGTATTCGATTTCTCTGTTTCAAGGTCGCTCGTGGGCGGATCATGTGGCGCTCCGGCACCGACCACGAAAGAGAATCGGTGTCATCTGCTTGGCAGCTTGTTGACCAGCGTATACCGCAAATTCAGTCAACCTGTAACGTCAAATGAGAGAGATCGAATGTATTCGAAAGACAGGTTCTCGCTTTTCTGTGGTCGTCGTCTACGCGGGATTCTACAGTACCATGACGCCTCTGACAGCGTATGCTCCAGGATGCTCCAGTCGGTTGCGCTTGCCCGCAAGAGGGTTTCTGAGTCAGACCTGACTCATCTACGGGATCGCATCCAGTGGAGCGTGTAGCATCGCTTTGCATGAGGCGAGCGTTGTCGGACGGGAGTCTCTCGACCTGTTCCCTGGTCTGGCGTCGCCTTCGAGGCCTTGGTGCATCATGGAAAACATCGCGCTCCACGAACCCGCTATCGAGTGGACCAGCGTGCGCTTCCACGCCCAGCAGACAGCGTCCTCGACGCTGGGAGCGCCCTGAGGAAGCCCCTGATCGTAGAGTACGGCACGAGACGCAGAGACGCGAGGCGGGTATCGAGGATAGCCTGCAGTGCCTGCCACGAGCGTGTACCGTGCGATGACGCAAGCGTTGACGCGCCACAGGGCAGCCTTCTCATGAAGACGTGTGGTCTGCATATCGTTAGACCTGAACGCAGCCACGTGTCGTCTCTGCGAAGGGCGTCTCCAGGTTGTCTGGCGAAAGGATGAGAGTGGCAAGCGAAACGTCGATCACAACTTTTGCCAGTGCACGGCATGCGTTGACAACAATCGGCAGCTACGACACCGGGATTTGAACACCACCACCTATATCCATCGACTGCTATCGACGGAGCTGGCGGCAAAGGGGAGACCAGCGTGTTTACACCCGGAGATTCGAGGAAACACAGGGAAACATTCTTGGGGAAAGAGGCCACAAACGCTGGTGCGCATAAGAATAGGACGAAACGAAAACCTCGGTGCGTACGTCTTTATCAGTGGATCTGTTCTATCTGGTACTGGCGTGAACAGTGAAACAGAAAATGGTTCACAACCATGGACGGTAGATATATCCACTCACCCGCTGACGTCTCCCGGCCTTTTTGACCGACCCTCTGCTATCTGCTCCAGCTTTTCCTTCTACTCTTCGAGCCTGAGAGGCTGCCCCACAAACTTGTATCTCGTCAGCCCCGGGGGTCTCGTCTTCAGCACCACAAATCTCCTGGTATTGATGACAGCGCTGAGGTCCTGGTACACGAATCCGATGCGTTTGCTGCCGCTGATAGAACTCATCAGTGCAAGAATTCCTCGAACTCGCGCACTCTGTTCCACTATAGTCTCATTGTCGTCCAGCCCAACAAACACCTTTTCCCGCCTATTTCCCTACTTATTCTTTTTCGTCCTCATTTGCCCCGTTTCGCTGGATGATTGACGAGGAGCGGATCTTATTCGTTGTTTTCCAGCAGCCAGCGACACAGTGCATCCACGATCCCCGATTTAGGCATCAATACCTATCCCCTTGACTTTTTATTTCTTCAACTGAACACACTGGGAACGCGTCTTCTATAACCCGAGAAAAGTCATTTTTAATGAAACGCATCTGATAACGGAACACTATTGAAGTGAAAGTCTATACACCGATCGTCTGTCTGGACGGTGGCTCGCCACACCGATCGCACGAACACACGAGTGGCGCTTGCCGCTGCAAAACATACCATTGTTGCTCATTAGGAGTAGGTTCTAGAGCTTGCACTCCTTGTACGTCGATCATCATCTATACAGGCACAGGTAATACGTTTCCGAGCCAGTGACTTTCCCAGACAGAATCTGCTTTTGAACTAGCTTGCTGAACGTGTTTGATCGTGCGCTTTGGGAGCAGGTACTTGAGCTTCGACGCTCATGTGGGGAAGTTTACGCCTCTTGTCGCGGATCCGCGTCCGCAACGGTTTGCCAGAAGCGTCTACTGGCAGACCGCTGATCAACCTGAGGTGTCGTTCGATGCACAGCAGCCAGCGAGACAACCCTGCAACGCAGACAGACGTCGCTGGGACCCAGCGCGCACTCAGTTCCGTTGCTGCTGCGGTAGCGGCGACGGCTGGGTCCGCCAATGCCAACATTCCGCTGCCTGACTTGCCGTACGATTATGACGCTTTGGAGCCGGTCATCAGTGCAGAGATCATGCGTTTGCATCACACCAAACACCACCAGGGCTACGTGAAAAACCTGAACAACGCACTGAACACGCTACACAGTACAGACCACGTTCCAACGCTCATTTCGCTGCAGCCTTCACTGGTATTCAACGGAGGGGGCCACCTCAATCACTCGATCCTTTGGACGAATCTGGCTCCAGTCGGGAAGGGAGGCGGCGAGCTCCCGGATAAAGATTCACCCCTATTGAAAGCCATAGAGAGCGATTTTGGTAGCCTGAACAATTTCATGAGCTTGATGAACACTGCTGCAGCTGGGATTCAAGGTAGCGGTTGGGCCTGGCTCGCCCTGAATCGGAACCTGCGGCGACTGGACATTATCACTCGGTCGAATCAGGATCCCGTCGTAGGGGCCTACACACCGCTCCTCGGTATTGATGTTTGGGAGCACGCCTATTATCTCCAGTACAAGAGCGATCGCGCAGCATATCTGAAGAACATCTGGCAGGTCATCCATTGGAAAGATGTCATGAAGCGTTACGAAGCTGCGATCGCATGAAGGGACCCCTCAGAGGCTCAGTCAGTCAGTCAGTCAGTCGGTCGGTCGATCGGTCGGTCGGTCAGTCAGTCAGTCAGTCGGTCGGTCGATCGGTCGGTCGGCCTCGATGCGATTGGGTTCGTGGGAAACCGCCTGCGCTCCGCATATCGGCAGCGGGATGATCGAGCGGCATTCTTCGGTAGCCGCGGTCGCTTCTGGTAGCCCGTGCATTTCGCCATGAGGGATGCGTCATTCGCCGTGAAGCGCCGGCTGGGCGACACTCGTCGATAAACGGATCGATTCTAGCCAGCTTTCCAAGAGTTTGCCGCGGAACGCAGACGACGGCATCGATATTCGTCCTCAATGAAATACCATTGTCTTGATGCCGTCCCCGAAGCGGCACGCTGGTAGACGATACAACGCAGACAACGCTGATATCCGAATAGAGCGTGAGGGTCTGCGGGTGCAACCCACGCAACCTGGACATCCCAAACCCGCCACTCGTGACGAGTCCTTCACGTGCGCCCGCTCAGCGCATTAGCTGGGAATCATGCGCTGGTGACAGGGAGATGCCAGACGCGCTCTGTCCGTTGTAGCTGACACCGCCAACGAAAACGAAACCGCCCACAGCACCCGTCATGCGCAAATGTATCGTGCTGAGGGCGTATGGCGGGCGTTGGGCTGTCCGCGAGACCCGAGTCCGCACTCCATCCGAATTCGTGCCCAGCAGGCACCGATGATCATGGTGTATGAGCGCGGATCAGCTGGCGTGCATCGGGCAGGTCGATGCGCACCTTGCCCGTTCTATCAGTGTCATCTAAGTGCAGAAATGTACTGTTTTATACAAGGTCTGCACACCGGGCAGGTCGATGCGCGCCTTACCCTTTTTAGTGTCAATTAAATACATATATGTTCAGGTTTATACGACATCTGCGCATGAAGCCGTAGCGCCGCAGTCCTGCAGGCAACCGGCGGCGCGTCAGGCTCCATGCCTGGTATCGCACTGAGGTGGACGTTGCCGGACAGCGCGCGATGTGCACGGTATGATTCGTACCGCGCAGTGCAACATTCGGATTTCCTTCAAGCCCGGCAACACACCAGAGCGTGACCGCGACGAGCGCGCTCACTCAACAGGTCAACTGCGGCGTCTGCAGTGCAACCGCTGCTGCATGCATCACGCAAGCATGTCGGCGTATGAGACGCAGTTCGGACGTAACCCTCGGAATGCCTTGAACCTCCGCACCATCACCGCTGCCTTGTGGCGTGTTCAGCCGCTGGCGGATGGTCGTTTAGGAAGCGACTCGCGGGATATCGGCACCGAGTTGCGCAAACTGTTCCCGCACGCGCTTCAACCGCTGCGACCACGTCGTCAACAAGATATCGACACGATCAGCATCGAGGTCTGTGTCTCGATTCTGCCGATAGTCGGCCACAGAGACGGGATAGCTCGATTCTGAGTACCGCGTCGGATTGACGAAGCTGTCGTCCCAGGCAGGAACTCCAGATGTCGCTGAAGAACCAAATTCAGTCTCTGTGCCTGTAGCTGGAGAATCTGTGGAAAGCAGACCTGTCGTTCGCTGCCGCCACGAGACCAGCAAAACGTCTTGCGTTTGATCAATGCGTCCGATGAGGCGGCCATCCGAAATCAGCTGCACGACAGCGTGCTCGACTTGCGCGATGCTATCGCCTTCCCTCGTTACGCCAAGGCGCTTCGCCAAACTTGCCAATGTGATCGCTCTATACGGGTGGACGGCTCGCAAGACAGCCCGCTGCCACAGGCGACTCGACAGTGTTTCAGTGAACGGACGCAGAAACGTATCTTCGATCATTGCACGATCCTTTTCGAGACTAGATTCGAACAGCACCAGATCATCCTTCTCGTAAGCATGAATCATATCACCCAGGGCCCGCATGTGGGGTTCCGAACCGTAGGTCTGCAATTCCGGGGCTGTGAACAAGTCCACTGTATTTCCCGAAAGCAGGTTCGCTAAAACAAGATACCGTAGAACGGCGAAGCGTTCCGGCGCACCAACCTCCTCATAATGGCGGAATGCCTCGTAGAACTCCCGTGCGGCCTCCGTGACGCAGCCCTGTGCCAGATACAACTTGCCGCCGCAGGTCCGAATGATCGCTAGGGTGCGCGGGCTCACAAGCACCCCTTTAAGCACGCTTTTCAAGCGCATGGCCTCTTGATACAGTCGCCAGAGACGAGAAGCGTAGAATCCGTCGTCTGCTGCGATCGGTACGCCCGGTCTACCAGGCGGGCTCAGTGCTACGCCCACCGTACGAGGTACTGCGGACGAGTCCGGAGGCATTGTCGCTACAAAGTCGCGGTTCCTTCGACCTATCGATGCGGCCGGGGACGTATCCTGAGCTGTATGTCGCAACCGGTACTCCATGGCTTGTGGAAACTGGAATGGTACTGATGCGAGCTTGCCCCAAAGAACGAGCTGCAGCTGCATGTCCAACGCAAACAATTCCAGTAGCTGAGAGCCAGAGAGCGCACCTATCAGCAGCTGCTCGCCCGGTTGTCGTGGAGCGCTCACTTGCCCGCTCAGCGAGGCTGACTTGGGGTCCAGCGCTGGGTCGGCGCCCAGCCGTATACCAGCGTGGCGGTACAAGCGGCGCAGAAGCGTGCTCAGCCGCCACAAGGCCCCCGTGTCCAGATACAGCTGCCCAAGGCGCACCACGGTACGAAACCGCAATCGATTATTCAGGGAAACACCAGCTGCGTCGAGAGCGTCTATGGTAGCCTGAAGCAAACGCTCCAGTACGCTCGCAGGAACGTACGTCTCCGAGGCCAGCGAGTCCAGCAGCTGGCTGATCACGAACTCTACCAGCGTACGCGGGACCGCTGTGTGGAAGTAGCAGAGGAGACGCTCATGGAGCGCTTGTGCCCTACTATAGTCCTTTCTTTCAAAGACGCTGATAATGACTAACTGGTGAAGAGCACGAACGCCCCACTCGCTTTCTCTCTGTGGTTGCTCCAGGGAGAGCAGTCGCTCGTATAAGGCTGCCGCTCCGCTGAGATCCCCGCGTTCCTGCAGGCTCTCCCCGTCATAGTACAGGTTCTCCAGAAGCACGGCGTACTCTGGTGTCGAGCTGCGCACTTGGCTCCAACTTGACTCTGGCGGTGTACCAGCTGGTGTTCCCATGCCCAGGAAAAAGCACGGAACACCACCACCACCACCACCACCACCACCAGCAGCAGCAGTAGTAGTAGTAGTAGTAGTGGATGTAACAACAGGCACAATAGCAAGTGCAACAGTAGGTGCACCTGCAATCGCTCGAAGGTCTAAAGCTGCTTCGCAACCGCCACCGCCCAGAGCCGACGTCCAGCGGAGGCAACCCGCGACTGCGTCCTGTATCCGAACAGCGGCAGTTGTTGTAGAAGTGCTTCCAGCGGCTGCACTGATTTTGCTGGGCTGAACCTTTATTTTCGAGTAAGGGGGAAACTGGACTGGAGGCTGGTGATAGAACGGAGCAACTTCTGGAGCAGAACGGTGGTCGCTTCCCAGGTTGCTGGCTCGTACCAACGACGACGCGACTGGGCGTTTCGGACGCGACTCGTTGATCCCAGACCGTGCGTTAAAAAGCTGTCAAAAGCGCGCCAGTTGCTACTGCTGCTGTTTCGCGCCGACTTCATCTCTAACACTGTGGCGCTGTACTCCGTGCAAGACGCTCGGTTAGCGAGCAGCAGCGCCCGCTCGGATTCCGCTTGGAGCTGTCTCCGCTCAACTGAGGGCTCTGGTGCCGAAAAGCACGCCGCGTGTAGCGTCGTAGTCACGTTGTTTCGCGACCTGTGGAACGGCACAGTGGAGTACCCGCATAACCGCCGCACCGTCCTGTGACTCGATAGTTCATCAGGCAAACAAAACAGACGCTTTGACATTTACGAGCATGAGTCAGCAGCAGTCTCGCGGTAAACAACCGAACGCGCCAAGCGCTACCGCGACGACGGCTGATAACGATGACGAAGTCGACCTTTACTCGGGAATCGAGTTCCCGCAAGCGCTCGCCCCAGCGAAACAGAAGGTGCAGCCTCTCCGAGCCGCTCCGTCGAAAGGTAGCAGCGCTTCAGAGCGTGACAGAGTCGAAGCGCATGCACCTTCGGACAAGCGTGGTGCTGACCGACTCGAACAGGCAGAGCGCAACGCGAACGAGACCTCCAGAGTTCGTGCAGCGCCCGACCCTAGCATCAGCGATGATCTCCACGACTCAGACGAAGAGGACGACGCCGAAGAAGAGGATCAAGAATCATCGGACGACGACGTGGATATCATTTTGGGCAGTTCGCAACCCGCGATTGGCGAGCAGGCAGCCAAGTTTGCTGCATCATGGAATGAAGTCGCGAAGGAAGGGCGTGGTGTTGCCGAGCAGGGCGGCACTGCCGCAGGTCTCGGCATGATGAACGCCGAGGCCTCGCTTCAATCGTCAGCGTTGCTTCAGAGCATGTTGCCACAACCAACCATGGCAAATGTTGTTCCCGGCAAACAGAGAAGTCTCTACGAAGTTGAGCTAGAGCAGTTGGATGAGAAGCCCTGGCGGGAGCCCGGCGCTGTACTCTCTGACTACTTTAATTACGGGTTTACAGAGGAGACCTGGAAAATATATTGTCAACACCAGGCTGCAATGCGCCAGGAGACAAGCGTCCTGCACCGTCAGGTTACAATGAACCAGGCGACGGCATCACGGGAACGCGACAAGCCGACGCGTCCCGGCCAGGCTGGTGCCGGCTCTGCAGCGATAAGCGCGGGGAACGCTCGCGAAAGGCCACCGCGACGAGCGGTGGAAGAGGAAAAGCCCAAACGAGACGTCGAGTCTACCGCCAAGAGCACCGGGAAAGGTCCTGGGACTGCGTGGAAGGTGGCTGGTTCGAGTCCATCCCTGCTGCCGAGTAAGAACGTCTTGGAGCGTCTCGCTCAGGTGCGCCAACAAATCATGAGCCAGAACACCGGAGCCCAGACTCCAGAATCCAGTTCAAAAACGATGCACCGTCATGAAACAACCAGCTCTGAGGCAAACTCCGGAGAAGCAGATCGCGCTGAGCCGACTCAAGCCACGGCATCCGATGATCGCACTCGAAAGCGGAAACGGGTGAATGAGGGACCAGCACCGAGCATCGCGGACAGGTCCCGCTGAAAACCTGGACTCGCTGCGGTGATGCGCTTATGGTCATCATCCTGGCGCGTCTTGTCGTACCGAGAGTGCCTCTGGGGGTTACATGTCCTGCGCTGGGGCGACACAGCGCATCCAGGTATCGATGGAGCTCGACGGCAACCGAGTAGAGCACCAAACGATGTGCGTCCGTCGCCATGCAACGGAAGCGAGCACCTCTCTTGGATATGTGTATGTGTGTGCGAATGTGCTTGTGTGTTGTCATTGCGTTTCCTCGACACGACTTTTGGTGCCGCTGACGCTGATGAACGACCGCTTCTCGCTTGGGTCCACCAATCGTGACCAGGACATATCCAGCGGTCACTTTTGCGTGCACGAGCTCTGCAAGGAAATGCTCATGGTGCACACAACCGCGTCGGAAGACGAAAACGCCTCAAGGTCGATCGCTCGTCTCCTCGTAAAGAACACGGCTTGCTGAACTCTCGCTGATGCGTCCAACGCCGGTTCGGAGAAGGCGGCTAGTCGGAGCCTACCCGCGACAACCTTCAGCATCGTCTATACCGCAGCACCGTCGCCCGCCGCAACACCACACGCTACACCACGCTCTCGTTCTAGAAACCCTACCATCCCAGGTACATTCGCATCATTCGATAGAATAAGCGCATGAAGCCGCTAAAGGCAACTGCACGTTGAAAAACGCACCTCAGTGCATTTCCAGCAACCGTTCAGGACACCGGTCAAGCCACATTCCCAACCGAACTTGCTTGCGCGAATAGCTTTTGGGTTCCAGTTGCTGTTGGTGGTGTTGATGCAATGCCACGCCTCAGAGGCAGAGGAAGCTCTCGGTCGGAGGAGACTGCATCACACGAAAGTACGCCAACAGGGAGCACGGCAGCTACACCAGCTAGCGAGGACGGCAGTGGCACGTCACGCTCAGCAGCGAACGAGTCGGACGAGTGGAGCGCGAGCGCACTCGGTGCGGCACTTGTTCAGGGACTGCGAGCACTCCTCGAAGACGTGTCCCTAAGCTTTCAAACCGAGTCAAGTGGTGAGCGACCTAGTCAACGGCGCCGTTCGCGTCGCCAACACCTGCAGTTCCAACGCTATGCATCGAGTCGCCTGGCTCCGAACGTCGGGGTGAACCGTGCCGCTATCCAAGCGGATATCGCTTTTCCACAAGCGCTCTGGCAGCTGGATGAGTCAGGACGTGAACGAGAACGCTCGATTGAAGACATCGAGAGAATGGAAGCTGTTTTGACGTACTTGAGCTACTGGCTAGGCGAGCGCAACGGAAGTCGCGTGGTGTACGGCTCGCAGCAGCGTTTCCGGAGCCCGTTGCATGAAACGGACGCTGCTCTGCGCCCAGTTTGGGCGATTCGCCTCGGCTCGGTTCCTGACGCCTTGAGAGCGCGTGAATGTACCGCAGAGGCGGTCCCAATGCCGGGTCTAGCAACCAAGAGTCGTCTGTGGACCGAGCCGCCGCAGCTGCTCGCGGAATGTCATCGCGAGCGTCTGGAACAGTTCCTGCATCTCTTGCTGCCGCCGACAACTGAGTCGAACCTGCCACTGGATGCTCAATATTTTTCATCTTTCTGGTATCGATTTTTATTTCTAGAGAAGGAGCTCCTGCGCTCTGTGGACGTTCGTCAGCCAACGGCACCTCCGGTGCATTACTCACAGCCGCTCAGCGACGGTGATCCGCGAGCTGCCTCTGAGGCCGCTGGGATCAGTGCAGCTACCTCTACCGACACTTGTTCAAGTTTTCAGCAGCCTTGGTCGCGACTTTATCCAGGTGCATGTAGTACACGAGCGCCCGGAGCTGCAAGTCGATCCCTACCTTGTGGATTCCATGACGCTGCGATGGCGTCTCTGCAGGAGCACTATGTTCCGCAGTTTCCGCTGCGCAAACTCGATGTCTACTCAGCGAGAGCGTACGGGTGTCGCTTTTTTGATGAAGGAAGACTACTCGTAACGAGTTGCCAGGATCGACGCCTCCGCTTGTACGACACCAGTGCTCTGGATGTGTTCGAGTGGTGCGGCGGTTCACCGGAGCACTCGCTTTTGGAGCGATGGGAGCGACCTCCTTCGGAGCAGGATTGTCGCGCTCGCTTGCCGGTAAGCGAGGTGATCGCTCGGGACCTTCGCTGGACCGTAACCGACGTAGACTGGTCTCGACAAGCGGACGGCACCAGTTGGCTCGCGTACGCTTCGATCACGCCACGTGTTTATCTGGTTCGGTTGGATGCAGTAGAGGCGCAGCAGGCGCTGAGTTTTGCGGCACCTGCGAATCTCGTCCTTGACCAGAGCAGCAGCGAAACCGGGGCAGCAGCCGGCTGGACTAACTTGCTTGATGCAGAGAACTCCTACGGCCTTGGGATATGGAGTGTTCGTTTTCGACCTGATGGATCGGAACTGGTGGCGGGTGCCAGCCACACGGGTCATGTTTTCGGTGATCTCGTCGTTTATCGCCTGGAGCGGCAAGCGCCGGTGGCATCACTGCGAGCTCACCAGGATGACGTGAACAGCGTGGCGGTAGCGGGGGCAAACCTCATCCTCAGTGCTGCGGATGACGCCTATATTCACGTATGGGATCGTCGAGACCTTCGCCGGCCTTGCGGCTCCTTTGTGGGCCACACCGAGGGTATCACACACGTGTCGTGGCGTGGAGAAGAGGTCGCTCCGCAACTCCGATGCGCAACGGACCTGCTTGACCAGCGCTATGTGGTGAGCATCGGCAAAGACCAGCGATGCAAGCTATGGGATATTCGTTTGCTGCGAGAAGCGAGTCAGGTCGAGCGGCCGCGTCCAACGCATTACGACTACCGTTGGAACGATATGGTGAATCCGCCACTCGATAATCGAAGAACCCTTCGCGGGGATAACTCGCTTTACACATTCATTGGTATGCGGGTTTTGAGTACCCTGATTCGAGCCTACTTTTCGCCTCTGTCTACAACGAGTGGGCGATACATTTACACCGGAAGCCAAGATGGGCGCATTTGTCTCTTTGATACGGTGAGCGGCATGCCGCTCACGGCACTGCGTGGACACGAAGCCGCAGTTCGAGAAATGAGTTGGAGTCCGCGCCTGCCCGGAGTACTTGTCAGCGCTGGTTGGGATGGTCAGGCGCTCATCTGGCGACCGGCTGGTGCTGAAGATCACTGAAATGCACTCGAGTGGCGAAGCATGTTGCTGGCATGCGTTTGCCTCGATATCCGTGGTGCAAGACGGTCAAGCTCATGGGAAACGTTTCCGCGCTATGGACAGCTTCTAGTTCGAGGAGAAGCACAGGCAGCTGGGAGCGGCTTACCTGCAACGCGTGCGGCCTTGGGTCGCTGCGACCCCTCGAATGCGTTTCTCGGTCGGTGATCGTGAAGCGCAGCGACACGACTTGCATTCGTTTGCTTCATGTTCTAGTGTATATAAATTTCCAGATGCGGTACGTGTCATCTACGGAGGCTTTCTTCGTTGCCGAGCGCGAGCATTCCCTGGATACGCCCAAGCTGCCGGCAACGGCGAGACTGTTCGAGGAGGCGTAGATGGTGTCACCAGCGATCAACGCTTCCCGTCGGCAGTTTGGTCTGCCCAGCGAACGCTCTGGGCACGAGGCCTACCACAGGTGTGTGCGGCGACATTGGATGCACAGCGACCGCTGCTGTCAAAGTCGCCCTCCGAAGACATACCGCCATTACAATGCCTCGGAGCCGGTGCGAACCGGCTAGCGGCGCAAACGTTGGTGCTTCCCAATATGCGGTGCCGCCTGCAGGAACGCAGCAGGATCCTGAAGGATCGACTGGTGAGAAATATCGGTTAGGTTGAGTTCCTGCACGATCGATCGGGCGATATCGCGTACCAGGGGCATGATTTTCTTGCACGTCCCGCTGGTACCTCGGTGTATGCGCTGCAACTGTCCGACACTGACATGCAGACCGGAATTGTAGGCGCTATGTTGCGTAGAGTCTCCTCCAAAGTTTGCATCCACTGCACGGGCTTTGTTTGATATCGCATCAGATGACATCATAAAGGATATGCGCCAGTGAAGGCCAAGAGCGCTGAGCGGTGCCGCAGTTCATCAGGGCGCGAGGTGTGTCGACGCAAGCGCCTGCAGCTCGGTGCCCGCTGGAGATTCATTTGGAAGCATTTGCTCGTTTGTTCAATTGACTCCGCATTTTCGGATCCCGAAGACACGACTGACGTGCGAACTCCGTGGACCGCTTCGGGCTGTTGGCGTCGTAACGCTGCTCGGCCATGGCAACCGTGCAAGGCACCTGCCTGCATGGCTGTGCACATCGACCTCATGGTGTATGCAGAGCGACGGACAACGTGCTCGATCACTTATCCGCAAGAAGCTGGCGAATGCTCCCTCAAGTAGCGTAAAATAAGGCGCAACCACTCGTATCGTCGGGGAATGCGGCGACTTTTGAACCTGAATGCGCACCAGCAGGCATCACAATGAAACGCCCGCGTTTCACGACGCGACCCCTTCCAGTGATGCAGTGGAAACCGTGCGGGAGCTGGCCTGGGCTTTGAAGTACTCAAAAGCCGTCATGGTTATGGCGGTGTTCGGTACGATCCATAGAACTCGCGGACCCAGACCTCGGAGCAGCGCTTGGTAACCCTGTTCTCGAACGAGTGCGCTCGCCATTCGCCAGAGACTGAGGCGTTCTCCTGCGGCCATCCGCGTCGTCTGCAACCGGGTCTTCAGGACGTCGAGCGGTGTGGTACAGGCAGCGGCGACTGCTCCGCTCGCCGCAGCGCTCGCAAGGATGCTCCACGATGGCAGTGACTCGGATTTCGTGAGAAATCGCGACCACCACCGCTTTAGCCGTTCATAGGTTACAAAGTAAAGCATCGCGTATGGGCCGAACACACCGATGGTGAGCAGGTACCCGCGAAAAAGGGCACGTGCACCTTCCTCTGTCCAGAGACGGCGCGCTAATGTTCGTAAAGTCGCATCCGCATCACAAGTCGCTACTTGAGCGCGTTGTTTCATCACTTCCATTGGTGTCCAGAAAACAGCGCTCACAGTCTCTGCCGCCAGCCCCGAGCAGAGGTGATTCCAGGGGCTGCTGGCGGATAGATCTATGAGCGGTCGTCGATGCGGCGATGTGCGACTCGCTGCCTCGAACTCGGCAAGTGCGAACTTGGTTTTTTCGTATACTGTAAGGTAAGTTGCCACTGCTGGTGCCTGCACCAGCACGCTAATTGTGTAGCCGCGGTAGAGCGAACGAACAAAAGCCCCAAAGCGGCCCAGGCGACGGTGGTACCGGGCACACGACTCGGTGCCCGCTCGCTGCAACGTCTCCCAGATCGAGAGCGGCTTACTGGAGACCATCACGCGCGCCCGAATGGTATCCAGAGGTTGCACAGCGGTTCGCGCCAGAACGCCAGCTACGGCTGACCAACTGCACAGGTCGGTAATAGCCGGTTCGTGCGCTGTCGAGGGCGGCGACATCCTCGCTGCTGAGGAATCGGGTAACGTCACCGGTTCCCCAGACGCTGACATGGCCAGTCCCTGTGCTTCGGCTTGCCGTTTGGAAGCGAGGTAATCATCCAGGCGTATTTGCCCAGAGCAGCGAGCGCGTCCTCGCTCTGGCAGTACACGCGCTTGAGGTACACGGGTGAAAGCGCGCACGGTCGAGGTTTTCGTTTTGGGGTGCGGTAACGCCACGAACCACCGCCGCAAGCAGCCACACACTGTCGCTTAGTCGCGAGGGCTGGTCAGTGGAACCATACAGGTATCTAGATCAAACCACCGACAAATCCCTCGAGTCTTCTCACGTAGCCTCTGTACCTCGCACAGCGCTTTCGATAGCAGCACAGCGGGGCATGCTTGCTTCCCCACGGTCCAGATTCGGGAGTGGGTACACGCCCTCGGCTGGCGTGCGCGTGCCGTGCATCCCCATGCGGCGACCGATACCCTGCTGTCCTTCTTGTACTAAAGTGTATCGTTTAATACAGATCCGATGAGCTGCATTTCCCTGGCGATGCAGCAGCGGGCGCTCGCGGAGACGCGCGAACCCTGCGACACTGGGCGACGAGGGCGCTGCTTGGAATGACGGAAGCGATCTCAGCTTCCTTATAGATCACTTTGGGTTCGACCAGCTCGGAAAAGGCTTGTTATCAGAGGGATCGAAACTTGATGAATCCAAAGAGCTCCTGAGTGCCGACCCCGTTCGCGCCAGCGGACGTGCATGCGTGTCAGCATGCAATGGAATCGGTCGACGTACCTCACACGGACGTACACGCTACGGTTTGCGTCTCTTTCCGTTGTCTGTAACACGAGAGTCTCTGGGATATTTTTGTGACTCCTTTATTTGCCTATCTTATTGTCGACTTTCAATGTGAAGATCTCTTCTTTTCCTGAAGCTCCGTTGTTCATCGGCGAATGATATTGATAGCAGTGTTCAAGTTGCGACTTGCTGCGTTCTGCAGTTGGCGACGCATTAGCTGCACAGACCAAAGATGCGATCTAGGCTTCGCTTGCCATGTTCACCTTCGTGGTATACAGGCTCGGTGCGCACCCTTCGCACCGGTGACTCATGACTGTGATCAGATGGTCTCGGACGACCACAAAAACTCGTGACGCTCCAGAGGCTGTAGGGCGGCGTGAGAACGCGTGCTTCATCGCTCGGTCCGTGCCCTTGACGGTTGAAGAAGGCTCCACGCGATAGTGTCCTCCTCTTCTGCGCACACTACCGCACTCTGTGATCAGGGGTTTCTTCTGAGAGATCCCTCTGGCGAGTACGCTGTCGCTGCATGCGCAAGCGCGTGCAGTTTTCCGAACAAAACAGCACGGATGGGACGCGATGTTGTCGGTGATGATGCGCATTCGGGAAGGGAAATCCAGGTTGGAGATGATATCGAGATATTTCGAAACGTTTACGCCCTGTTCGTGCAACGCGATGACGCAGGTCCGGACCCGGGATCCACTCTCATGGGAACAGGCAAGATGAGTGCATCAGGGAGCACGGATCCTCTGACTGGTATCATGCTACCATGGAAATCCGTTTTGTCGATGGCCTTGCAGAGAGGCGGATATGCCCTCCGAATGGCGCGACTCAATTGACGAGAGACGTTCAATGAACTTGAGGCGTGAACTTGTGATCAGGTCTTCAAAGGACTACGTCGAGTTCTCTTCTTCGTCAATCTCGCGGGACGCTTCGTTGCGTCTGGGTGTTGCCATGAAGCAGAACGATCGAAAAATTGAAGTGTGCGTCACTTGCGCATGCTGCAGGTAACGCTATGGGAAGAGCGAAGCCTTGTACCTCTCATTCGGATGAGGGCGCCGGGTATTTTACGGGAACCCTGTTGGAAGGCGTCAGGAATCATACGCCGATTCGGGTGCTATCACGAATGCCAGCGGCACAGAACCAAATGATCCACTTCGAAAAGACGACTGAGCCCTCTAAAACACGTATGAATCCTTCATCATTTATGACTGCACTTGGAATGTCGAAGATGTACCTCTAAAACGATTCCGAAACATCGAAAGGCATGAGCAGCTTGAGCAGATCGGTGTTCCAGTGTATCGTCTGACACGGGTATTGCACATGCATCATGAACGCAAGCGAGTACGTGGGCGAGTGCAGCTATGTTCGTGTTCTGCGCGACTTTGAGACTCGTATTTGTGCCACCGCAAGGTTGTCGCACTGGTCGGGGCTCACCCTCGAGTCCAAGTCCCTGTGCAGTGGTGATGATCGCGACGCGACGTGTTCATGAATCGACCTTCACGAAACAATGCTGCTGCAACCGAGAACAGTGATCCTCGCACGCGTTGCGTACATTGCGTGTTTACTACAGACAGCTTGGCTACGACGCTCGACTTGCTAACGCATCATCTTTTTTCATGATGCTATGTTCGCGAAGATTGTGTTTCGAAACAGTCCCTTGTGTAGCACTGCGGCTCGCAAGTCGCCCGCTTCTGACGCTTGGGTCGGTTTTGAGCAGCGAGCTCAAAACGGAAACGCCATTCGATGCTTACGGAATCCGGACGATGTGTCTCACACCTACCAATGGAGCAGACAAATATCAGACACATCCAATGCAGCGAATGAACACTAGTTACTTCCACAAGGCACGTTGCAGAAGCAAGACTACTTGGGCTGGGAATTTCCAACACATGTGACCCAAGCCCGAAATACGTCAGCGCTCGATAGCACCGTTGCAGCGACCAGCTTCGTAGGGAGAACGCTGCACCACCGGCTGCTTCAGACAGCGTACCCTGCCGATGAGGCAGGGTTCGATACCCGCTACCTATGCCGGCAGCACCACTGGCGCCACCACTACCGCGTTGCTCATGCTGCGCGTGCCCAGCGCGGTGTTCTCTCTGGATGGCGTCGGAGGCAGCGACAGCGTACCCAAATGACGTCTACATCAGGTCTGCGTCCTGCGCATATTGTTCGCGTGCGCTCTGGTTAGCTTCAGCGGTACCTGGTAAGCAGTGCTTGTCTCCGCAGCACCAGTTCCAGCGAGGACAAGAGCAGCGGTCCATAGCGCCTGCCAGAGGCAGTAGGCCTTGGCGCATCGCAACCGGCTCATGGAACGTCCAATGGCAACTGCGCACGTACCCAAAAACACATCCACAAACACAGACATACATAGCGCGTCGATTTACAGTGCGCTTGTGTTCAGCGAGGAAATATAATCCTTCAAGCCGACTAGACCACTAGTATGACGCAGTTTTCGAAACGCAGCATTCTCTATCGCTCTAACCTCTTCACGCGGTAAACGCACCAGCGCACCTACTTCATCAATTGTCTTGGCAATGCCCGAGTCCAGACCGTATCGCAAACGCACAACCCTCATTTCCACATGATTCAGCAACTGGAGGGAACGCTCGAGATCTTCACGAAGCATGCTCAGCTCAATTTGCTCCTCAGGCGAAGCGCTTTCATGCACGATCGAATCCGCAAGGGTTGTGCGGTCTCGTTCCGAGCCAGACTGGTTGTTCCCAAACCGAACCGAGGATTCCAGCGAGATGGTCTGCACTGCAAGCGAACGCAATTCACGCAAGCGCTTCCGGGATATTCCCAACCGTTCACAGATATCCGCTTCGGTTGGTTCGCAGCCCCGTTCGATGCTCAGGTCGCGCGCGGCTTTGCGAACGGCGAGTATGCGATCATGCATATGAACAGGAAGCCGAACGATACGACCTTGGTCCGCAAGCGCGCGCATGACGCTCTGTTTCACCCACCAGGTCGCGTAGGTGCTGAAACGACATCCGCGTCGGTCGTCGAACTTTTCTGCCGCCCGAATGAGGCCGAGCGAGCCCTCCTGGATGAGATCCTCCAGGGGCAGACCTTTGCGCATGTATCGCTTGGCAATGGACACCACGAGTCGGAGGTTCGCTGCTACCATACGGTCCTTCGCTCGCCGTGCTTCGGCAAGGTTCCTGCGAAAGCGCTCTGGGTCGACACCGAGATGCTCTGCGAGTTCATCATCCGTTGGTGCTCGATCCAGTGCCCCGTGGAGCTCGATTCGCTTGCGCTCCCAATGCAAAAGCCGTGAAATCTGACGTGAAAGCGATACTTCCTCCTCAGGGGTGAGCATATCCACACGTCCGATCATGCGCAAGTACCAGCGCAGGGTACTGCTCTCGCTGGAACGCGCACGAGGGGTTTCGGGATATGTCTCCCACGCCAGCGGCTCATTGTCGGAAGGATCATCTTCACTGTAGTCGAGTTCCCGAATGCTCGGTCCGTCATCATCCGCTGCACGTTCGCTGTCCTGGAGGCGTTCCCACCGGGCATTCACTACGGCGGATGGATTCGTAGAGAGGGATCGACGTGATCCTTGTGGCAACTTGTGAACTGCATCATTCAGAGATGTTGGGCTGAGTCGTTGGTCGGCATTGGACAACTGACGTTGCCGAGCTGGCCGGACACTCTTACTTGAACGTGTTTTCGCGCTCGGAGAGGTAGTTTCACGCATATGAGCTTGCCCAGGCCCGCCAGGGTGCTTCGCCTCCCAGTTTGGTACCGGCAGGCGATTATCCACGGAAACGAAAGTTTCCTCCAAAGGGGTTTGGAGCGGCGAATCAGGTACTGCCGACGTAGACTGGCCAACACGAAGCGTTGCAGCTCTCGCCTGACGACGACGCGAGCTGCCGGTTCGCTCGGGCGTACGCTGCGCACCGGAACTCGCATCCGGAGTCGTACCGCTGTCCACTGACTTGGGCACATGTTCACGCTGCTCGTCGCGTGCCACGGGACCTAGCGGTGCTGGGGCACAAACACTGTTCGCCTCCGGCTCAAGTTTTCTAGCTCCATCAACAAAACCATGCTTTTCGAGAGCGTACTCAGCGCCTAGGTCTCGTGATCTGTTCGTGTTCGCAGAGCAGCGACAGCTGCGCAAGAGGCGCGGCTCGGCCACAACTAGCCTCACACCGCGACCAGGGCAAGTCTTGCCGTGCTGCAACCGCTGCCCGGCACGCGGCAGATCCAGTTGCTTTAGCGGGCGCACCCTCCATAGACCGAGCGTCGCCGTGACGAAACCTACACCGTCGCTGCTTAGCCTGCAGCAGCGCGCCTCAGCGCTCGCGGTACGTCCCTGCGTGAACATTGCCCAAGCCACGTCTGTCTCGATGCCCTCCCAAATTCAAGAAATAGGAGTCCAGCTCGAAGAACCAAGCTTCACCAAGTAGCCTTTTTGAGCAGAGCACGTCCCTGGTTCGACAAATGGGAGTACCACGAACGACAGACGCCTTTCAAAAGAAAAACGCTGTCACTGGCCGTATACAGTCGTGGCGGCGAATGCGCGTAGACAAAACGCCTCCACCTGACGCGCAGACGCTTCCGAGGCTTTCTCGACCGGCCACCCACGACTGCTTCCAATTGTTTCTAATATAGTTCCACTTTGGGATGTTGTCCAACAATGTTTTCTCATGTCTACGCTGGAGGTCTCTTCTCCAGCACCGCACATCTCCGGATATTGATTGCAGCGTTAAAGTCTCGGTTCACAAACTCCATCCGTTTCTTGCCATCGTTGGTTGTACTTACGAATGCGAGTAGCCCTCGAACTTTCGCCCTCCTTTCCATTTGCTCCTCCGTCAGCGGTCCGAACTTTTTTATATCCTCAGGGCTCCGCTGGCACTTTTCCATATCGACCCGCTGGAGTGTACACCTCAGTCCGTGGTGTGTATACGATGTTCGGAACTCATCTACAGGTATCGTATCGAAACGCCTTGCGCACTGCTTGTACGTTCCTGTCGTTGGAGCTGGCGTACACCCTTTTCGGGTCTTCCAGCGCCCTGCTCCGCGTGCTACTACGAGCCTCTGACTTTTATCCTCTTTGAAGGCGCTCATTGGAAAAATTCGCAGATGCACGCTGCCTCCCACCGTATAGATGAATACGTAGACGAGCCCAAAAGGGCTTTCTGTACTCTTTCCACAGCGCCTCACAATGAGCAACACGAATTTCCATGAATTTCAGAAACGCTGTAAAGTCCGCTCCGCGGCAAGTCACCTCGCTCAAAGCTTCCCGGTGATCCTTCATTCCATCGTTCTACGTCTCAATTTTCTTCCTTGCATTCATGATTCCCGATTCTCGATAGTATCTCGCTCTCGAGAACCTCAACAGACGCACGTCTTTCTGACGCAAGTTGCCGTCGGTATCATCTTCCCCACGCTTGGGTACAGCGACGGTTATAATATTCGTGTTCCCGGGGTCCGCGCCACCGACAAAGCAATTCTCATGCACTTTCCGCGTCGCAGGACCCGCCTCCTTCTTTTCTTCATGCTTCGTCGCGCCAACCGTAAAGTCGTTAGCTTGCAATTTCTGTGTCGCAGGATCCTTCTCCTTCTCATCTTCATGCTTCGTCAGCGGCGGAACTGGACGATCCACCTTCAACCGCCGATAGTGTACACACAGGGCTACTCCATCGGTTTCGATCAACCCAGTGAACAACTTTTGCTTGCTTATTTTGAGACGTTTGAAAACGAAGATATTCTTCCAGTGCATCTCCCTGTTCTCACCTGTGAACTCTGCCCTCCTTACATCGAACTCGGGACTGATCTCCTTCATGATGCCATGAAGGACTCTGGAGCCGGTAGTAACAAAATGTGACTTGATGGTGCACATTGGAACGACGTTGGAGCGCTTCCCCATTAGGGCCGCCTTCCGTCTCTCCCACTCTTCATTTTTTCGTCACTCAGCTTTATTTCCGCCTTGCGTTCTGGCGCTCGGTCCAGAAACGCGAAATAGCACAGAATGAGGCGATAGTATCTTTCATTATCTTTTTTCAGCTCTGATATCTTTTCTCTTGAATTCGCCAGCCCCGAGACTGCACGGTGCTCTTGTATAACAGCACGGATTACAGAAGCTTCATTCGTGCTCCTGCGTGATTTCTTCTCGTCGACGAATTCGATCTAATCTTCATGCTTGCGATCGTTCGTGATACCGTTGATAATCGCCCGTATTCCTTTGCGAGACAGGCCCGGGTAAATTGCAAACACGGCGCATATCATAAAACGTTCGAGGTTCATCCTCAAATGCTTCTTCAGGTTCGTGAGGTACTTCATCGCCCCGTATGTGTAAGTATCCCGGTCACCCCTGTATCGAGTACCCTCGAAGCGGAATTCCGCGAAGTTTTCGTGGAGGACGTGCACTAGCTCATTTTCCGTCCGCGTTTCCCCTGTGCCAAGCATCAGGTGACGAATAAAGGTCTTGTCGAAAACTCGTCCGGAATCTCGACTGTTTCCGTATGCGCCACGTCTTCGTACATCTCCCTCGCCATATGCATGACTCCTAAAGAAGCCTTTATAACACTCATGGGGTACGAATCGACACGGTTCCTGATAGCGTCTCGCAACCTTTCCTTGTAGGGATCCTTGATATGTTTACGAAGACAGGCGTTTACCACCATCTCGTCGTACTTTCGTCTTTCGTACAGCATGTAAAGTCGGGTCTCCTGCCTTAGCTTCTTCGTCTTCTCCTGCTCCACTTGGCTCGGCACTCTGTTTCGCTTTCTCTGGCAGCCGGCGAGGTTGTACCACCGGTATCATCCACTTGCTTCTCCATACGTTTCCATTTTTGAAAAAGAACGCGCTTTGATCGCTTCTGCTATGTAGCGCGAAAAATCAATCGAATACACCCCCCCTGAGGATTGAAACACAATGGAACTGAGAAGCTATACTTGCGGCCACTTTCACACAAATACACCCTGTACGGTAGAACAACACGCGAAAGATCAGAATCGCGTTTCCCTTCAACGGCGACATGCGCGTCATGTCTCGTGACTGCCGGATCTCCCGGGTGCGCGTATCGAGCGCACTATGTACCAACAAGAACATAGACTAACGATAAACTACCAACGATATAAAAATTCCTTTCCCCTCTACGATAAATGTTAAACGTGGGAAACCGCTTCCGTACTGTCGAAAGTTAGCCTTCTTGGCGGAAGGTCCCGCGAGCCGGACGAGTCTGTCACGTTTGTGTTTCATGCTGCACTCAGTGGCAGGTACTTCAGTGGCAGGTACTTCAGTGAAATCTGAGCCACTCGTCCGCAACGCAGTTTCCTCTGAGACTAGGGGCAGTTAAGCTGTGTCTGGGCGTCGCCCATGTTGCAACTATCTCCGAGCATATCGCTTGGCGCTGCTGCAGGCAGTAGGGCTGTCTGCCCAGTTTTCAGGCTCCCAGAATGACAATTAGCTCTGATTCCGTGTCAGGTGTAGTATTCGTCGGGCCGACACCATCGGGAGTATGGCAAAGCCGTTCTGGCTACGTGCAGCATCTGCTCCAGCGGTGTAGGCGCTGCAGCGGGTGCTCAGCGCAGGCACTCGGCACACGGTAGAACGTTCGAAACGATCAGTATACCCGAGATGAAGAGTAAGTAATGGAACTTGAAGGTAGGATGCATGATGATGGGCGCTTCCCCGAAAGCCATTATCTATGCCGCAATCTGAGATCCATGGTTCATGTAAACGTTTTGATATCGAAAAAAAAAATCGCTACCGCCATTGTCATCCCCGCGGATCCATCAACTGGTGATCGCCTCGTCCATGATCTGTTTCATTGCACAGGTCGCTCGATGGACAAGCGTTCCTCAACTGCGCGCTTGAGATGAGCGATCCGGAAAGCATCCATCGATCTAGGTCCTGCCTCCAAGTTCCGTGGTGCATACGTCTCCTCCGAGTGTACTCGTTATCTCTTATGTTCTGTGGTATGCGTCGAGGCTGTTGTGAGCGTTTGCGATAGCGCGTGTAGCGTCGATGCGCACGCAGCCCCGAGGTCATGTCCACGAAGCGGTTTGTGTGCACGGCCGCCGATGTATTGCTAGTGAAACATGTCGATACAGTGGATCGGGAGTGCTCTGGATGCACTGGTGCTGTCGGCAGCTGGGGAATGGACACTTGTTTCTTCTCGGATATGGCAGCGTCGTGATGCCTGCAGACCAATTTCCTAGACGAGAATCGGGATTCATAGCATAGACGCTTGAACGCTGCGCCCTATCAAACCGCTGGTAGCGGAGCCTGTGGCAGCGCGCAACCCTATACGCCCGCTCGTGCCGCGGAGCATGGCGCAGGCTTCATGGTATTCGCGCATGCGTTCAAAAAAGGGTCCCGGAGTGCATCGCTGCCCGTTCCACTGAGGTCGCAGGCTCACCGATACCGCCTCATCGATCCTGGGGCCGTTCATATCAGTGGATGGAGGTGCTGCGTGATGAAACTACGCAGAGAGGTTTTACCTGGATTCAGACTGCAGCAGAAAGCACGCCTTCGTTCAGTCTCGAGAGTGCTTGCCTCAGCAGCGGCGCAGTGTCATTTGCCATGAAAACCTACGCAGGTGTCCCAGCGGTCCAGCGTCGCGAGAGGCTACGGATAGCAGCTCCCCCCGGATCGATGCAGATGCAATTGCGGCTAGGCGAAACCGATATCTGTGCCCGGCACGAATCGTGAATGTGGATACGTATACGGATGCATCCATAAGTGCGTCCATCGCTCGCCAAGGTCGATGCAGCGTCCGTTATTGCGCAAAAAACGACGATTCCGTGGACCTTCAGCGAAAAGGCGAGCTGCGCTCCACATTCCATCTCCCCTGTGCTGCAGGCTCCTGTTCGGCGCAACGCATCTATAGACACGATGCAGCGCTCGTGGTAGCCTGTGGCGAAAATTCGATCGAGTTGTCTCTCAGAGACCACATGAATGGCCACTAGATGAACGCCAGGGGGTGCCTCGGGGCTCGCGCTCGCGACCCCGAATCCCTTTGGATCACGATTTGAAGCGCCGCTCAAAAGCCTGCAACGTGTTCAAGAGCAGCATCGCAATCGTCATCGGTCCGACACCGCCAGGTACCGGTGTGATCAGGGCAGCGCGCTCTTTCGCGGTATCGAACTCGACGTCTCCGACGAGACGATAGCCGCGGGGCGCAGACTCATCTGGTACTGAATTGATACCCACGTCAATGACAACCGCCCCGGGCTTAATCCAGCTACCCTTGACAAAGTTCGCGCGGCCAATCGCTGCCACGACGATATCCGCCCGTCCGACCTGCTCTGCAATGTCCGCCGTCCGGCTGTGACAGACGGTAACCGTGGCATTCCGCTGCAGCAACAGGAGCGCCATCGGTAAACCGACGACATTGCTTCGGCCGAGCACAACGGCATGCTTGCCCTCTATCTTCACACTGGCCCGGTCGAGTAGTTCCAGGCAGCCCCGCGGCGTGCACGCGATCGCCAGCGGTGGATACAGCGGACTCTTCAAACACAGACGCCCGATGTTCAACGGATGGAAGCCATCCACATCCTTCTCCAGAGATATCTCTTGCAGGACACGCTCACTTTTGATATGCTCTGGTAACGGCAGCTGAATTAGAATGCCGTCTATGCTGTCATCCGCGTTCAGCCGACGAACCAAGGAAGTGAGCTCCTCTTCTGAGACGCTCTCCTCCAGCGCGAATAACAGCGAATGAATCCCAACCTCCTCACAGGCTTTTCGTTTGTTCCGCACGTAGGTCTGAGAGTCCGTTCTTGAACCAACAATAATAACGGCAAGGCCGGGAACCCTACCGTATTGGTTGCTCAGTTCCCGTACCCTGCCTCCTATTTCGTTCTTTACCTGGTTCGCTATCGCTTTCCCGTCCAGTAGTCGCGACGCTGCGCTATGGTTCTGCATAGCAACTGGTGGACCCAAAGACTGTACCGGGTGTTTCAACGTCCCTGTGTCTGAGAAACTTCCCAACTGGAGGCGAAGCGCAACCCGCTGCTCTGCAGGAAGCCTCGCGTGCTCTGCTGCTGCTGCTGCGAAGCGATAGCGTCGACGCCGCGAGCACTGTGCCGAGGCCACCCACGACCCCGGTGTGCGCTGCCGTCCACTGCAGCGTTGCCCAAACCAGGAGCCTTGTGGGGTGAAGCCCGGTGCCAGGTACCGTGTTCCACTAGGACTATGTTGAAGGACAACGGGTGCAGTTGTGCGTAAGCCTACACGAGGGGCGTTTCCCATGAAAACGCTCGGACTCTAGAGGCGTCTCTCTCGATCGGCCTCTGCCGACCTCTCTGGTACACTGGAGAGCATCCCGTCGGCGGGGCAGGCGCGCCCGTCTCCAGACGGCAATGCGCCGACATGTCGAGATGCGCGCTGCTGGCGATGCCGCTAGGGCGACATTCCAGCACACTGAAGGCTTCTGCTAGCTGTTTGTTCACTTTATGGACAGTTAGATCGACTTCTTGGCATATCGAAAGCGCTACATAATACGTACGGAGTCGAATAGACTGTGTGGAGTATGGTATATTTCGAACATGCGTTGATGTGCGGGAAAACTGCAGTACTCGGTGAGCGCAGGTCGCAGGCGTTTGTTTTCAGTGCAGCGGCGGGGCGCCTCGCTGCTGGGGGCCACGTGCCACGATGCCGGGGACGTCCTTCACGAGGGATGCAACGCTTCTATCAGCGAGCGACGAAAGGGGCTCTTGGGTTTCGTGAACCTGTGCGGAGCGAGCTGGCACTCGATGGTGGTGGTGGCGGCCAATCACTAGAGGCCCTCGGAACGTTGCCGACTGATGCCGAGTCTCAGCAGTACCTCGCGGACATCGAACGGTTACGGGCTCTTGATCCCGAGACCTGCCCTACCTGCAAAAACGCAGGTATGATTCAGTGCCCGGCCTGCAATGGTTCGGGTTTGCGGCCGGCGAAGCCGGATGAGGTGTATCGTTTCTTCTGCGAGACGTGCCTGGGAAAGAAGCTGGTGCGCTGTCCCGACTGTCCAGGGCGGTGCCTCAGCTGCGGTTGATTCTATGGGAAATGACAACGCGCGTGGTGCAAGCTGCATAAGTTTTGTCTGGTGGGTGCACGCGCTGCTCTGTTCTGGGTTCCAGAGGAACCCTCATGATAACTGAGGCGCGTTCTTGTCCGCGGCCTCTGCGTGACAACGCGAAGCGCTTCCACCCGCCCGAAAGAGGCAGCACCAGAGGCGAGGCATTCGCGGCGCTGATTTTCCCTCTATGGCAGGTACACGAGGAGCTTTCACATGAACGCAATGAAATGTCGCACGATGAAACATGCAGCGTCGCTCGACCTGTGTCCGGTATGTTGCAAGAGTTCCGTGAAGCGAACGCGCACGGAGCGCTAGCCGCATTACCCAATGTACGAAAGTGCGCTGGTTCAGCGTGAAGAGCAGCTTTTGGTGTGAGCCCACCTATACTGTCTACGCAGCTGCTGGGCAACACTGGGCAACCCTGACACCGCGAGTCCGTGCTGACTACCACGTACAGAGCAAGACTGTAGCATCGATCCGTCGACAATGCGATATTCCATACACTACAGGGCGCTGCGTTCATACCTGCGCGCACGAACGCGTTGGCAGCCACGTCGGTCGATGTGCTCGGATCGACCGGTTTGCGCAGTTGATATCGTTTACGCTTCCTGTTCTTTTTGACCGATCACCCGTTGCAAAGTAGCACACATTTCCCCAAAACGTATGCGATCCTCGCGATGCGCGAACCGTAGACACCATACCTGAGCTCGTCGTTGCGCGTTTGGCGCTGGCGCATCAGTGACTGTGCCGGACGCAGTACCTAATGGGGCTGTGCTCGCTGTTGCATCGGCAGCCTCCTCACTTGCGTTTTGCGTTGCAACAAAACGCACCATCGCTTCTCCGGCCTCGTCGAGCCGCGGGGTCTCCCGCGTAATCGGAACGTTCAGGATGACCCGCAACGTTCCGTCAACGCGCATCACCATCCTAGCAGTTTGTTTAGATGGATGGTACAAAAGTCGGAGGAGGCCGCGTCCTCGCTCCCGCCACTGCTTATCGACGAGCTCAAAGAGTTTTGCTCGCGTTTGGAGACGCATCTCTTCTTCAGATTCGTTGTTGAAAATATCTGGAACCGTTGATGGCATCGCCTCCGATGCGTTGGCGTCGTCGTCATTATCACCATCACCACCACCGTCGTCGTCGTCGTCATGACCTGTTTCGTGGGCGCTCTTATGATCGCCTTCGGATGCCTCTACATACGCGTCATGCTCTCCGCAATGCCTACCATCTGTGGATTCTAGAGCCCGGCCAGGAACTTTGACTCTTGAGGGCGTTCCCTTCGAGGCCGCTCCACCAGCTAGTTCCGGGAAGAGCGGCGTGCTACCCGGTAGTGCGGATGCATTGTTTTGCAGAGCAGGCGTTGTCGCATCCTGAAAACGAAAACTCGCCAGTCCCGTAATTTTTTCACTGTGTGATGTTGACAAGTTTCCAAACGTAAAGCCAGCAAACACCTTCGCGGCGCCAGACAGAGGTTGATTTTTCTCGGCATCATGTTTTGGGACGTCGTCGGCCTGCTTCTCCTTGTTCGAGCGTTGTCCAGCCTCGGAGTCGCCTGCGCTTGAGGGAGCATCAGCTGTGAGCGCAGCCGCCTTCGACGCGACAGCACCTGAGCTGATGGTCTCCGAGTTCGCTGCGCTGCCTGTCTCGGTGGATCCAACTCCAGCAGAAACCGACCGTGCCCTCTTCTCTGCTGTTTGAGCAGGCAGTGCCTGCGGTGCGGCCTTGGGCACTGCAGCGGACACGTTATCTGGTGGAAGCGGAGATGCTGTCCCAGCGGCTCGCTTCTCGACAGCGTCACCGGATGCAGGATGCTTAGGCGCAGCACCATCCTCACCGGAGGAGTTGTGCACGAGCGCTGCTTCCGAGCCTAGAGGCCGCGCTGTCGACGCTACTTGCTCGCCGGGAGCACCACCAGATAGACGATTTGCTTCTTGCGTCGATACTGGAGCCCCTGTCAAAGTCGACTCCCGAGTGGAAGCGGGCGATTTCTCCACGGAACGAGCAGCCTCGCTGGACGCCTGTGCGACGGGCAGTTTCCGCGTTGTGCTTTCGCTGCTGAGGCCTTGGGTAGCGGGCCCCGCGGAGTTCCGCCCCGCGTTCTGTTCAGAGCTGGGTAGCGCCTGTGCTCCAGTGCGGCGAACGCGAACGATGCGACGTCCTGCCAGGGTCGGTGCTGCGTTCCACTGGGTCGAGTTGGTGCCTCCCGCCGGTCTAGTGTCGGCAGATCTGCATTGCTCCTCGGAATCATCATCAGCCAGAGCGCTGTCCTTATTCAGTTGCGTGTCCGCTAAGCGTTTTCGCGAAGCCATACCTTGAAGCTGCTGTGCGCTGTTGGCTCAGGAACGTGGTGCCGGGCAAGGCTCCCTGAAGAACGCGCGAACGTTGGCGCTCACCGGGGCTTGAACTTTTTTCGGTGACGACTCTGTGCGCTACGACCACCGGCTCCAGAACAGGGCGGAGCAGCGGAGCCCCTCAGTTCAGTGCAGTTCAATATATTGCAGTGCAGCAGGCAGCAAAGATTTTTGCGTCGAAGCGTCGCTTCCGCGGCGTCCGTCGTGCTGCAACAAGTATATCGCGTTCGCGCGGGCCGTTCTCGCCTTTGATAGCAACAGAGAATAGAGGTTTTGTCTGGATTCTCAATGTTTTTCGTGAATGCGCTTTTAGAGACAAGGATCGTCGAGGAGGACGCCTTTCTCGGCTGTGAGCCCAGCTCTTTGAATCGACATACACACCGATATCAGGCGTTTGGTACGGCTGTGTCGAGTTTGCCCCTGATCATGCATCGATCCTAGTCCAGTATAGACCATTTCATCACCAAAAGTTGGACGGGTACTCCAGTTTCCAGGTCAAACTCGTCAATGGGTGTTCCTCGCGGGCGTACCGGCACGAGGGTGTTTCCGGTGGCAAGCCAATATCTAGTGCGGACGAGAAAGACGCTGTCTGGGCTTCCGGAAACCCACTATGCTCATCAGCACATGGGCTTTCTGCATATTCCCACATCCATAAACGAAAAATGCGTCATATAGTGACTTGTAGGTTTACCCATGCGGACACTGTTCGGCGTGTGCTGTGTATATTCGTAGCGCACGTACGGCACCAAGGAAGATTCCCAGAGCGAAACCATCCGTACGGTCCAGCAGTGTGCACCCGTGACCTCTGTAGGCCAATACGTGCACAGAAAGCGGCGGAGTCTGCTGTTCTTTTTCCTCTTCCAACGAACGTCAAGGAAAAATGAACAGACGCTCCGTCCGGCGCAACGTACCAGCCGCCACACCCTGAGCATGTCTTCGAGTCTGGATGGTTCGTTCAAGAGACCTCCGAAAACGCGAATCCAGCGCGTACCGACTCACTGCTCGTAAAATACTTGCTTCGAGTTGTTGGCAAGGACAGGTGCCGCTATCCAGCGGTAAGCAGCGAAGCCCGCACCACTCTCGTGGTTGCGGGCGTGCTGCACGCTCAAAGCGGTGTTTCTCTCGCCGTCTCTGTTAATCTGCGGTCGACTCTCGATCCCGAACTTCCTAGAATAGGGTCTCCAGGCGTTCCCCTTGCGACCGCGAATGTCGTCCGAGTTACGCACTCACAGCGCTTGGCCGTCTGCGCCACTGCGTCGCTGTCTCTGGCGAAGCTCACGTCTATCGTGCATTCCTCGAGCAGTTCAAGCGCTGAATCCAGCTGGGCTCCGCTCCTGTCGCGTAGTCTCAGCCGCAGCAACCAAAAGCGGCTGCTTCGACGACGTCCGCACCCTGGCTAGACGTGAAGCCAGTCCCTGTGTGCGAAGCGCGCAGGGCGCTCGTGCACGCGCAGGGGAACGAGCTCGGCTCCTCCGCAGACGCGTCCACGTTCCATCAAAGCCAGTAAGGCATGCCCCTGGGTTAGCAAAAAGACTTCGTCGGTCCAGCAGCATTGCTCCAGCTGCGGAGCCTGATTCAGACGCCCAACGAACAAGGCTCTAGTGCATCGTGTCCACCGAAGTGTCCACTCGACGCAGGTACGCTCGCATCGAACAGACACCTTCACCACAACCTTTTTATGGTGGAGGCTCAATTCCATCAAATGGTGGAATTTTGCATACGCTAATGTTATTGGCGTCAAAGCAAGCATCTATCAAGATGAACCAGATCCTCCGTGCTCCGTCAACTGCCACCGGCCAGACCTCACGCTGGAGTTCACGCTACCTTGAAAGGATCCTCTGGGTGCCGAACCTGCCGTTTGAACATATGGCGACAGACGTAGCGTCGCTACGGACGCTTTACAGACACCAAATGTCACAGACGTGTCCTGAAACACGTCTACCCGTGGTACTGGTACCCATTGTGCCCCAACATCGCGTCCAAAAGCTCAACTCCGGTACCAGTACCGGTAACAAGCTGTGGGAGATGATCTCGAGGCGCAGCCGCCCGCGCCTTTGTTCGCATCTGAAGAAACGCAGACGTACCACCGCGGCTACACGCGGACGCTTAGCGTGTCGTTGCAACCGCTAGAGGTTCCCCCGAACACACCGACATAAACTTAAAGAATGGAGGAGGCAGTAACGACTCAGCGTCGCGGTGTCAAGCGAGAACGGACGGTGCGACGGCAGCGTGTGCTGCGCTTGGCGGTGCCGACGCGTCTGCTTCCCACGCTCAAACGAAGCGTTATAGAACAGCTTCATTCTCAGAACGGGAGTATGAAGTACGACGGCAATAAAATCGAGGATCTCATCTTGCGTGCACTATGTGACTTTGCAACGTTTGCGGGGATACCGCCCGCGCACCGGCTGGCGGCTCTCGAACGAGCGCTCCCGCGTCACATTGCCCAGAGCCCCCGGTACCGCAGCTCCTTTTGCGCTGCCTGGCACTTTTCAGCATCTACTGGTGCTCAAGACGAAAATGATCAAGATGGCACTCTATCGAGTGAGCTTGCCGCTCTTCGAGCACTGATTCTAGAAACCCTTTCGGAACGCGAAGAGCAGCAGCGGTCTCAACGATCAGCATCCAGTGATTGCTCGAAGGCAATCCCCGAAACGCCTCCGTATGCTACCTCAGCGTGCGATGTCGCGTCAACGCAAGCAACTGTCGAAACGTTGCGACAGTCAGGTTGTCGAATCACACGCAGTGTCCAGGCATGGCTGACGACTGCGGCAACCACAACAGCACAGCAGGGCCCTGCAACCGATGCAGCACCGAGTCGCATGCAACCAGTAGCACTGAACGCGCACACGACAACCTCAGACACAGGGCAATGCTGCGGAACTGTGCAGCAGCTCCACCATCAACGTCAAGGCACAGCGCGTATTCGAACGCGCTGTGGCAGCTCGTCAGCCATTCCGACGAGGGTGCCACTGAGTCTCGCTCCGATGCTCTTACGTTTCCTCGAATTGCAGCTGCCTGAGGCAGTGGAATATCACCTCCAGGACCTCCTCCTAACTGAATTACTCCGAATTGACCGAGTGCAATATGTGTACCTGCCGGGGCGAGGCCTCGATACGAGCCGTGGGAGCATACGCGCTTCGTCGCACGCAGCGGGTACAGAGCGGCAGGCATCGTCGTCGTGTACGCGTCGAGCCGCGCCCCAGACCCGCACCGATACCGAGTGTCCGTACGAGCGGGTGCGCTCAGCTCGTATCACGGAGCATCGAGCGCTACTTGCCGCACTGGGACTCGGTCGATCTGTGGCGGGTACAGTTACGCCGACGTCGAAGAAGCGCGAGGAGGCGACATCGATGATCCAGTGCAAGGAGATGCGGCACGAGCGCTTATTGCCACGCAATGCAGACACCATGTCTAGGAAGCAGAGCTCGCCGCTGACGTTTGCCGAATATGTGCGAAGAGCAGACCCAGCAACGAGTGCTTGGATGGGTGCGCTCGACCCGCTCTGGATACAGGCTGCGGAGCAGGTTGTTGCGGCGTGTCTGGTACGTGCACGCGACCCGAACGCTTGCTCCGAGGGCGCAGCGCCCGCCTGGAGCACAGCGTACATGCAGCGCTCCATCTGGGAACGCAATGATTCCACTCAGTATCGCAAGCATGTCCAAAGGATCAGTGAACGTTATCTCCTGGAATTGGATAGTGCTGAAAATCGACGGAAACGCGGCTTCCGGAATCATCCCACGGTATATGCGGCAGCTCGCCGAAACGCGCAGCCCGGGACGCTGTCCGCTGATGCCTGCCTCGCCCGGCTGACGACAGCTACGCTTGGAGCGCGCTCAACTTGCGGCTCGACATTGACGGAGGAGAAGGAGACGACGATGACGACGGCTCTGCAGCGCCGCGGCAGCGTCGAGGAAGCGTATCTCTGGACAGAGGCGGACTACGATGCGTTCTTTACGGCATGGAGGCGCTTCGGGAACAGCGTTCATGCCAACAGAAAAATCGCGCAGGCGATGAATGAAGCGTACTGGGCGCGAGTTCCGACGCGTAAGCGGCACGCTTTAACCCTGAAAACACGGCAAGGAATCGGGGGTCGAGTTACGTTCCTGCCGACTCATATTGTCTATCAAAAGCGATTGCATCGGGGGTGGTTGGAAATGCATCGCTCGGAAAACGAACTCAAGTTGGAGCAACTGATGCCGGCACCGCACCAGACGCGCTGTGGTCTGTGCCGGCGTGACGCGTCGCACGACGACAGCACCCAGACCGGGGCCCTGATTGGACCCTTCTGGGAGATGCTTCCTGATGCACCATCCACTCCGGTGTGGATGCATAGGGAGTGCCTTCTGTGGACACCCGAAGTCTTTGAAACCTGTGAAGGCACCATGATGAATGTGCGGCGGACGTTTCGACGGGCGATACGTATCCGCTGTGCCTACTGCGGACGCACCGGCGCTGCAACCGGCTGTTTCCTGCGCTATTGTCGACGAAGTTATCATGCGCCGGTTTGTGCAGTGGCGGCGGGCTGTAGTCTCGACCACCGTCATTATCGTCTGCTATGTATGCAGCACACGCAAGTCTATGCAAAAATATCAGCAAAGGGTGCGGCTTTATTCTGGGAGAGTCTGGAACAAGAAGGCATCTCTAGCGTCAAGTAGTGTTGCGTACGCCTGGGTGCCAGCATCGAAACGAAGAACAAGGTCACCGCTGCAACGCGACGGCTGGTATGGATGCACGCTACGCGATGGACACTGTAACGGATATATGTGGTGCAACCGTGATTTCGTCGGCTCCTTTCGATTTTACGGAATCAAGTCTCGTGCTCCGAAGCGATGAGACGAAGAACAAGGCCGTCGCTGGAAGAACTTGTGCAGGAGCTGGGCTGGTCTTCCGCAGGCCGGCATTCGGTTAGTGCCAAACCTAGCGCCAGCAGCTGTGTGCTCGTGCGAGTGCCAGGGCGTCAGGCTCGCGCACTACCTGCAACCGATATCGTTGGCGTTGATGCAGCACCCGTATCGTGGTGTATGGACCTCATCGTGCTGCGGCGCCAGCGAGCCGGATCGGTCGATACCTGATCGTCGGTCGACGAGCCTTTTCAGATATCCTGATTTTTCAGTTACTGTTGGGCAACTGGCGGCTTTGGATGCCAGTTGCCCAATACCCATGAACGGATACGCACCCACTACCGCGTTCAGAGTGATCTGCCTCAGCGCGGGACGCACTCGACTGATCTGGATCAAAGCATGTACTATACTCAGCACACTAGCTTTGGCGAGGAAACGCTCCCTTGTCTATCGCTTTGCGCTGGCCCTACGACGATGTCAACGGTGGGGAAGGCGCGCGCTCCTGCTCACTTCGTCGCGACGCTCTTCGTGGCTGTAGAACCGGATGCTGTACCGTATCTTGGGCTTCATCGTCAGAGGAATCGATCAGGTGCTCGTTCACAGACAAGCCACGATGCACTTCATTCGTGCTCTCCATGCGGGTGTGTGCAGTCTCCACATCGATCAGGTCCTCGGCAGCCGGGGCCGTTGGCGACAATGCCGCCCAACTAAGATTCTCGTGGAGCGGTAGCAACTCATGTTCTGGTTCCGCTTGCATCGGAGCGGAGGTGCATCCGTCACCATCTTCTGGCGGTACGATGGGAGCAGGCGCACGCTGTGCAACGTGGCCATCCGGGGATAATGCTGCTCTGAAAAATGCATTCGTTTCGCAGAGCGTTCGAAACTCTGTGAGAGCTCGCTCTGCATCACAAAGCAGCCGTGATGCCTCCTGTCGTAGCGGAGGCTCCACGATGCGCGGTACAAGGCTAGCGAGCCCGTCGCGCATCATTTGGACTCGTTCAAAGCGACTGCGTGCGTTCTCCAGCGTCTCCAAGTTGGGCGAAGTACCCACTGGTGCATCTCGAAAGCTATCGCACATTGCCTGGAAGAGGTCAATCGTTTCGCGCGTCTCCTGGAACGCAGCCCGCAAGCGGTTCAGCATCTGGTCTCGACGGTTTGGCGGAGCCTGCACCGGACTCGGTGTCGGATACCAGGTCGGACCGCTCCCGTACTGACAGAAAACGCCAGCGTGCATGGACGCAGTCCATGCCCACATCCACGCTTGCGGTAAAATCATTGGTGCTCGATAAAATCGTCGCACTGAGGCCGCTGGTGCCCCAACGTTCGCTGACGCCGGCACCGTTGTCCCAGGCACTGGTCGTCGTTCGGCAGTGCCGGCTGTCGGCCGGGGCCCAGCTCCGCTCCCGGACGTTGACGCTGGGCGACGAACCCTCCGGTATCGTGCGGAGAGAGAGAGGCCGTCGCGCTGGACTGCAGCAGCGGCCTGCTGGAACTCGGGAATCTCTGCAACCAGGGGCGTCATGACCTGCGCCCAATGGATCAGGCACTGGCGAGCTCGAACGACCAAGACCTGGCACTCTACTGGGACAGCCGATGGACTCGTTACCCCTTTTGGTGCCGGCGGTTGCTGCGGATCATCGACGCAGAGCGGCAGAAGCGCGATCTGCTGGATGAGCGGCAAGTTGTATCGGATGAGCACCCGATTCACAGCTATGTTCGTGTTCATAACGCAAACGTCCAGCAGGGCAAGCGCTGCTAGCGCGTCACAGACTGCTCGAGTGTCAGCGGGGGGGCACTTTGCCGGCGCGACTGCTGACGGTTGGCGAACGACCTGAGCATACTTCTGTTTTTGGCGCCAGGGCCAGTGCCAACCGAAACTACGCGATCGTGAGGTACCAGAAGCCGACACTGGCTCTAGAGCCGCCTCCGAGACACCGTCACCTCCTGGACCCTGCCTCCGTTGCAGAACGCCCTGGGCCCAGGGCGAAAGCACGCGCTGTACCGCCGTGAGCGCTGTGCGCAGTGTCTGCTCGAGTGCCTCCGCTCTGGAGTGCTCCTCGACAGCTGCGTGCGCAATGTCCAGCTGACGACACCTGAGCGCAGGTGTTACCGCTTCTCTTAAAATATCGGTAGCGTACTGCTCACTGGCCTGACGAAGCACCTGGTTGAGGTCTCGTTCAAATGCCTCCGCCTCAGCGGTGGCTCGCTTACCGCCGTCCGTGCGGAGCATCCAGTCTACCACACGTGTTGGCAATGGTCTCGTATACGCAATCACTTATAAAGGTCCAAGAAACTTCGCCTTCATTGCCCTCGAGCGTACGGTTATGCCGAGGAATTCCCTGCCCTGTAACGGGAGCGCGACATAGGGCGCTCTGCTGTCCGCAGATTGCGGCGAAGTGGCAGCGCGCAGCTGGACAGCAGCATCCCCCGGAGCGTATCGCCTTTTCGTGAGAGCGGAGCGTATCCGAAGGAGGGATTTCCTTCGGGTGCAGGATTATAGACGTGAGCTTGTTTTTCCCAATAGCGCCATGGTTATGGGATATCCGGGAGAGCGTCTGGTTTTCTGAAGGATATGGCTTGCACTGCCCCAGCGTACAGACAAGGCGAGCTGGGGCTTGACTTAACGGCATCGTCGCTGGATACGTTCGACGTGCTTGCACTGCATCTGCGTCTTTTCACTAAACATTGTTAGATCGGGCGGGTTTTTCTTTTGGAATGCTAAGCTGATGCGTGCGCATAGAAGCGGTTGGATGCCTGCATCATGAGTGTCAGCATGGGAACGGGCCAGGTACACGTTCCGAACTCGGGCGTGAACGCTAGCTTTCTTGTTTCTCTCAGGTGTGATGGACAGCTGCCGTTGGGGAATTTTTTTCGGCGACTGTTCACGTTTTCTCTCTTAGTTCCAGATTACAATATGCTGGTCTATTCTTTCCATCCAGCTCTGTTCACAGCAGTCGACGGATGTTGGCGGTAGCGTTCAAGTCCGAATTTCGTACCTGCCGACAGTTGTCAACGCATTTCATGCACAGACGCAAGATGCGGTGTAGGCTCGCTTGACATCTTCATCTTTTTCATGTACAGTCTCGGTACGCAGTTTGCAGCTGTGACTCCTGGATATGGACAAATGAAGTATAAATCTATCTGCCATACCCTCTCGACTGAGATCCACGTTGAAGCGCGTAAACGCCTGCTAGATCGCTCCGTATACGCCCTTATATGAAAGGCGATCCTCGATGCCCTGCTCCGTTTCCGTGCCAGGAGCGATGCCCTGCAATGACGCGCTTGGTTTGGACTATACCGTCGGCGAATGTGCTGCCGGCTGAACGTGCAAGCGCATGCCGTCCATGATAAAAATTAGCTGAAGGCATATCATAACTGGACAACAAGTCGAGAAATGTCGATTCGTCTACGCTTTCCTCGTGCGGCACGGTAACGAACGCCCGACTGCAAAACGATCGCCGTGCTGACTGAACGCCGAGTCCAGGATGCGTATCGGGGCAAACCGAAGCGAGGCGAGCCTCTGGGCGCTCATCGTGTGAGAGCGATCATGCTGCAGCTGTCGAGTTCTGGTTCGCCGACGGCCACCAAGGGTGGGCATTGTCTTTCGAAAGAAATCGATTCCTTGACATGACAAGTTCAGAGAAGTTTCGATTTGAACTTGTGAGAATGTCATCAAAGAGCGATGTGAATTTATGTGACTTCTTCGTCAATCCATCGCAGCGCATCGCTGTGCGCATGCGGTGCCTTGAAATGTAGAGATCGAAAACTTGAATCATGTTTGATAGGAGCACGATACACACGTACGTGAGGGAGAAGATTCGCGGATTCTACTTGTGCATTGGACAATGATATCGGTTATTATACGAACTCTTGTTCGCCGGCGTCGCAAAACATCTCGATTTCGGTAACGGAATGAATTCCTTGTCCAAAGCGTTAAAGGAGCGATTCCGAAACAAAGGAAAAACACCGAGCATCTTTAAACTACGTTCAAGTAAGACTTGATTCCTGCACTCCGAATATCGAGGTTGCACAGCTAGAACATAGTTCCGGAAAAGAATCGAACTGGATGAACAAAGCGAGTCATCCCCTACTCGATTTTATCGTCAGCGAAATGAGAAATGTTCTACGATAATTGAGGGTGTATGAATACATACATACGCAGACGCCTCCCAGCCTTGTTTTGACCGGTTCCCCGATACCGGTTTCAGCTTCTCCCTGTATACTTCGATCCTGAGAGGCTGCTGGACAAAAGTTGGACCGGGGCAGCTCCGAGGGTCACGTCCCCGGTACCAAACTTCTTCTGATATTGATGGCGGCGTTGAAGTCTCGGTTCACGAACTCCATGCGTTTATTGCCGCTGGTGGAGCGTATCATTGCAAAGATCCCTAGAACTCGTACCCTCTGTCCCAGTACAATCTCGCTATCGTCCCATCGGACAAACAACTGTTCTCGAGTATATCTCCCCTGTTCTTGTTCTTCGTCACTTGCTTTTCTTCGCTAGATAGCCGACGAGAGGAGGATCTTTTTCGGTTTTTATCCCGGTCGCCAGCGACACCAGCCCTCTAGAATCCCCGACTCCCATGTCCATACGGTTCGCTTAGATTTCTTATTTCTTCAAATGAACGCTTTTCGGACGCTTCGATTACAAACCGAGAAAAAGCGTTTGATGCGACGCACCCGGAGATGGCGCACAATTCAAGAAAGCGTCTACAATCTGACACGAGCCCACCGCGGCTCGAGCAGGCAACGTACGCTCAGTGCCGCCTTTCGCTTCCTCGGTGTCGGTCTGGTACCTGGGCGCCACGAATGGGGCGCTGCAGCTCGTGTCGGAACAAGACGATATACTTTTGCTATGTAAATCGAGAGTTTATTTGCTTGAACTGCGTGTTCCAGCCGAGGTATGAACTTTCCGTTGTGCGCTCGTACAAGGAATGGATTCGAGACTCGAGCTACGAGCAGCCTCCACGTTGTCCGTTTACCGGAGCGCCTCTCCGACACGGTGAGGAGCTGGTTCGGCTACCACCCCCTGACCTACGTGTGGTTTCCGCCGCGGGACTCGCAGCTTATCTTCGTGGGCGTTTCGGCCCGGACACAACACCGGCAGGATTCCGTTCGAATGAGCTGGCTTTCGGGTTGGTGCCGGACCCGCAGGATGACTCTGCAGTGGCGCAGCGTTTGCGGAGGTTCCTCGCGTTGCTCGGCTATGATGCAGCTCTAGCCGTAGCAGAGCCGCTGGAAGACAAACGTTCGAGTCCCGGCACCGTCTCGGCAGAGGGAGGCACGCAAGCCGCCAGCGAGGCAACGCTGTTGGAGCGGCGCCTCCCGAGCGAGCAACGCCCGGTGTCTCGCCCGCTGGAGGCCACCACAGAGGCCGTGAGTCGCACGGCGCCGCGAACAGGCTCCAACACAACGATCGTGGTGGAGTCTCACAAAACCTCCGAGCCCGACTCCACGACAGCGATCGCTCCGGCACGGAAGCAGAACGCTGCTGGTCGTACAGCGGATAATGACAGCAAGGAACGCAAAATACGACAACAGAAAATACGGCGGTTCCTCAACTTTTTAGGTCAGAGCGCTGAAGTGCTCCCTTTGCCACATCCACGACCTAATCGTCGAAACCGTCGTCTGACGGGGCTCGCGCTGTCCTTCGGCTTCGGCGTGGGTATTTTAGTGTTTCTCGCGTACGTGGTTCGTCATGGTCTATTCAATCCGCTGGCTTTATGGGAATATGTCGTCGAAAGACGTCAGGGCATGTTGAGCGTTGAGCGTTGAAAGCGCTACTCGAAACAGCGAATCATCCCAGCGAATGTGTACCTCATGGAACCGTGTGCGCGCTTTTCACGCAACTGCTCGCTGCTCGCTATGCTGCCCAGACTGCACATAGCGCGTTGCCTCGAGCAGTATGCCCATATTCGCTCGACATACGAATGGCGACCTGTTCAAGGGCGAAGCGCAAGCTCCCGGCGTACGCGCTCTTCGTCAAGTGCGTCACGGCGGTCTCGTATGTGCACACGCCAGCGTCAAGCTGCCCGGAGAGAGACTGCAGCGCCCTGCCGCCGTACCACAGTGGCCTCTGGGTGCCCTACTCGGGCGATAGCCATGATCGATATCAAAGCATAGCGGAAACCATGCGGTGTCGCTTGTGCTCGCGAGGCTCCAGGGAAGATTCGTATCAGTTCATGAACAGCGGCATGTTTTTCTTGTCGCATGAGAGCACGATGCGCGAGTCACTTCATGCGCAGCGTACAGAGAAGCAGAACTGTGTTATCCGCAGTATACCGGAAGCAGGTCGTTGAGATGATGGCGATTCCCAACTTAAGCGTGGATGCTTTTTGTCTGCTTCATAGCATATTCCGATGAATCCGCATCTGCGTATCGACCAAGGCGCGGAAGTTTGTGTGGCGTATGCTAAGCATGCTTTGGCGAGCGTATGCTTGTAGACGAGGCCCGAAGACATTGGACGCAAGCCCGCGGACGTCGCAGCTGATACGACGCGCTCTTATGGGAAATACTTGCAGGTATCATAGCGGTTGTAAAAAACCCCCAACGAGATGCCGCTGCCAATGGTCCAGACTGTTGTGTTGCGGTGGACGACACGAACGCGCGCTGCCTCCACCTGCACCCGAGTTCGGAACAGCACACAACCACAGCGTCTAGCTCTGGTTGCGCGTAACGGCCGAAGTAGCTAGCATCCTCTGCGCTTCTGGACGGACGGTTATTCTGGGATGAACCAGTTGCGCGAGAGGATTATCGCCGCTCAGAAACAGATGCACGCACTGTAGCGCGAGTGCTGCACCTTCCGAAAAAGCTCTTGGGCCGCACTTGCCTTAAGTGGCGGTTTCCAGTGGTGCTGGGCGCCATCGAACCCTTTGGATTGTGAGCGGGAAGAGCGGCAACCATGCAGTGACTGGCAAAGTGCACGCTGCACAACAAACCGAGCCAGACACGGAGAGCGCAGCTCATGACCTGTGCTGCAGCAGTGACCCTGCCTCGCTCACAGAGCCCAACTCGTGTCCATTGGTGAGTTCTAACAGCGACCTGCCGTCAACTATGTGTTCTAGAGGTGCCTGAGACACGCGCTTCAGGTCTCCGGTCAGCGCTATGCGGGTATGGCCGGTTAGTCACCGGGTACGAGCGGACTGCAACTGACCACCGTGTTGACTGCTCAACGCGAAACAGCTCTTGCGCCGGAAAGCGCTCTCTATGAACGCTTCGACCAGGTGGTATGTTCACCCTTCAGACAAGTGACGAGTTGTATGCGTATACCAGCGACTGGCCCGGAGCGTCTGGGGCCGCGGCAACCACTACCCTAGCGAGCACCGGTACCTCATGGGGCGCGCGCTCCTGAACCAGGTACCAATGGAAGCGTTCTTTATCTTCCCAGAGGAGGTCCCAGAGACTGCGGGCAACATGCTCACACCATCCAGAACGACAGAGACTGCAGAGGAAGGGTCCCGGACACTGTTTACGGTGGATAGAAACGCAGGAAACACTGGCTCAGAGCTGCCCCTACCCGCGCTATCCGACGTGCTCACGGCGACCTCGCTGCAAGTAGATCACTCGCTGGAGAACATCGATGAAGAGATAGGATGCGGAGGAATCCCTGAAGCAAGCGCAGTAGGCCATGGCATTTCAGTCGATATAGATGCACTGGACCTCTACCTGGATATGCGGGACGGCACGCAAACCACAGCGTCAGAGCGTCGCGCTCAGGTCGATAACGCGGAAGATTCAATAGCATCGGTAAGAGAAGTCTCGATAGATCAGCCCGAGCATTCAAGAGCCCGTTTGCTATCATGGTGTCGGAGGACGGCCCTACTAGCTCGAAACTTGGCGCTGGAATATGACGGCCCGTACAAGGATCTCGTGCGTCTGCAGGCTCACTGCTTAGCGAATCAAGTTGAGCAGCTATGGGCCGAATCGCCGTGCCGGCACGAAGCGAGAGCACCTGTCGCAACGAGACACTCAGTGAGTGCGTCGGCTTCACTGGCAACTGCTAGCGCAGCTGAACCCCGCGATACACTGTATCGATTACCGACGAATGTTGTCCAGGGTGCCTGTGATGCGTCCGCATCCGATTCGAACACTTGCTCGAAACAAGGAACTGCGGCACGATGCAAGCGGAAACGGCGGAGCTTCGGCGGGATTCACGGATATCAAGCGCGAGCAACGAAGCACCGAACACGAGCGTCTACGAACGAGTATGCCAGCCGCATTCTGAAGCAGTGGCTCCTCGATCACTTTCTAAACCCGTACCCCGGTGATGAGGAGAAGCATCAGCTCATGAGGCGAACTGGTCTCACGTACAATCAACTCAACAACTGGTTTATTAACGCTCGCGTCCGTCTTTGGAAGCCGCTGGTTGACGCCTTGGCGTGCAAACGGCAACGGCAGCAGGAGCAGCCGGGTACTTGACGTTCATTCGTGTCGGCAGCTCGGCAGCACGAGCGCTAGTCAGAACGGCGCTTGCACCCAGAAACGCGCTTGAACGACAGAAATATTTGTTAAGCGAGCAATGGGGTCTCGCTTGCCAAACCAGCCGGAGCAATGTTCGGTTGTTGGCGAACTCTACACCCGTGTCAGAGTAAAATGGGACACTGAACCGCTCGCTCTCTTCATTCCCATGGATTTTCTTACGACAGATCTTAGATGTCCAGCATCGACGTGAGCAGTGCGGCAGTACGAGATGATGGACTCATGCGTACTTTAAGGATGCTTGGACGTCTTTTCGGAGCGACTTGCCCGAGTGTATGTCGCAGGGATTCGGTACGGCATTGTCGTACTGATGGTCCTCGCCACCCTCGAACGAGGGTTCGTAATCTAACCGATACCGTTGTTCAATGCATAGGTACAGGCTTCCGCTGCCTCAAGTTTCTAGCGTGAAACATGTTCAAATCACGCATTCTTCAAGGTTTCGATCTTTGTGTTTCAAGTCGTGGATACAGTAAATCCGCCTTCGGATTCACGACGAACAAAAGCTCCATGTCGCGCCTCAACGACTTGTTCACAGGCGCGTACCCAAAGTCCACTGGACTTGGAACCTCAAATAATAACCGATTCCAGTCGATAGACAAATCATCGTTTCTTGCTGACGATTCGCGAAACCGGATTCCACAGTAGCAGGACGCTTCTCGACAGATTTGTTTCCAGTGGCTCCAGTTTCTTCTGTTTGCACGGGAAAGGGCCTTAAATTCAGAACTGAGTCATCACAGCGATCGATTCCAGCTGAGCATACGTCACCTCTTTGCAACAAAACAGCGTAGACCGATCGACATTTCTCGACTTGTTCTTCAACCTGGATTTTCCTTCCGGTACTTTTTTTCATCTCGGATAACATTGCATTCCGCAAATCCTCGATCGAATGCGACGCAGTGCGCTAGCGTATGCAGCGGACAGTGTACTCGCCCAGGGCATGTATTCGAACTGGCGCGTGTGAACGTCGGGCACGGCACCGGGCGCGGAAACGGTGGCCTGCATCGAGGCGCGCCTTGTGTTCGCGTCAAGCTCATGTACCGAACGATAAAGCAAGCGCTCACGCTCCACAGAACGGATACCAGAGGCGGAGGAGAACCTGTGATGGGCGTGCCAGAGAACATCACCCCAGCTCAATATCACCGCCGCAATGGGTGCACCGCGGCTTCATACGAAAGAAGATGAACATGGCAAGCGAGACGTAGATTGCAAGTTTCGTCGATACATGGAATTCGTCAACAGCAGCCGGAATCAACGACATCGGGACATGAACGCTGCCAGCAACAGCCTTTAAATACTAACAACACGGTACACGATAGAACCTATGCAGCAACCAGTATATCCCAGAGCACGTATGGAGTTTGGGGCTTGGAAGCAGGGCGCGGAATCATGTATGCTTCACCGCGCGCTGATATCGAGCGCACTGTCGGGGAACGCTAGCGTGCTTCAACGTTTTTGTCACAGAAACAAGAATGCTGACAACGGGACTGGAGGGAAACGATAGACCGGCGTATTCAAATCCGGAGAAAACGTGTTGAAAAGGAAGCATTCGCAGAGAACGCCCTCCTAGACGAGAACTGATGACACTGGGAACAGATCCAGACTTTAGCATGTACGCTTTCGTCAGCAAAAGTGGACCCCTTCCATTTTATTCTTATATAGATGTAGGCCCGGGCTGCGCGGAACACGCGCACCCCCGCCCGGGTTTCGAACCTGCATCGTGCATGTGCGACGAGGAACCTTGTACCATTTCCGCCATCCAAGGGCGAGGTTTAAAACACACAACAGGTACGCAGTGCTGCAAACGCTGTTCTCGGAAGCATCGCTCGGGCAACAGCGTTCCCACATGGAGAGCGGGAACGTCTCTCCGCCACCTCCTTGGGAACAGTGCCTTTCGCAGTGCGCTGCTTTGAAACACCACAGGGACGGATACGGCTTGCCGCAAATCACTCCAGTTTGAACCGCACTCGGATTCGGGTTCCACGCAGGTACGCGGACCCTCCGTCGAAACCCCAATGAGCGTACGCAATGCAGCGCTGTGGCGTTCTCCCGCAGCACCCCAACATGACCAGCACTGCCACACAGTCCCAACTTGCGGCCACAAGCGTTGCAGGTACCCGTATTGTCGCGACGCGTTTCGACCGGATAGCCTCCCTGGATATGATGCTTTCGAACAAAAGCACTCAATTCCGATGCGCCGCAGTTAGCACAGTCCCGCGAACGGATGCTCGCAGCAGCACATATGCGGCGGCCTTGGGCCCAATACCACGGGGTATGTCTGGGCGATTCCACTGCCGGACACTGTACTGGCTCGTTGTGCACTGGACAAATGCGACCCGACGCAACGAAGCGCACTTGCTTGCGACATGGAATGCGTACCACTGAATGGCGGCAACTGGTGCGACCCGTCGCTGCACTTACATGTTCGCCTCCAGGAATATTCTCTGCAGATTTGTTTGAGGCGGACAGACGCGTATGCACCTGCAGTAGCGAAGATGAGCCAGACAAGTGCCGATCCATGGTTCGTACCAGCGACTTGGATGATGTTTTTGCGGCTTTCCACGCTCGAACACGGGAGATGCGCTCTCATCTCGACGGCACAGTGCTGGTTGGTAGCCACGGAGGCTGTACCACGAGACAGGTCCGCCTGATTCTCCAGCTACATAGAGACTGCGCTGACCGCTCCGCACAAAACTTTCTTCGGCAAGTGCGAGTCGCGAAGCTCAGCTCCATGGCGCTTATCTAACGCGATTTGCAGGAACATGACACGGAACCGAAACTGTTCAAAGTATACAGAATGGCGCGAACACGCTGCGCTCAGCGCCAGCGTGTCGAATGCCAAACCGGAAGCGGCATCTGGCAACGCACGCTGAACACAAGTGCAACCAGAACAGGGTTCTTCACTAATGCGGGAATTCTCTCACATATACACACATCGCCCAGAGGACACGCTTTCGAGAGTGACACGGCGCGTGGACGCGTCGACGTGTCGGTCGCGTGGCGGTAGCACAGGCCTCTGCTGGGCAGCCAACCTGCGCGCGTGCGCTCGAGTACACACGTTCTCCCTCTGCAAGTCGACCTTATGTTCCTTCGTTCATGAACTAGGCAGCTTTCTCGAAACGACCGTACTGCATTTCATAGACTTGATCGTACGCTCCAAGGCGGATGCGAACTGGGCCTGCATCTGCTTTCGGTGTTGAAGAACACGTCAGAATGAACCCCTCTTTCCGAATGTTCGCATCCAGCGCTGCGAACGGGTCCTCCACGTCCCCTGAGAGAAGCCAGGCAGCGCACGTAGTGCAGACGCCGGCTCTGCACGAGCTTGGAACCTCTGTCCATAAACCGCTTGCCTCAACCGCTTCCAGGATACTCTGTCCAGGTTGACAACGAACCACCTCCGTTCGGTCCTGGTACTCTACGGTGATTTCGATCGCTCCGTCCGCTCCCGCTTTCTCGTTCAGACTCGCAGTTGCGCGCAGTTTGCGTAGCGCTGCACGCCGCACGCCCAGCTGCTTGTGTGCCCAGCACGCCGGTCTCCGCGGCAAGGCTCGGACGGTTTCCCAGCGAGTTGCAAACACTCCAGTCAGTTGCTTCCAGCTGCGATGCGAGCTCGTCGTTTGTCCTACAAACCAAGGTTGGCATCCAGCCACAAACATTGGACGTGTTTGACTCATGGTGGCTCGTATACATACACTCGCCTGTGAGGAGCAGCGCAGTCGCCGTGCGTCGCATGCGCATCCCGTGGGTTGGCGCATGCGCTCACTCTGTCCATCAAGGAATCCATGAATCATTCCTCTATTCGACGACTCGATCCATGAATTGTTCATTCATAGGATCAATATGTCCATGATTCAGTCATTCTTTCATTCTGCGCTGCATACGGCATCAGCACAAGCGAAGCGCGGCGCTCAGCGCCGCCTTCCAGCAGCGCGTGCGTCGTCGAAGCGCAGCGCGTCGAACGCTGCTGTTGTAACGATACCGCTGCTTCACGGACGGCAACGCAACACCGTGCTGTGACGACGTGAGCGATGCCAGCAAAGCCAAACATCCGTCTCAGAGGTCAGATCGAGTACTTTGTTTCTCCGTATGAGCAGCGAATTTTTGCGGACTGGTTCGATCCCAAGTTGGTTCTAACAAAGCTCCAACGGAAAGTCAGCGAGAATGCGAAAGACGTTTTACCCGCCTTCTTTGTGCTCGTTGGCACAATATATTTGGGAGACAAACTCTACGAAGAAGAGGCCAAACGGCACCGCTTTTAAAGAGGAAACTCGAGGGACTATGTCTTCGAGTGTGTGCAAGCGCTGGTCGCGTTCATCTCGGGGTGCGCAGGGAGCAGTCGCTGCTCGCTTTTTATGTTCACGGTGACCCCGGGGCGCACCGCGCAGAGTGGCGTCGTTTCCGCCGATTGCAAACCCAGCGCGTGCTTATTTTAGAGCGAGGGTAGCGCCGAACTGTTTCAAACGGTCAACGAGAGCCTCGGCCTCGTTTTTGGGCACGGCACTTTTGATGACCTTGGGTGCAGCCTCAACGAGTTCTTTGGCCTCTTTCAGGCCGAGTCCTAAAGCAGAGCGAACTTCTTTAATAACCTGAATCTTTTTCGCCGCATCATATTTTTCCAAGACGACGTCGAACTCGGACTTTTCTTCCGTCTTCTCTGCAGAACCAGTAGCAGCTGCCTGTGCACCAGCAGCGGCGTTGCCTGCAGTGAACATAGCCTGCTGCATCGCGGCCAGTGCTGCTGGTGTCAGGGCACCGCCTCCGAGGGCTGGAGTGCCCTCGATCCCCAAACGCGATCGAAGCACATCGCTTAACTGCTTGGCTTGCAGTAGGTTCAGAGATAAGATTTCGTCTGCCAGACGCCCGACCCGCTCGTCGACAGGATCGTGGCGCGCGTCTCCGCTTTCGGTGACATTCGGCTGCGTCTTGACGTGAGGAGCAGCCTGCGCAGAGACAGTGCTCCATCGTCTGCCGTCGTGTCGCCAGGAGAGACACAGCTGTGTCGACCGTCGCCCGCAGAAGAGCGTCGGTGCGAGGTACCGCACACACTGGGCAGCCTTTGCCAAGCGTGTGCCAGGCATCGCTGTACGAAAGCCTACGGTGTGCTGCTCTTAGCCAGAAGCGGAAGCGGCGTGTGGAAAATGCAGGCGCGGCGCCCTGGAAAGGCGCTTTGGTCATTCGCGCGACGCCCGGTGATTTCTATGAAAACGAGGGCTGCAATTGTTGCAGGCGGCGTGGATCGCGCTGCCCAGTAGCATCGCCGGTAGAATAGTAAACGAGAATCTCTGGATGTTCATCGAGATCGAGACATTACTCAGAAGCGAGTCTTCATCGTTTCAAGTGCGCTAATCTCGATCAGATGATTCGCCAGCGTCATTCGGCAGTCGGTGCAGCAGACAAGGGGTGCAGTTTCCAACGAAATCGTTGAACACTGCGTCTGCGACACGGTCAGGCGTGCTGTCCCCACTGGCTGTCTTCTTGAAGATGCTCGCGAATATGCCCTGCTGACAGACACCAGCGATGCTTGTGAGCACAACCCCGCCAGCTGACCAAACATTGGCGAGCAAGTGGGCGCGCTCCCGACGAATCCTATTCGCGTGGATCGGCGAAGCGTCAGTCTTTTGAAAACGCTCCCGAAAGCAGCGTCATTTGGCGAGCATCCGCCCATCCACTGGGATGAGGCCCCTCATTATGAACGTCATTCTCCCCGATGATCATCGTCTGTACGGCACGCACAAACGACACCTTTTGCGGACCTGATCCCGTGGTCGTCGAGAACAAGATACGATGGAGACCTGATCCCCTGGCGAGTGGACCAAGCGCAGGTAATGCGGCACGACAGGTGCCAATACTCGGGTGTTTGACGCTGGCCTGGCGATGCAGGATCTCGTCCACGAGAACACTGGACGCCTGTCGATTGCACGCCGGGTCCCGGGGTTACGCACCGAAGGCATGACGACTCCGTTTGCGCCACAAAGTCGCTAAAGTTACATTAAATTCATATTTAGTATAGATATGTACAGGCGATGCGCGACTCGAATGGCAACCTTCGCTCCACCATAAAGTCGCTAGAGTTCCATTCAATGCCAGTTTATTCCATATATGTTCGTACTGCAAATCGTCAGGCAAGCGTGCCCAGAGTCGCTACAGGGTGCTATCAACCAGCATTGGCTTGCGAGCCGGTTACCGTCGATAGCACGTCTGCCTGTGTGTGAAAACGACTGACCAGGAGCGGGCACCGTGTTGGCTGCCAGTTCCCGTACCTCTATGGGGTTATGAACGGTACACGAGTCTTCCAACGGGAACATCTGCGAAGTAGCACGGAACAAATAGCATCCGCTGTAGGTCCGCCTGGCGGGATACCGGCGAACGCCCGGCGACTCCAGACGCTCAGGTTGCAACGCGTCGCGGCAACCGCTCCTGGTGCGGAGCCAGGCACAGGCGAGCGCCGACACTTATTCGCCCAGTTCATGGCTACCAGTGTGCTGTGCGGATTTCGTTCAAGGGTGCTGCGATCACCGGGCACCTCGGTGACGAGACACGGCAGCGGCGCCGAGCCGGCTTTCCTCCTGGCTCGCCATGCGGCTTTTCTAGGAGCGCAGGCAGTCACAAGACGTGCGAACACTTGCGAGCGCGATAGGGATAGCCTGCAGCCTCTCCCCGGAAGGTATCTGCAAGGAAGTAAACGTACTTGCGTCCGCCGGCGTTGCAGACGGGAACGATTGCCGCCCCCGTGCCACTGTCAGTCGGCAGCTTTCGATGACGCACAGGCGCCCGGCGGTGAGTCGTGGCGCCCGCAACGCCCGCGTCGCGATGAACCAAAACAGCAGCAGCAGTCTGCGCATGAGACGACTGCGCGAGAAAACAAACCCCGCGCTTCGGAACGGATACCTCCTACGGAATCTCCGCCTCCAGATAAGGCGCGTCTAGACAGAGCCCATAACAACGAGTCGTCCCGTCACGCAGGCGATGGCAATGAACATGGTATTATGGACACCGTCCCGTATGGCTGTCGATCCAGCCTACCAGAACGCCGTCCAGACCGGGAAGCAGCGCCTGATGATGCGGCCATTCAGGACAACACGAACGGCACCGAGGATACCGTTGTGGAGGATGCGTCCTCGGTGGACGCCGTTGGACAAGCGAAATCCCACGTATCGCCGTCTATCCGCGAGTCGCACCGCGCCCTCATCACTAGCCCCCAACGTGCCGCCATGTCCCTGGTGAGCGGTTTCGCCACAGCCTTGGCTTATGTGACAAGTCGCCTTGTCGATCGAGCGCTGGGACCAGGCACCGCAGCGTCCGTGCAGAGCTTTCTTTCGCATGATCCGTCGCGGCTGCATCCCGAGCTCGCAGACCCTAGTGCTGCGTACGAGATCGAGTTCGAGGATGTGTGCAAATCATTCGAAGCGCGGCCGGTTCTCAAGGGCCTCAACCTTCGGATTCGTCGAGGAGAAGCTGTGGGCATCATGGGGCGCTCAGGGTGTGGAAAATCCACAACACTGCGACTCATTGCGGGCTTTGAATTACCGGATTCTGGGAGCGTTCGCATCCGCGGATGGACGCGAGACGAGCCCATCCAATATGAGCTGGGACCAATCAAAATCGGTATGGTGTTCCAACATGCTGCACTCTTCGATTCGCTCACCGTCTTTGAGAATGTAGCGTTCGAATTGGAACATAACACCGACCTTGAGGACGATGAAATTGAAAAGGCTGTCGATATCATCCTCAGTCGCCTAGGTCTGCGGGATACCCGCGATCTTCTACCAAACCAGCTGAGTGGCGGCATGCGGAAACGCGTAAGCCTTGCTCGGAGCCTGGTCTCGGATTTAGGTAAGGGTGCCAAACCTTTACCCGACGTACTGCTGTATGATGAACCCACTGCCGGCCTCGATCCAATTGCATGTACTCGAATCGAGAATCTGATTCGAGAGGTCCGCGAAACCGTTCCGACGTGTATAGTTGTTTCGCATCAGCTCTCAACCATTCAGCGCACCGTTGATCGAGTGGTGCTTCTGCACGGCGGCCGTATTCGCTGGGACGGACCGGTGTCGGACCTGGGGCACACCGACAACCCGTTCGTTCGCCAGCTACTCTCTGGCGACGAAAACGGCCCCATGAGTGGACCCGAATTCGACCCGGACTCATCGCTCTATGTACCCGAAGACATACAGGACGCCTGAGACCCGAATCCGCCCAGGGATGTTGCAGTGCGCGTCAACAAACCGCCAATGTTCATGAGGAATCGATCTGCATGTCGCGTGCTGCCTCGTGGAGCATACCAGCGTTGCCACCGCACGCAATTTGTTGGCGTCCTGACATGCACTGGGACGCATCCAGCATCAAAACGTCGTTCTGGACGATTCTTGAGGCGGTACCCTCGCGAATACCATCCTCAGACAAGCTCCATCGCTAGCGTCTCTGTGCCTCGGGAGACGCGTCCACGAAACGATCCCGCTGCGCTGCAGCGATTCTGATGCTGTGGTACGAACGATGTCGGATGCAGCTTGTCGATATGCATCGCGCATCATCGCGGGTGCCCTGATTCACGTCGACGAGCGTAGAGTGTCCGCACAAGGTGATATCCGATGCTGCTCTACCGCGGCGGCAGGTACTCGATAGCGCGCGTAGGTAAAGCGAAATCCGCCAATTCGCTTTTCACGATGCGATTCAGTTCGATGAGTACCTGTTGTTGAATTTCGAGAAACCTCCGTCCGTCCGTCACATTCACAATGCAACTTAACTGAATCGGCAACGAGTACTCCGCAAATTCCGTGAAGAATACCGAGATGGACTCTCGGTAGGCCGCGATCTCCGGAACCTCCGCCAGCATTTCCCGCACCCGCTCCACGATCCTACCGATTTTGTCGATATCCTGGTACCGGAGTCCGAAGCGAAGATTGATCCTTCGATTTGTTATTCGAGAGTTATTGGTGAGACGTTCGTTCAAGAGCTGCGCGTTTGGAATCCAGATCGGTCGCCCGTCTGCACCGATGAGCTCGGTTTTATAGAAACCGATCTGGCGCACTTGCCCCGATACACCGAGCGTATTCAACTGGACGGATTCACCGGGTGCAAACGGCGCCCCCAGGGCAAGCATGATGCCGCTGATAAAGTTCTTGGCAAGTTCCTGTGTGGCCAAGCCGACGGCCAAGCCTCCGATACCACCAAACGCTAAGATGGAGCGCAGTGGCAGACCGGTGGTTTCAACGAAAACCAGGAACGCAACAGCGTAAATGAGAACCGTTCCGAGCCTTCCCAGCACAAATTTCTGAGACAACGACAGGTCCTCGCGTTCATACAAGAACCAGTTGTAGAACGTGTCGAGCACGAAAGCAAAGTACCCAATCGTAGCGAGACGGGAGATAACGTACGGCAGTTTAGGCCAGATGGTGATTCCCAGTCGTGCACCCAGCACGAGCCCAAACTGACAGGCCATGACCCCCAGCCGCAGTGTTAGGAAAAGTCCCACAGCCCGCTCCGTAGACTCTATCCAGCGCACAAGCCCGTGTTCGTCAGCGGGAATAAGTTTTCTCGTTAACCACTTGTCCGGCAAACGAGCACCGGCTGGTTGAAGAACGCTTCGCGCTAAGATGCGGACCATGCGACGATACGCAACCAACAAAATAAGAATGACGAGCAGGTCAGACAGTGTAAACGCCGCCACGAGCCTTGATTTGCCCCCCAGCGAAACTGGTGTTTCGAGGATGCTCCCAATATCCAGGTTGTGAACGTGCGTCGACAGGTGCGCTTGCCACAGGCTCGACAGTGCCTGCCGCTGGTGCTGCCCTGCGTGCGCCAGCAGCAGTCTACCGACGCCACGCGGCAACACAGACACCGCCGGGAGCGTTCGTTTTTTCCATCGACACAGCTTCAGTCGTGCATCTCGAGAAAAGATCCTATGCGTATGATATCCTGCACCAGAGAAGGGGTTCCCCTGCAGCGGTACGAATGAGAGCGTTTGCGTCGCTAGCTTCTCCATAGGCGTACCAGAAGCGATCGAGCAGCAATGCTTGCTTTGTTTACGCGTCGATCCACCTCGCATAGGTACAAATATTGGAGGCGCGGCGTCCTGGCGCGCGATCCGTGATGCCGCGCTGGATCCGTTTGGCGCGCGACGTGCAAGGCTTCCACGAAACAGAACAGAACTACACATTTCTGTCCTATCTTCGATCGCAGCCGCCGCAGATCGCTTGCTCACCTAATCGATGGATCGATGCATGTATCGATGAACGTAGCGTGGCCGTCACGCGACACACCACGTGTCGCAGCGCGCCGCGCTTCACCGCGATCTGCAGCCACGCGAGCGCACCGAGCGCTGGGCGCCGCACGAACGCACGTACGCGATCGACGTTCGCGCGAATCACGCATTCGCCGGTGTTCCGTACGTGCGCTGTTACGAACACCACCAACACCAACACCAACACCAACACCACAACCTTCATCGTCATCGTCTTAAACTCTGATAGCGGTTCGATCACGAGTCATGTCAGCGGCGTCAAAGAAAAAGTATTTTGAAGATATTGCGGGGGGTTCCACGAAACCGACGGACGTGCTCGAAAGTGGTCCGACGGCGCCGAGTGCCGGCAGCGATCGGAAGCTGGCAACTGTCGCTGCAAAGGAGACTGATCGTCAGTTTTCCGCTGCAAGCAGTCCGATGGAGACTACAAAACCAGCGCAGCCAGCGGCATCGGCAGTGAGCGCACGTGAAGCCACGACGAACGGCCTGTCGAACGCGAAGACGGTTGGCGCGGCTGCGGACACGGATCGCCCAACGCAGACGGCAGCGGCAGCAGCACCGACTACAACCGCCAAGCAGGCTGCCCAGCCTACGAGGCCGTCGGCTCCGACTGCTGTCGAGAACGCCGCCGCGCAAACGAAACCGGAGAAAGAGGCCAAGCCCGCTGCTGCGTCGACCAAGCCCGAGTCGTCGTCGTCGTCGTCGAAGCGGCTCCTTACCATTGGAGAGAAAGCCTACGAGTTGTGGCAGAGTGGAAACAGCCAGGACTCGGAAAAGAACTGGAACGACGCGATCTATCAGCTAGCATGCCAGCGGGCGCACGAGATCTGGTTGGAAACGGGATGTGAGGACTCGGAAGCCAACTTCCACAAGGCACGCGAGGAAGTGATCGCCAACGGCGGTTTGTACGTCTAGGCACGGGTCCGTGCGGAATCGTCCGGATGCCAGCCACCGGTTCGATCAAGGGATTGGCGTGTGTGCGCAAGGCAAGACATGTACGATATGCAGGTTAGTGCTTCTGGGAGAGTTTACCACACACACACACACAGATCTGTATTATATACAAAAGTAAACGCACGTGTGTTGAACACCATTCTTTTCGCCGTGGGAACCTGGATGGCATCTCCGATGATGATGCGCACCGCTAGCGCCACGAGTCGATCGCTCTTCGCAGCAGTTCGTCTGGTGCGCATGCGCACGCGCGCAGGCTAGCCTTGCCCGCGGTCCGGCGCCCGTCGCTGTCCACGGTGACCGGTGGCATCCGTGGTCGACGACGTGGCATCGATTGAGGTAACAGGCACCAGGCCGGCAACCTGTGCAACCGAACTCGAATGCCGTTTCAGTGCCGGCATCTGTCCGTACATGGCCTGTACCAGATCATGCACATCCAGGGGCGGCGACGGCGACGGCGACGGCGACGATCGTGCTGACGGCGATGTCGGCAATGGTGATGGTGAACGTGTGGATTTCGCATCCACCACCTTGTCGTAGTCGTAGGAAAAGGAATCTGCACGAGTGATTCGCTCGCTCCCGGTCAACCGAGGATCATCGTGTGCGTGTGTCCATGACGCGTCTCTGGTCAGCTCTGGAGCACACTCGTCGGTTCGTGAAGATTTCCCAACGAACGATTTCATGAACGACTCATCTACGGTTACAACATGCAAGCCGCTGAGCGGAACCTCGCTCGCCGGTTCCGAGGTTGCCCTCCGCGACGGACCTGCAGCAGGCATATCATTCGTTATCGCCGAGTCGCTGCTCGTCGCCGGTTGCAGCGCCGAACTTTCATACACTGGCGTCTGCAAACAAGCGCCTTCATCGAGAATGGCGCCTGCGGATTGAGCCGGGCGATAGAGCACAGAGGCGCCCTCCAAAAACGATGCCGCATGACACGTGTCTACTTCAGAGGCGTGCACGCATCGCGTCTGATCCGTGCTGAGATTTTCCCGCGCATCCGACGGTGGCGTTTCCATAACAACGACAACAGGCACGCCAGCGGCATTGGGTACACTGCTTGCCGGTCGCAGGGGTGGTGCAGTTGGCGCAACGCTGCTGCGTAGCACTTGGGCAACACAATCTGGGGTGCCCTGAGGCGCACCAGGAGGCAAGCCCTGTGCGGCTTCGCGCCTGCCGTTGCCCGCTCGCTCACTGGGCTTCGGTGCCGTATGCACCGCTCTAGTGTCGCTGTTCGAAATCTCTGTGATCGTAGATAATCCCGAAATCGTCTGTGCGGGTGTTCTCTCAACAGGTGGCGACGCAGACGAACGAAGAGCCGTTGGCGCCGGCGCTCCAGGTACACTGATGAGATTGGGGCTCGCCTCCGACTCGGGCGGCTCTTGAAGACGCTCCAGCGGGGTGGTAACGACTCGAATCGTGGGTATGCTGGAGACCGTCTCGACGGGCAGTGGCTTGGTTCGCGGTAATCCGGCGGTCGCTGTCGGTTGCAGATGAAGATCGAGTTGTCGATCAATCGCCTGTGCAATGTTCTCAGCTTGGGCTTCGTCGAGGTTCAGTTCTTCGACCATCTCGCGAGCGACCTGCTCCGCTGACTCCCGATACGGGTCCATGGCGAAGGTGATGCGCTTCACCGCGCCAGACACTGGAATTCGCACTGAAAGCACCAAAATCCCCGAGTATACAAGTTTCCTGTCATTGACGCCGGAACGATTCGTAGCGTCGACCGAGGTGACATCTACGCTCAGGGCGTGTTGCGAATCCGGTACAGCGCTGGTGTCTGTCCCGCTGATACTACCCGATTCCGCCGGAAGGATACTTCGGAAGGACTCATCCGCTCGGCCGATAACACGCACAATGGGACGCGTTGGCGGTGCTGCGGCCGCCTCGTCGATATCCACGCCCTCAAAGATGCGTCTGCGTCCCGGGCCTTGATGTAACGCACCCGCGGCCGCGTCTGCTTGCTGGACACCAAGGAGACCGCATATAGCGTCCTTCGTGCGTTCTTCTCCCGCGACCGCACTCGAGTCCTTCGCATTCGGGGACTGGTCGTGTAAAGCCGAAATCGTCGGCGATGCATTGTGCGACGCACGACCAGCGATGATGTAGTTCACCGTAATATTGCCAGCCGATGTTGCGTTCCCAGTAGCTGGGTGTTCCACGATGCTATGCGCCTCGGCATCAGGTGTCGTTTGGTCGCCGTTGCGTGCCCGGGCTCGCGACGGTGCATGCTCCATAGACAGTCGCGACACTGTGGTCGATGATGGCGAGGGTGACAGGTTCGATGTCAACGATTGCTTGGCAGCGTTCGTGTCACCGTCGGGAAATTGCGTCATCGACCGCGGAACTTCCAGCGACGAGCGCGAGCGCCCGCTGTTTGGCGAGACCATCAAGTCTACGTTCGAGAGTGAACCATCGTCGCTTTCCCAGTCGGCGAAGAGCGGGTGATTGAGCAGCTGCAATGCTGTCGGGCGCTGCGACTCGGACGCCAAACACTGGAGGATGACGCGCTTCAGATCGCACTCGACCATCCGGCTGAGCGCTTCCGGAAGCACCCCGTTGAGAACCTTCTTGAAGATCTGGCCCGCATTTTCGCATTCTGCGTACGGATACTCTGTGCTGACCATTTCGAGCATGCACATGCCAAAGGCATAGATGTCAATTTTTTCACTGTAATTCTCATCGTACAGTTCGGGCGCCATAAATTCGGGTGTCCCAATGACCGTGTACCCGCATTTGCTCGCGCGATCCTTCACCGAACTCAAACCAAGATCCCCGATCTTCACCTCGCCAATGTTTCCGTTGATGAAAATATTGTCGCATTTGAGGTCACGGTGCATAATTGGTGGCGTACACGAGTGGAGATAATGGATCGCTTCGAGGACGTTGCGGCACCACTTGCGAATAACCTTGACCTTGATCATTTTCACCTTCGCAATATACTGTTTCAAGGTCCCGCTCGTCATTAGTTCCGTGATAAAATGCGCTCCTCGGACCCGGCCGCGCTCGTCGCGAACCTCCCAACCTGCAAACAAATTGATAATATTCGGATGCTGAATAGAGCGCAGGATATTCACTTCATTCATCACTCGCTCTGTGTCCTGATTCGTCAGTCTCTGAATATTCAACTTATTCCAGGCCACCTCTATCCCGTTATCTGTATCGAAACCCTTGTACACGGTTTTATAGGCACCGGTTCCGAGAACTTCGGGAAACCTGAGGAATCGGCCATCAGGAGAGCGCTCCTCGAAACAGTCATCGTTGTCTTCCGTGCTGGGGCTCTGAGCGCTAGGCGCAGTCACTATGCCAGCCGGAGCACTGGCAGCTTCACCACTGCGATGCATACCGCCGGCTGCGGCACCAGAAATCATAGCCCCAGCGCCCGGCTGTCCACCGTTCACTGGACTCAACACAGGCGGCGCCGACTGCTCCTGTGTGACAGTTGTTTCGGAGCACACACCAAGCAGAACTGGCGCCGCCTCCGTTGAATCAAAACACGCTGCGGCACTGGGCACCGCCGCACCGGCATCAGCTGGAACCGCGCGCCTAGCCGGCATCACAGGGTCCCACAGCTCCGCCCGCCTAGACACGAACGGCCCATTCACTGAAGAAGGTTCGCCCTGCTCGTCGTCTCCCATCATGCGAAGCAGCTCAATACGCTTACCCTATGCCGGGAACGACGCGATGGGAGAAGGCTTGCGCCAGAAACGCACGTCCAGTGTGTGTGTGTGTATGCGAGACAGAGAGCGCCTACGCGAGTCCCGTGCGCGCACCGTTTGCAGCAATGCGCGCGCGCCGTTTGACGCCCCCCAGCGCGCCTGGACGCGCACCGCACCGAGGCGCTGGCCCCGCGCACCGGTGCCGTTTGATGGCGCGCCTGGACGCGCGAAGCGGCGCCTTCGGTACATCGCGCGGCGCTCGAGCGCGCGCCGGCACGCATCGATCCACGAAAGGTGCCCGCGACGTCGCGATGGCAGCTGCACGCACAGCATGTGACGTGACAACACGTTTCGGGGACACGCTGCGGCGTGTTGCGTCGAATTACGTTGCGCGATGGTAACTAGCGCGCAACGTAATTGTATTCCGTGGCCGGGAGCGTGTCGTCGAATGCTGTTTCGCGGTTGATGGCAGGGGCGTTGACGTGCGTTCATTTGAATGAACGAAAAAAATCCAAAGGAAATGCATGGAGATAAAGGTCGGGGATTCCAGAGGGCTGGCATCTCTGGGTACCGTGAAAGGACTGAAAATTCTCTTCTCGTTGACTATCGGGCGTAGGAGAGCAAGTGACGAAATGGAAGAAGAGAAGATATCATCGAGACAAGGCGTTTGTCCTACGGGACGATGACGGGACTATAGTGGGACGGAGGATGCGAGCTCTAGGAATCCTGGCAATCGTGCGTTTCACTGGAGGCAATAAACGCAAGGAAACCGTGAACCGGGACTTCAACGCCGCCATCAATACCAAATGATGCGCGGCGCTGGAGACGAGACCCGAGGAGCAGAGGCGAGCGAGCTTTGTGGGGCTCCCTCTGAGGCTCGATGTCTACGTCGAGGAAAGTGATACCGAGCGCAGGCGGTCGGTCAAGAAAGGTTGGGCAGCGTCTGCGCGTGGACACGTACGTAGATCTTCCATGGCTGCGAAACGTTTGCGTTTACTGTCATGTTTAGTAGAGTTTTTTGGTTTGACACGTCGTCTACAGCCACGATAGATCCCAGATTGCGGGATGGAATCTGGTAATCGGGAAAGCATCGAACATGCAGCACCCTACCTTCAAGCTTTGTAACCCCGAATGCTTCTCGTATATATTGGTAGTTTCGTACAGTCTATTGCGCA
>Ga0080006_1131590_pt1 | contig 73892 bp, 66 predicted proteins | sample RS3BMetagenome_FD_69209 | JGI IMG/M metagenome (GOLD analysis project Ga0080006, IMG submission 69209) | Ferric oxide microbial mat and aquatic microbial communities from Rainbow Spring, Yellowstone National Park, USA - RS3B (SPADES... ... | reverse complement strand
TATACCCATAATCACTCTGTTTTTCAAGAATCAGTTCCTTTAATCTCCCATCGATGGGGGGAACAAGAACCCTTCTTCTATACTTCGGGCAAAATACCACATGATACTGACAGCTGTATACCATGTGGTCTTCATGATGGTACTCCTTCCCTTTGTTAGCTATTTCCATCTTCCTAAAACATTATATTATCATAGCTTATATATCTTTCCGCAATTCATCTCCTCCCTAAAGGTCGGAGCTTTCTTGCTCATATATTTGTAAGATGACTAGTTCTCGCTTGCATGTTCTTGAATAAATAGTCACTGCATGCCGGCAAGGGTGCTAAGCTTTCAGCGTAACACGCACGAACAAATGGTATACCAACCCGCGTGCTATCATATATAATATCGTAGTATTGTTAGTTAAACTTTTAAGATGGGCGAAATAGTTGTACTGGCGATTGGCCCCTTAGGGCGCCGGAAGGGATAAAGTACGTATCGAACAAAGCTTCAAATTCTTGTGGAAATTATGAAGGCCGTGAACAATCATGAAAAGAAGAGCAAGATAATTCAGCAGGCAAACCTGAACTGGAATTCCCTATTACGGTATCTCGCGTTCTGCGAGCGAATGGGCTATATCGAAAAACATGACAATACTTATTCGCTCACCGCAAAGGGACTGAGAGCACTTACAGATCTCGAACTTATCCTCTCTAGGATAAGAGAGCTCGAGTCGTTCGTCGAGAATTCTGAGCTGGACGCCCAGCTTCTGAAGTACGCCTTTCCTAACACAAAGCAAAAAAATGTGTTAAAGCAATCTGAAAAGTAAAACAGCTATGACAAGGCAGGCGAAGACTGCCCCTATTGCAAGTGCTGCCCCGTAATCACCGGTCTCCTGCAATTTCAGCCCCTATCAATAGCGTCTGTGTGAATAAAAATATGTTTTGAATGTTTTGGAGAAATTGTATGTGAGCGGAGAAACAACCCACTCTATATAACGCTTCGTTTTTATTTAACTGGTTATTAGATTATTTATGAATGAACGCTCGGTGCAGCTCGTAGGAGGATCCACATACACCCTGTCACTACCTAAGGGCTGGATAAACAGACACGCAATTAGCCCGAAGTCCAAGCTCGTGGTGGTCGAGACCAAGTCTGGGAACCTCATAGTCGTTCCCCCTACTGTGAGACGCAAAACACTTGAGATCAAAATTGGAGAGGATGCAGACAAAGCCGTAAAGCTTGTGACCGCGGCATATCTTAATGGGTACGACAGACTTGTTATCTTGGGAGACACGGAAATAGACGAACTGGTCAGATCTTCAGTTAGGAAGATCCTAAGGAGGCTCATGGGATTTGAAGTAACAAAAGAAGGTCCGACTGTGATAGAAGTGGAAATCCAAGTAGAGCCCAAAATGGTGTCGCCAGAAACCGGACTCGAAAGGATGAAGAATCTGGTCCTCTCTACACTCGAACTAGGATTCACAACAACCAAACCGGTAGAGGAAGAGGTGCTTGAACAGATAGATGAGGACTCCGATCGGCTTAACCTGTTTTACTCGAGGATCCTGCGGCAGGCGCTTTCTGAGCCACTTGAGCTCACGAAGCTCAATATGGACACCACAGTTGTATTCGACTCACTAATGGTGTTTAGAATGCTCGAAAGGTGCGTCGACCATGCCGCCTCGGCCGCTAAAATCCGACTACTTGACCGAGAGTCTCCTAGACGGACAGAGGATACGAAGAAGATGGCGACCGCTGTGGGAAGGGCACTTGAGCAGTCGGTTAAGTCCTTTCTGAGCAAGGACGCAGAGCTTGCAGCTTCTGTCGCAAAGAAAAGGTGGGAACTGCGAACAGGCATACTGGACCTACCCGAAACGCAGAAGGCTTCACTTCTTCACTATCATCTGGGTAGGATCGTTGACTACTCCTCCGATATAGCCGAGCTTGTTCTTGACGAAGGTTACGGCTTTATGGATACTTCTACACAAAAGCGCGCGGTATGACAACAAGAAGTATCAGCAGGAAGAGGACAAGGCCTGAGACCGCACCTGTAACACGCTCACCTTTCTGCACGCCAAAAATCCTGACGAAAAGTTCCCTACTCACCTGCCCACCGTCAAGCAAGTAGACCGGAAGTGCGTTGAACACTGCGAGGTTTATATTGATCCACCAGAGCCAGAAAAGGAAGTTTGCGATATCCTGCCAGGCAGGAAGCGCCGAATGATATACGCTCGAAAGCGCAGGATTGAGTGGGGTGGGCCCATACGTTGCCGGAGCAAGATAAACCAAAACATTCGGGGGATTTTGCCACTCCCTCAGAACGGGCAGAGGATCGATTGGAGATATACCCATGATTGCCACGGAAGAGTTGACGGGGCTCGGCTCAAAGACTAGGTGTGTAATTCGCCCTCCCGTGAGCGTTACCGTAACGTTTTCACCCGGCCTGAACACGTGAGACTCCAAGTACGAAAGATAGGAAACGTTGGCGATTTGAAAACTTTGTATCTTTGTTATGACGTCACCGGGTCTTATACCTGCAAGGTAGGCGGGCGACCCCTTTCCAACCTGATACACTGCGATTCCCTGAGCGCCCTGCCCGGTAACTGTCACAGAGTGCAGTATCAGGCCGACGAGCAGACCAAGACATACCAGTGCGAATATCGTGTTTAGCGCCACCCCTGCCGTGTAAATCGAAAGCTTACGCGTGGTTGACTTCGTTGCAAGTTCCTTTTCCGAAGGTCTTACGTACGCACCGACCGGGATAAAACCAAGCAGTATGACCCCAGCCCCCTCTACTCTCACTCCCTCCCTGAAAGCGACTACGCCGTGCGCGCCCTCGTGAACAGTTACTGCGACTATGATTGCCACAAGGCCGTAAAAAACTGGAACGAACGGATTCACGCCGGGAATAAGGAGATAGGATTGAAGCGGTAGCGAGCCAACCACGGCCCTCACAGCCGGCTCGGTCAGGCTCGCTATGAAAGAGCCTAGCAGAAGATAGAAAGCAAGAATGAACAGACCAGCCATTATGGGTACACCTGAATAGGCAAGAGCTTGGCTCAGCCTGTTCTTTGAGAGACGCTCTATAAACGCGGCCGCTCTTTCGCTGTCAAGCAAAATGAATACGTAATACAGCTTGACCGAGGACTTCCGTGGCTGTTCTTCTCCCAAATCTCTCGCTTCGGGTAGAGCGGTCGAAGTAATAAGCGTTACACGCATATACGCTTTTTAGGATGTCAGGTCTATATTTTGTGATGAGTTTCTCATTCGGCAGAAGGCTCAGGATGACAGTATTCGGTGAGTCTCATGGGTTTGGCGTGGGCACAGTGATCGATGGATGCCCGCCGGGCTTTCCACTTGACCTAAACCTTCTGCAGCAGGATATGGACAGGAGGAGGCCAGGCCAGAGTGTGTTCACGACGCTGCGAAAAGAGGAGGACAAAATCGAGGTGTTCAGCGGACTGTTCAACGGAAGAACAAACGGAGGAGCACTCACCGTGTTTGTAAGAAACACGGACGTACAGTCATCTACATACGCTGAGGTGGACAAAAATCCGAGACCTGGTCATCTCGACTACACGGCGCACATAAAGTACAGGGGATTTTTCGACTACCGGGGAGGAGGGTTCCTTTCTGGCAGGATAACCGCACCGATGGTAATGGCAGGAGGGGTGGCAAAGCAACTGCTTTCGAAAAGGGGCGTCAGAGTGAACGCCTATATGAAGAGCATCGGGCCGATTGAGGTTTCAAGGGCACCCACTGCCAAAGAACTGGCTGAAAATACATATCGTAGCGAGGTAAGATGCCCGATTATAGAGGACGAGGAAAAGATGAAGAAGGTTGTCTGGGACGCGAGGACCAACGGCGACTCCGTGGGCGGCGTGGTTGAAGTGGTGGCTACGGGTATACCAGCAGGATTTGGAGAACCTGTCTTCGATTCTGTCGAAAGCATGATTTCACACGCACTTTTCAGCATACCGGCTGTAAAGGGTGTGGAATTTGGAGCTGGCTTCGATATTTCGAGAATGCCAGGTTCCCTCGCAAACGATCAGTTTGCCATCAAGAATGGAAGTGTGATCACACTCTCCAACAATAACGGAGGGGTGCTCGGCGGGATCACAAACGGAATGCCTATAGTCCTAAGAGTCGCCTTTAAACCAACCGCAAGCATTCCGAAACCCCAGAAAAGCGTGAACCTCGAAACCATGAAAGAGACAACGATCACGGCTAAGGGCAGGCACGATCCATGTGTGGCAATAAGAGGCGTTATCGTCGTAGAAAATATGGTTTCATTTGTACTCGCAGATCTCTTGTACTCATTTATCGAAAATTTTGAGGCATAAGACGTCATTGGCGCCATTTCAGTGAGTTACTTTTCAGCTGAAGCATCTGAGAATTACTGCTTCCCCAAACCCTCAACGTCATTTTTAAAGATGCTCTAGGGTGAATTACCCCGCCCTCACTGACGGGAGGGGACTTTGGCCCCCTTAATCCCATTAAGTTAAAAAAAAGGTCACGCATACTCTATACCGAATACAAACGTGACATCTCGAAGAGCCCGCTCAGTCGGATCGGCGTGATTAGGGCTGCCTAGACGTATTTGTAATACCTGAAACCGTAGTCCGTGTCTGATCTGCCAACCGCAACTATTGCAAACTCGCTTTCGGGTGCCACCAAGCTCTCACCACTTCCGGGTTTGGTCTCATGTAGTCTTGCATAATCTTCGAACCCTATCCTCTTTCTCTGGTCGAGATAGCTAAACAGACTCAGCTTCTGGATCACTTCGCGATGGCTTTCCTGAATTACACCGGAAAACACCTTTGCACTACAGCCGCTGCCATAAGATGCGAAACCTATCCTCTTACCCGCGAGGGAATCCCTCATCGATTCAAGGATGCTCAGAAAAGAAAAGTAAAGGGATGCCGAGTAGCTATTTCCTATCCTTCGTCCTGCAAGCGTCGACGGATACACCTTCGCGTCATAAACCTTCTTGAACGCAGTGGATGATGTAAACTTTTTGCGAAACTGCCTGTATTCCTCTGAAAGAAGCTCCTCAACCGAGTAGTCTTTCCGGGCAGGAAGCGGACCAGTTTCCTTTTCAATTTCACGCCATCTTGGTAGGTCACGCCATTCATGAATAAAGTAATAAGCAGCAGCCTGTGTTGCCATCTCAGGGAAGGGAAGGTGAAATGCGAGAAAGTCTGCCCTGTCGCTAGGAGCTTCACCCGGCTGCAGGTCAACCCCTTTAAGCCTAAGAAACTCGCGCACGAAGTTCAGATAGGCGGATTTCATCGCATCCAGATAGACGGCTATGGAGTACTTACCATCAACCACTGGGTTTTCTCTGTCAAGAGGTTTGTAGAAGTCCCTCTCGTTTTTGGTACAGGTTCCAACAGCGTCCTCAACAGCTATCAGTCTCGGTTCTTCTTTAACCAGCATCGCGACTGCGCCTGCACCCTGGGTGTATTCCCCTTCCGAAAGAAGGTCATACTTTGCGACATCAGTGGCTATCACGATTCCGACCCTACCCCGGTTTCGTCCGGCCCTTATCCAGTCGAGGGTATTCTCGAGCGCATAGGTGCCCCCAATGCAGGCAAACACATGATCCACTCCATCCACGCCAGAAAAGCTACCTCTACCGTAGACGTCTTCTAGCATGCCCACGACCTTAGACGCTATCGGTTTACTCTTGTCCTCCATGGTCTCGGTGCCGACATATATTCTACCCACCTGCGCTGGCTCTACGGAACTCTTCCTGAGGAGCGTGAGCGCAGCGTTAGCAGCCATCGTAGCAGCATCTTCGTGAGTATCCGGAACCGCCATCTGAAGCATCCCTATACCCTTTTTTATGTGATCCGGGTTTAGACTCCTCCTTTGAGCAAACTCTTCCATGTCCAAGTACAGCTTGGGCACATAAAAAGCAACGTCGTCTATACCCACACTTTTGATTTCCATTGCCAAGGCACTCCCAACCTTTCTATGAGCTGCTCCTCAGTCGGAGCTTCCTGCTTCTTCCACCAGGCTCGATCCCTTTCAGGGTTACAGAGGCCCCGGTGTCCACAGGCGTGGATTCCCCTTGCACCGAGGGTACACGTGACAGCACGGTGAACTTCAATATAAACCTTCCAGTTGCGGAAAGTCCGTGAATCCCATCAGCAAAGCAAATTAGGTTGGCTACTTCCTCAAACCCCTAACGTAACCCTAGATCTTTCCATGAAGTCGCAGGAAAGCGAAAGTCCTTTAAACTTGCCCGGAAAGGCACTAGCGGTGCGTAACTTGAGCTCAAATGAAACTGTAATTCTTGTAGACGAGTGGGACTCACCGATAGGTCAGGCTGAAAAGCATGAGGCCCACCGTGCTGGCAAGCTTCACAGGGCCTTCTCAATACTTGTTTTCAACTCAAAGGGTGAGACACTTATTCAAAAAAGGGCACGGGAGAAGTACCACTCAGGAGGGCTTTGGACAAACACTTGTGACGGGCACCCAAGACCTGGCGAAGGGATCCTCGAAGCGGGGAAAAGAAGGCTAAGGGATGAACTTGGCTTTGAATGCGAACTCAGAGAGGTAGCCAAATTCATTTACAAGGAACCAGTCGACAACAACATGACCGAACACGAATTTCTGCACGTACTAGTGGGAAAGTACGACGGAGAAATCAGGCCTAACCCGCTTGAGATAAGTGAGATAAAATGGGTTGGCTTCCCAGAACTTAAAGAAAAGGTCAGAAAGGAACCAGAAAATTACGCTGTATGGTTCAGACTTGCCCTTGACAGGCTCCCTACCAATCTCTGATGAAGCCCTGATATACCTTATCTCGGCGGGGAAACTTCTGACCAGTGTCAGGCCCAAGCCTGGCAGGGATACCGGCAGCCGCGCTTCCCGCAGGATCCGACCACATAGACCCTTGCATCCTTGTGATCAGCCATACACGTTACAATCAAGCTCTACCTTGGGAAGAAAAATTAGCACACTGTTAATGCGATGATAACACCTTCGATCTCCATAAAATGCGGGGGGCGGGATTCGAACCCGCGTAGCTCTACGCACGGGATATCCAACCAGGTTGATATGGTCTTAAGTCCCGCGCCTTTTCCAGGCTCGGCCACCCCCGCTTCCTTGACTCTTGGTCCTTCGAGGCATGTGAGCTACTCCTTAGCTAAAGCTTCGGAGCTTCCTGCTTCTTCCACCAGGCTCGATCCCTTTCAGGGTTACAGAGGCCCCGGTGTCCACAGGCGTGGATTCCCCTTGCACCGAGGGTATTTGCGGATATGCTCCAGAGGCACGATTTAAAGCTTTTGGTTTGGAGTCCCACCATTTCCAAGTGCCAGCCATTGAAGCTTCTTCGCTCGGGCAAGTCGGTGTATCTCCTGCCTGAAGGTCAAAGTTTTACAGCTTCCCCAAACCCTCAACATTATTTTTATAAAGATGGCTTTCAGGTCTTGTCGATCAGTACCAAGTTAAGGAAGCTTATCCGAAATTTCCCACGCCTGCTCGAACGATCTTCTGAGGGATGCGCAGAATGACGCATCATGCACATGAATCGCTACAACAGGGACTGCATCGCTAGACAAGGGATCGGGAAAACCGATTATTACATCCTGTGAATCGGTTATCATGAGGTCCATTAGGAAACCCTTGAGTGCTCTGATTTCGGCCCCGAACCGGGTCGCTAGTTCATAGTCCTCTTTCTCAAGAACCACCCCCGAAGGTACTAGCACCTTGGTGACCTTCGACCTCGTCTCAACGCCGGACAGCAACACACGAAAATCTTCCCTCCTTTCGAGCGCCTTGTTGAGCATTATGCACACCTCGGCTGAGGTGCCTAGCACGTCAAAAAGCAGTGAGGCTATCGCAGTTAAGCCCTTTACAAGAACGGGTCCTCTGGAACTGGTGGCCATTTTTGCAAACGCACCCAGCCGCTCAACCAAGAAACCTCCCTCACGCCTTATCCTGCTTTCTTCCGCCTCGAAAGAAGACCTGAGTGCTGTGAGCGTAAGGTCCAGGACGGAACGCGGCGAGCGGGCCACGTACCTGTCGCCATCCTTTGTTACGAACCCCTTTGATACGAGTGAGCCTAAAATGTCGTAAATCCTTGGCTTTGGCACCCTAGCTGCTGCGCTAAGTTCATTCGGACCCATAGCAACCCTTAGCAGGGCTAGGTAGGCCCTCGCTTCATATGAATTCAGGCGAAAGACGGCCTTTATCTGGTCTTCAAGTCCCTTGCCGGTCCGATTTCCGTCAGTCCGTGAGCTGTGCGTAAACCACGTCACCTTCGACCCTGACTGGATAACGCCGTAGCGCTACCTCAGTGGGGGAGCCCGGGAGCGGGGCGCCGCTCGTGAGGTTGAAAACCGCCTGATGATAGCTACAATAAAGATATCTCTTGAACACCTGCCCAAATGCAAGCAAACCGTGAGCGTGTGGACAAAGCCCGTCAAGGCAGGCATAGCCGTCATCAAGTTTTACCACAATGTAATGCCTACCGTTTAACCTGACACCTTTGATTTTGCGTGATTTAAAATCGCCAGCTGTAGCTACTGGCACAAATCCGTTCTGGGCCATGTAGGTATACGATTCAGGGCTTGTTTAAAACGTTACTGCGTACCTGAGGTTCTTTCGACGCACGCTAGGTACGTCTGCACAAGTTCGGGGTCTACTATGCCGCTTACGACAGCCACGCTACCGTCACGTAGCACTATGTCCATGGCGGTGGCACTGTATGGGACCTCGAACGTACGTACAAGCGAGGGGTCAGATGTATCGAAGAACTTCGCTTCCGACCCGTTTTCCAGCCGAAACCCTATAACCCGTGAAATCGTGCGCGATCCGTAACCCGCTGCACGGCCACCGGCAGCCCCTCTTCCTTCTTCGACAAAGAGTATAAATACCGTATTAGCGCGGGAAAGATCGGGAAGATCTTTTGCGACAACAAGCTTCCTTTGGGCAGAGCGCAAGATTTTCTCGAGATCACTCATATTGTATGTTATCCTTAAGTGTCTTAAGTGAACTACCCCGCCCTTGCGGATGGAGCTTCCCAGTTCATCGTCACGCTTACGTGGGGAACACCGCGAAGGTATTCCACCATGCCGAGGCGTTTTCATCCCTGGGTGTCTCGCATGGTCTTTCCACGACTGGTCCAACTACCCTGAAGTAACTTCTGAGCACTTCCTTCTCACGGTTGGAGGGCCAGTCAGGTTCGTCAAGGTAAAGATTGAGTGTCTGCGAAGAGAGAGCTCGCCTCAGGCACCTGTTCGCATACCAAGTGACAGCACGCTCAATAGGATTGTCTGACCATGAACGAAACAGTAGAAAGTCCGTGGTGTAGATCCTCCTTTCAGGAAGCATCTCCATCTCTACCGAGGTTGGAGAAAGAAGTGTTTTAAAACTCGTCCTGCACGAGCGTGTCGCAGTCTTCAATCTTGCGCCTGACCTTTAGGTAGTTTTCTCTTGCCACTGATGCTGTGTTGACCATAGCCCGCCACATGCCGCTTACCCTACCCGCAACCGAGTGTTTCTCCATTATATCACTCAGCGAGACTAACTCCTTTGATTCGGATTCGACAGCTTCACCCATGGCCTCAAGATACTGGGCGGCAGGATTAGCCGCAAACCAGACTATCTTGAGACCCGCAATCTGTTTTCTTAGGAATCTCGAAATTAAAAGGCTACACTTTACGTGCCTCAGCCCTATTGACGACACACAATAAGCCATTCTCGTTCCGGATCGTGCTCTTAAAGTGCGCCTTCCTTAAAAGAGGCACTTAAAAACTCTAAAATACTGCAAAGAGGTGTGCCACGCATGGATATGAAATACGTTGAGGCTTCAAAGAAGGTGTTTCTCAATACCGGGGCGAGGTTTCAGAAAGAAGTGATAAGGAGCCTAGCCCTTCTCAAGAAAGGGGCCGCCATTTCTAACATGAAACTTGGTCTCCTTCCCGAAGATCTCGCACGGGCAATTGCAGATGCTTCTGATGAGGTGGCACAGGGAACTTACGACTCGAAGGTTGAAGTGGATGTCTACCAGACCGGCTCCGGTACAGGGCTTAATATGAACCTGAATGAGCTGATAGCCGCAAGGGCTAGCGAAACTCTGGGAAGGCCGGTTCACCCGAATGACCATGTCAACATGGGCCAGTCTTCGAACGATGTCGTACCAAGCGCAATTCGGGTGGCTACACTAATCGCATACACCGAGTACCTTAAGCCTGCGCTGCGGCTTCTTTCGAGCTCATTGGGAGAGCTTTCGGACAAGTTTTCCGGGGTATACAAGTCAGGGAGAACGCACCTGCGTGACGCCCTTCCGGTTACACTCGGACAGGAATTCGGCGCCTATTTCGATGCTTTTAAGCTGGATGCAAAGGTCCTAGAGTTTCTGGTAGATTCTCTAAGCGATCTACCCCTAGGCGGTACCGCCGTAGGCACCGGACTCAACTCACAACCCGGTTTCGCTGAACTGGTCGTGTCTGAACTAAATCAATATACGGGTCTAAAGTTCAGGATCTCCACCAACAAATTCAGATCAATGCGGCTTCTCACCGACCTTGCGGCATTTAGTGCTCAGCTTTCGGTGAGTGCAACAAACCTTTACAGACTTTCCCAAGATATCAGACTCATGTTTTCTGGTCCCGTAACCGGATTCAACGAGATAGACATACCGTCGCAAGAGGAAGTCGCAGGCAGTAGTATAATGCCGGGAAAGACCAACCCCGTGACCGTAGAAGCCGCCATGCTTGCCTCGGCTGAGGTCTCAGGGCTGGACCTAGCAAACAGACAGGCCTGTATGTACGGAGAATTTGAGCTTGCAATGGGCGTTCCGCTTCTTGGGTACAATCTTGTGTCGCAGATAAGGCTGCTCTCGGAGGCTTTTTCTAAGATGACAGATGTGGTTTTGAAAAGTATAAAGCCCAACCAGGAAAAGTTGAGATGGTACGCCGAAAACTCACCCTCTCTTATTACCGTTCTCTCTCCGGTGATTGGCTACGACAAAGCATCGGTCGTGGGGAAGAAGATAGTCAAGGGAGTGGGTATCAGACAAGCACTTCACGAACTCGGCTACGACGACCAAGAAATTGAAAGGCTTCTCGAGCTAGATGAGCTCGTGAAAGCAGGGATTCCCTCAAAACATGTCTAGAGCGCCAAAAAATTGGCACCACAGTTTCTTCTACTTCTCTTTGCATCAGCTCTTGCTCTTATCGCATCCGGAGTGTGGTTCCTTCTCCTGTACAGGCTTGTTACCGGCAACGCAAGGATACCGAAACTGTCGCCCTGCGCTGGACAGCCCCCAACCGTAAGCGCCATTGTCGCAACTAGAAATGAGGCTTACAATATTGACGGTTGTCTCAAATCGCTTCTAGCACAGCCGGAAATCCTAGAAGTGATTGTCGTAGACGATGCTTCCACAGACTCGACCGCGAATGTGGTGGATAACCTGACTGCGACCACAGAAAGGATCCGACTCGTGCGCTCGAAAGGACCAGAACCAGGCTGGAGTGGAAAGAGCTATTCGTGTCATCTTGGTTCTCTTGAGGCGCGCGGTGAGTGGCTTCTATTTGTAGACGCTGACACAAGGCTTTCGTGGGGCACCTTGTGTGGCGCTCTCAGACATGCTAAAGAAAATTCTCTGGACGCACTTTCGTCAATGGGGCTACTTAGAACTCCCACTTTTTGGCAGAAAATCTCATCGCCCTTTTACTTCGGTCTTCTTAGCTCATTCCTTCCACCTGACCGCGTTAACAAACCAGACAGCAAATCGGCGTACTTCTTCGGAAGTTTCATCCTGATTAGGCGGGAAGCTTACCAAAGGGCGGGTGGGCACGCATCGGTTAAAGGCGACGTGGTCGAAGATCGGGCGCTTGGTAGAATCGCGAAGGAAATGGGTCTTCGAATAGGACTTACAAACGGCGTCCGGCTTATTTCGGCCGAATGGGGAGGGGGATTTGACGCCGGACGCCGTGCTCTTGAAAGGATCGCGGTTCCTTCAGTCGCCGCTCATCCGAGGCTGGCATACGGCTTTACCTTCGCCCTTAGCGTGCTATTTTTCATACCACTTATTGCACTAACCCTTGTTCCCTTCTGCGCTGGCACACTCAGAATACTCCTTCTTGCATCCGGTCTCCTTGGCTACGGCGAGTCGCTTTTTTTCACCATCTATTCGTCTTCGAGACTTGGTACACGGAGGCTGTTTTCTTTTCTGTTTCCGTTTGCAGAAGCTGTTTTTCTTGGTATACTGTGGTCGGTCGCTCTAAGAAGGAAAAAAGAGGCCGCGTGGCGCGGTCGGAGGTACACATTCAAAGACAGCATCTAAACCCGTTCAAGAAGATAACTATAAACATCGTCAGGCTCGTGATTCATCCTGATCACGTGAAAACCCCTTCCATCTACGTTGACTTCAAGTATGGATTGAGACACAGGCTGCAACAGCAAAATCTCGACGAGATCCCCCGGCTGACTCAGGTTTAGAGCCTTTCTGATATAACTAGGCAGTCGCCTCGAGCTTCTTCTTGCGTCGATTACAATTCTTTTTGGCTTTGTATCTATCACGCTTAAAGGCATAAACTTCACCATATCATTTTGGTCTACCGACACTTTTAATGCTATTTGTTGAAATTCATACAAATGTGTGTTGATGCCCACATCATTTAGCCAAGGACCCTCTTTACCTCACCTCTCTACGAATCGCTTTATCGCCAAGAGGTCAAAAGCGCTGTCACCCGAAACCCCTTTTCATGGGTTTCAGGTTAGACCGGTTCAAATACCAGTTGTTCTCCTTAATCCGTTTGTTGGTGGAAGAGTTCCTGCGCCCGAAAGGTATGGCGAGAATGTTTGGCATATCCACGAAGACCCTCTGGAAGTGGCAGGACGGGGAATCATAAGAGCCGTCAGGCTACACATGGGTGCACTACCCCAAAAGCGAGGTTGACAGACTGTGGGGACAGCTGAAACCCACGCAACCACACTAGACACCTCCAGACTCGCCTCCATACACATCGCCTCCTTCGAAAAAAGAAACGAGGGTGCTTGCGAAGTACTCAAAAAGAGAGCGTAACCATACAAGAAAACACCAGCTCGAAATTGCACGCGTCGTCCAGTCGGTCACGGGGAGTGTGGCCTCGAGGAGCTCCCCAAAGAGAGCATGTACACCCGCTCGCGTGTGCGAAACCGCGGGATTTCGAGGAGTGACTGGCGCTCAATCGCAAGGATACTCAAAAAAATGGGGGTAACCAGAGTAAAGAAGCTCGACCCATACTGCTCATCATCGCTGTGCTCGAGGCATGGGTGGGAGAGCAAAGACCTGAATAGAGAAGTCGTGTTCGAATTCTATGGGTGCGGACTCGACTGGTCAGGCGGCTCAGGTTCAGGTACACTGTGGGGTGGGAAAAAGGAAACATGTTGAACCGGGGATAGAGGGCGCTCCCGAGCGGGAGTGGCGGGACCGCACAGTCCTACCATCACTGCTCGGTGGGTGTGTCCTGACACGAGGGGGCGAAGCGGAGTGGAGCGGGGCCGATGAACTCGTGAGGTCCCTAGGTGATGCGCTGGAGTCCAGGCTCCACCACTCGTGCGACAGGTGTACAGATGCACACCTGCACCGCCTATGTAGAATGAAACCCGTGTTACCTTACTTGACAATCAACACGGGTATGGTAGAGTGTGAAACAACACCGCTTGACACGCTACCGAGTACCAGTTTCTTGAACCCGGTAAGTCCCCTCGAACCGATGACGATCAGGTCAAACTTCCCCTTTTCCGCGAAATCCAGGATTCCCTCAACTTCAGACTCAGAATCCGCAACCTCCCCTTTGGCGGTCACACCCTCTTCGCGCGCGATTTCCACCCCCCTATCCACGATCTCCTGGGCCTTTTCCCTGAGTGCACCCTCGAGTGCCTGAATGGTCTCACCCGTGGGAGAGAAATCAGGTGAGGTGTAAAGTAGCGCAAAAGTGTAGACGTTTATAACGGTAAGCGCCGATTCCTGAAGCTTAGCAATACGCGCACCGAGCCTTAGCGCTCTTGTGGCATTTTCGGAGCCGTCATAGGCTACCAGAATCTTCGGGAATACCTGCATGATATATCAAACAAAACATAGTGGTATAAGAGTTTTTGCGTGCGAAACAGGAATTATGCCTGAACATAGATGCTTCCATCGACGCTTCCTATCTCGACGTCTGCACATCCAGAACCGGAACTGATAGAAACAGAGTTTGGCGCCTGGTACACTGTGCTGTAGTCAGTCCTTCCGCCACCTAACACAATCTGACCGTTCACGGTGCTCGCGTTGAGCCGGAAAGACTGCATGGCGGAGGTGTTGAAAATTATCCGTCCTGTTATCGTGTTTATCGTGACGGGTGCGCACCCTAGTGTGTGTGCACGAAATGTGACCGCGCCTGTGCCCGTGCTTATGTTCACGGCGCCCGAGCTAGCAAGAGCAAGATACACGCTTCCGGCGTTTACTTCTACCGTTATTTCTCGGCCAGACGGTAGGTATACCCCTACGTCACCCGTGCGCACCTTGACGAATAGATCATCAAGAGATGTATAGTGAACATACACGTTGCCAGTTTGCTTCAATACATTAATCGCCACAAAACCACCGAGTGGCAGGTAAACAAGGATTTGAACCTGGCTTGGCCACAGGTTTCGAGGCGAAATAGATTCAGTGATGTCAAGCGTCCCGTTCGCAAAGCTTGCTGAAAACTTTAGCCTTGCAAAAGACGCAAGAAACCCGTTTCCGCTCTGTACCACAACGACGTATATCGAGGACGAGTTGCCCGGTAGTATGTTCAGCGACCCCACTGACACATTGAGGAAAATTTTCCTGCCGACCGGCGGAAACTTCCAGGTCTCTGTCGCTTCATGGTTAGGAAATGCAAACGCGAAAAAGAAAGTGCCAAAAATCAAGGCGCCAACAATAACAACAAACAGTATCTTCACTGTTCTTTTTTTTCACGTTAATTTAAAAGAATTTCTGAATATTTGCGTACATTTGTATTGTTCTGCTAACATAATTCATATTAAAGTGTTGACATCCGGCCTTATACACACACACCCTTAAAGAGTTCTCGGTGATATAGTAACCAGGTGAAAAAAGCAATGATAGATCCCTTGGCTGGGATGCTTTGGATGACGGCAGTGAGCGCCTTTCTCTTGGCGTACTACTTCTGGGTGAGCGCATCGAAGGGAGCGCACACACAGCCAGCTGGCTCGACCACTGTGAGCTTCTCTACTCCCACCGTATTCAAACTGGATACGTCTGTGATAACACTCGGTGCAATAGGAGCGTTTGTAGCAATCACTGGTCTCTGGATGATCATGGTCTGGCCCCTCGTTAGTAGCTACAACATACTTTTTGGCGAAATCTATACGGCCTACGGTTTCTTGCTTCTTTCGGGTGCGGTAGCAGTGGCAAAAGGGTTTGACCTGAAGCCGCTCTCCATATTCGGAGGAATCATGGGAATCTGGGGGCTCATCGATGCCTACGGGATACTCGTGCGCGGTATGACATCTGAGCCTACTATAGCCGCGGGTCTGTATATAATGGGTGCGCTCGCAGGCTTCCTTTCGATACCGGCGACTTTTAGACCGTCGAAGGCAACCGCTGTTGCATTCATAGTCTTCGCCGTGCTCTTCGGACTGTTCGCACTTGCGATAGGCGCCCCAGCATCGTTCGAGCACCTTTCGGCGTTCGCAAAGTACTCGCCGTGATCCCCTTCTTTTTTTAATTTTTTTAGTCTTCGTTTACATGCTCGAACGCAGAACTTGAGATTCCTGTGACAGCGTAGTACCTTTCTAGACCATACTCCTTAATAATGCTTTTTGTAAGTTCAAGGGCAGCAGACCGTTCCTCCTTATCTAGGCCTGACCAGTAGGGAAAGATGAGAATCTCTTCGTTTGTGTTGTGAGACTGTGTGATCTGGGCAAACATAAGACCTCTCTTCGAGACCAGCTCGGCCTCACCCTCAACGGTCCACTTCCTCAGGTTTTCGTAGAGAGTACTTATCATCTTGTGGTCGGCGGAGAGCCTGTCCAGTGCCTGAAGCCCCTTACCAATTCCTCTCCTTGAGAGTAGCTGCCTGAGGCCCGGGAACACAACTGCGTCTTCGACGCGCGCATGGCAACTTATGACAAACTCTGCCACCTCGTACAACTTTTCCGCTCTTCCCTGATAAAAGTAGCCAAAGTGAACTCTGAGGGCCGCGTGCTCGAGGGTAAGAAGGTCGACCAAGTTCATGTTTATATGCCTCAAGCCTCAGATGTTTGCGACATCACGCAGTATTACCTTTGCTGTATTGTGGCCTGGCATCCCTGAAATACCGCCTCCGGGATGTGTGGCGGCTCCAGTTAGGTAAAGACCTTTGATTGGAGATTTGTACTGTGAGAGCTCGGGCGTTGGCCTGTAATAGTACAGTTGATCGAGCGTGGGATCTATGTGCTGCGTATTTCCCCTCTGTATCCAGAGTCTCTGCTCGAGGTCGCCAGGAGTCTCCGTGAACGTATCAACTATCATTCTTTCCAAATCGGGCCAACGTTCAAACAGCCTCCTTTTTATCTTTGCCTCGGCATCTTCCCTAAACTCGGAATATCCCTCTTCCCATATCATGGGAGAGTTATCCGGGACGAACTGGGCCCATGAATACAATACATGTCTGTCAAGGGGAGCAAGGGATGGGTCATAGGTGGTGGGAAAGTTCACGGCAAGTAGCGGTATGGGAGAAAGTCTGTGTGTCGAATTCGCGATGTAGTATGCACTCTCAATTGCCTCTATCGTATCAGGCACTATGAGCTTGCCCGCCTGTAGGAGTGCCGCATCTTTGTTCATCTTTGGGAGAGAGTTCAGGGCTGCATGAAAAGTCATTCCGTACGACGTGATCCGTAGGTTCTCGAGCTTTCTTTTGAGCTCAGACGATATAAGGTCGGGCTCGACGAGCTTGGTCAGCGTGCGTTTCGCATCAACGTTACTCACCACTACCCTTGCGCCTATGAACTCGCCACTTGAAAGCTCAACGCCCATAACGCTCATTCCCTTGACAACTATTCTTCTCACCTCTGAGTTCGTGAACACCGAGCCACCGAGTGATTCAAGCGCCTTGACAAGTGCAAGCGGCAGCATACCCGATCCTCCCACTGGCCGGTGAAGCCCTGTCTTGTAAAGCATTGTGTGCATTATCACCATGAGGCCGGAGCTGGGCAGGCTTGGTGACATTGTGGAAAAGATCAGCGAAAAGAGTGCAGAGAGTGCAACTCGAATGTGTTCGTCTTCGAACTCCTCCTTCAGAAGCTGGTTTGCGGGCACTACTACTGTCCTTATCATTGAGTCGAAATCTACATGCGTCGCAGCGGGTATCGCACCAAGGAGCGACGACCGGGACAGAAACCTTCCGAGCGAGCGAATGTTCACTCCAAAAAGTTCACTTATTCTTGGAGGGGCGTCCAGCATAAGCGACCTAAGGAGCTCCTCCTCTCTCAACCACTCTCTTACAAGCGTTTCATAACGCTGCGCGTCCCTCTTTGAAAATTGCTCAAACACGCCCACCGTCTTTTTGAGGTCACTGTAGAACACCACGTTCCTTCCCTCTTCAAATGGCACCTCGAACATTGGCTCAAGCCGTACGTACTTTAGGCCGTACTTTTCGAGCTCTAGGTCGCGGATTATAGATGTTCCGTGTATCAGTATATGGTCTATCGCACCTGCATTGACCATAAAGTCCCTAGCCTTACTAAACGGAGCCTCGGTTGTGCAACATCCACCGACCACACTACGCCGCTCGAACACTCCAACCTTCATACCCTTCCTTGCCAAGTAGTTTGCGGCGACCAGTCCATTGTGTCCCGCACCAATGACAATCGCGTCATATTCCAAAATTTTTTCCACCGCCCGGTATGCTGTAGCACACAAGCCCTATAACCGTTGCTTCCAGGTAAAGTGTGAGAGAGCTCGCAAGAAATAACGAAGAAAAGAGTGAGACAAAACCGAGAAATGCAAGTGCATCCATAGTGCTTCTGCGCGCGATAGCTAGGACCATGGATGCACCGGTGAACACACCCGCAAAGAAACCGAATACAAGTGACTCCGGTGCGGGTAGAGGCGCACCGAAGGATGTTTCCCAAGTGAGCTCCAGAATTTTTGACGAAAAGAAACTACCGTAAAGCGAGTACCAGAGAACGAGAACAAAGGCTAAACCAAGAAACAGGGGAAAAATCTTCTGCCTGCCACCCAGCCTGAGAAGTTGGTGCACCCCCATAAACACCACGGATGTGCCGATGGCAAGGATAACTGCGTTGAAAACGTCGCCCACTAGAGAACCTGTCATGCCTACTAAAGGAAGAATTCCGCGTGCAATGAGCACGCTTGTAAAGTAATAAAAAAGCATGACAAACACAGCTGCCGAAGAAAGCGCAACGCCTGCACGCGACATCGGTGAGACGTGCGCTCGACCCCTCACAGACCTGATAAGAAGATAAAGCGAGATAACAAGCACGAGCAGCTCAGAAAGAAGCGAGAGGAAAAGCCAGACTGCAGAGCCGTAAACCTGAGTAAATACATTTGATGGTACCGTAAGCCTTATTCCGTCCATGAGTGCAAATGACGACGCAAGCAGGAAGAAGACCAGAGCAAGGCTGCGCACGTACTTAAGGCTGCCCAATCCAAGGGCAAGCAGTGCGAACACGCCAAGCAGCGCGGAGGTGCCGGTTGCCGCGGAGGCCGTTGCAAGCACCACCCGAACTGAGGACTGAGGAAGGCTGAGTGCAAAGAGATAAGGTAGAAGCCTTACAAAAAGTTGCTGCAAAACTACCTGTAACAAGAAAGCAAACCCGAACAGAAGCAGAACGTACCCGCCAGCCGACTGCGGCCTGTAGGTTTCGGGTTTTGGCTTCAAGAGCATCGTCCATCCTCTGAGGCTCCTGCGATCTCCGCCCTCATCCTTTCGACCGATGAAGTACTCTCTTCCCTTTCACTGGAAGGCCGTCTAAGGTATTCTGATACAAATTTCTTTTCCACCTCGTCGGCGAATCTGATGCCCATCGGATCCTGAAACACTCTCTTTATGACGGAAAGCGCCGCGGCAGAAGACGGAAGACCCGAAAGCGCCGACTGCGCGTCCCCGAAAAAGTTCGCGCGAGGTAAAACGCGATCCACGAGACTTAGCCTGAGGGCTTCATCAGAAGTTACACCCTCGCCGAGATAAAAGACCCTTTTCGCAAGCGACTGCCCCGCGATCCTTCCTAGAAAATATCCCCCAAGAAACACCGTGGGGAGCCCAGCCCGACCCTCAGGGAACGCAAGCAGCGCGCCCGTGCGCGCAAAGCGGAGATCAGTGAGAAGCGAAAGTTCAAGTCCGGCGCCAAATGCGTGTGAGTTCAAGAGTGTCACGGTGGGTTTTTCAACGGACATGAGCAAGGAGACGAGCGCCCTAGAGGTCTTAATAAAATCTTCTGGGTCACCAACTGAGCGCCAATCAACTCCAGCGGAAAAGAACGAACGTCCGCTACCGGTGATGGCGAGAACCCTGACGCTGTCGTCCCCATTCGCCACCACAAGCGCAGAAGAGATCTGCTCGAGCATGGCTTGGTCTATCAGGTTATGTCTCCCGTTATCGAGGGCTATTACACCCACCTGGCCTTCTCTCCAGAACTGTATTCTGTTAAAATCTGCCCGACTGTTCATCTTTTCGTGTACACCGCGTAGTGATATATCGCAATCATTTCTGCGAAAATGAGAAGCAGACTTCCGAGGCCGAGGCCGAAGAAAGGCGCCTGATTGATCGGGTTGTAGGTCCACATTACAGCCGCAAGCGCAGCCGCCGTGACAAGGAGAACCGTGAGAAGGGCATAGGCGGTGCCGAGCCTCGGGTGTCCAGCCGACGCCTTTCTAGACGAAGGGGAAGAACCCTTTGCACTTATCAGTACCGTGCCAAAGAAACCGCTTGTGAGAGTGCCCGTGACAGCGGCAGGTATGAACTGAAGAGAAAGCAGGTGTGAATAGGTGGTGAGAGTCACTGTGAACACGCCTGTCAGTACTGCTACAAGAGTTATAGCCAAGGTCTTCGAAACTGTGGGCGTGCCCGTGCCCTTCGATATAAGATAAAAGCCGACAAGAATCACTATAAAGGGCTCGGCTATAACAGGCACATACACATTTGGACTGACTGGTACGCCAGGTGCAAGAGCGGCCCAGACGCTCGCCTGTATGAAATTGACGATCGCGATTATTCCTATCGCCTGGAAGATCCAGTTGTTCATGAAGTGCAGATCGTCACTCCTGTCGAGAACCGGAACGAGAAGGAAGTAAAGGATCGGTATTACGGCGGAGATTATAGTCACGTCGAGTGGAGAAAGCGGCTTGAAATCGAGCACCTTGTACATGAAAAGGAAGAACCAAGGTGGATATGCAGGTATAGTCTTTGCGAGCGCGCTGGTTGGAGACACAGACGGATAGGGCGAAAACAGAATCGGAACCTTGGGTAAGAGCATAAGCACAGAAGGTACTATGACTATTATGCCGAACGTGAAGAATACCAGTTCGAGCATGTATATCAGGTTTCGTGGGTACCACGGGTTTAACGATTGGTCCTTCTGGTCGAGAATGGCTGGTGCTTTGTAGTTTGCTCGCTTGGGTGAGGGCATAAAACCGTTCATTTCAGCAAGATAGAAATGATAGCCGAAGAGGAGGCCAATGAGGGCCACAAGAATTATGTGGTAGCCAAGGAGACGGGAAAAGAGGTCTAGGCTCGTCCCGTTTCCAAACACAAGAGGCTCGAGGGCCTTGCCGAGCGGTAGAGAACTCAGGATACCCCTGCCTACATCAACCGCATCGGCCGCAAGTATATCGCCTGTCATACTGTAGCCGAGGAACGCGGCGCCCTGCACCACAGTAAGAAGTATTACGCCGATCATCCACTGAATTTCACGTGGTTTCTTGTACGCCTTGACAAAGTAGTTCCTGAACATATGAATGTACGCAAGAAGAATCATTAGGTATGCGCCATAGAGATGCGTGCCTATAAGGAGTTGGCCGTATGGCACCTTCTGTATTATGCTCATGGTGGAGCCATAGGGGTTGCTCGGCTCATAGTAAAGTATTTCGAACAGACCCGTGATCACTTCCCAGAAGAATGCGGCCGCAACCATCGAGCCAAGCCAGTAGTTCACCGAATACATATAGTCGGGAATCCTTGAAAGGGGAACATCTTTGATATGCAGCCGGTCGCTCCACCAGTTAACAAATCTTTCGGCTGTGCTCATTTCAGCCACCTCAGCTAAATGGATTCCCCACGTCAACCACTTGGGTGACGCTTCCGCTCGGCGGGTTTCCACCTACCAAGTCAGATGAATGGCCGTATATCACCGGTCCCACCATTCTGGTCGCATATAGCTCGTCGCTCGAGCTGTCCCACTGTAGCACGACACTAGGAAGTGGGTAGACGGTCGGGCCAGTCACAACTGCCCCTCCCACATATGGGTCGTAAGTACTTCCGTGGCAGCTACAATGTATCACCTTGGTCATGGGACCGTTCAGGGTTTCAGCGGGGGGGTAGTTTGGTGGATAGAAATGAAGCTCCGGGTACTTGCAACCGAGGTGTTGACAGATGGCACTGTAGGCAACAATGGACTTGTTTGGACCGACGCCTCCTGGAAAAACATACTTCGAACCGTCAGCCGGCACGGTCACTTCAGCCTGAGGTACCTGAACTGGCTGGTTATTTTCGTCGCCGAGGTTTATAAGAAAATTAGGCTCGTTCGTAAGAGGGTAGTTGAACTGAAACGCCTGCGGTGAGTTCACAGGAAGCTGGGATGCCTTTATTGGATTGCCGTTTTCATCAACCAGCTCCAGAGTAGGGAAGGATAAAAGACCGACAACAGGTGGCTCAAGGTACTTTACTATGGGCACGGCCCCACCAACGAGGGCTGCGCCCCCAAGGAGCACCATAGCCTTGAGAAAGTTTCTCCTGCTTTCGTCGGATTTCTTTTCGGACAATCCTAGCGCCTCCTGACAAGTACACCGATCACAATGAGCGCCACTACCGACACCACAAAACCAAGGACGGCTACAAACTCGGCGGGAGTAAGTGGCCCGACAAGCCCTTGACCGGGCTGCACCACGCTTGGTGGTGCTTCGTTCGAAATGTAAAGTGTCTGGAAAGTGGAGATGGATTTTATAAAGGCATTCTCACCGAGGTAGCCCTGCCACACAGCAAAGGCTACGTCGTACGTGTTCCCTGGTGTTATGTTAACAAGGTACGGGGCTCCCCCCTGAGGCTCACCAACCTGGCGCACCATTTCTACCGTCCACGAACCTGAGCCCATCTGCGCGCCGGCCTGAACCACGTACGGATTTGTCCTGTTCGTGTCAACATCGTTGTAGAAAAGGCCAGTACCGAGACCTACTTCATACAGATCTGTGGCGTTCGTGTACAGGTTCAGCGCAAACCCATGGGGCGGTGCAGTATAGTCTACACCCGTAAATGTCACATTCCTGTTCCACCATGAGTAGAAATCACTAAGGGGTACCTCTTTTGCACCTATTTGAGGAAGGAAAAGTGTCGTCGTGTTCCAAGTGGCACCTGTCATGAAATCCCAGATATTTGCCGCCCCTCCATACTGAAGCGCTCCGCCATTCGACTGCCCTACAACCATACAGTCATCGGGTGTACCTGTCTGGCCTCCCAAATACCACATCATGGCCACCCTGTCCTGAGAGTAATACGTCGAATTCACATAGTACTGCTTAACAACATTCTCCTCCACGTTTCTCGGGGGAGCGACGACGAAACTGCCCGACGAGGAATTGGGCCAGATCGGCGGGAACCCAAACGGGCCACCTCCAAGGGAAAAGACGCTCGACATCCTGTTGCTTGGTTTGGTGGCGTTCCATGTGAGAAGCACAAACACCTCTGATCCGTTCCAAGCGGCCTTGATGTCGATTGCTGGTGTATGTCCACCATTCGGCACATTGGCGGAAAGCGGGATCGTGGTCCAAGGTATCGACTGCCAGAAGCCCTCGCTACCAGGCGCGGCAAGATTCGCGTTTCCTGTGACCTTGTACGCGGTTATGGCGGCGCTACTCTGCGCCGAGACCGCAAGTTGGTTAACGGTCGCGTACACACCAACGGACACCGAAAAAATCAGGATTAAGAACACAGAGGCAGCTGTTCGAATGCGCATATACATAAAAAAACACTCATCCTAATAATGCTTTGCGTAAAATAGTACAGAAATCTACGCAAATCACTACGGCTGCACACTAATTCATACTTAAAGGAGGCAGCTCGCTCGGGGTTACGCAACTGCAGGGAAAGAAACAAATTCGGTGAGCACTACCAAGCGTCCGTAAGCCTTTTTACCGGTGCGGCGGATTGGTGCCGAACAAAATGGTCTCTAGAGCGGTTGCCGAGTGGCATCCCCTGCAGGAGGTGGTGGTTCACAGACCAGGGATCGAAATGTTCTTCGGTCTACTCGAACCCTTCTCCTTTCTTTACGAGCGCTCTTTCAGCATGGACGAGGCTGTGTATGAACACATGACGCTTGAGCACACGCTCGAGACCGAAGGGATAAGAGTGCATAGGTTCAAAAGGCTCGCAACAGACTTAATTCGAGAAAAGCCCGAACTGGCAGAAAAGGTACGCAGCCATGCCTTGCACGTCGTAAAATTCAGAGGACCGCACATGGAAGTGAGAAAAGCTGAAAGAGAGTTTGCTGCGAGTTTGAACGAACTCGACCCGGAAACGCTCTTCAACATAATGATACTGAGGCCTAGCATCAATCTCACTCAGGGTAAGGGAGAGCGTACAATCTACCCGAGACCAGTCCTCGACGTGCCGCTTGCAAACCTTGTGTTCATGCGCGACCAGCAAGCGGTAACTGACAAGGGCATAGTCATTGGACGCATGTCTAAGCCTCAGAGGCGTATGGAGCCGCTTATCACCGGTATGGTACTCGAGGCAGCGGGAAAGGCGGTCGCCTGGAGGGTGGAGACACCTGGTGTATTCGAAGGAGGAGACTTTATCCCGGCTGACAGGTTTGCAATGCTCGGCATCGGCGACAGAACAAACCGTAGTGGTGTAAACCAGATCCTCAGATCCGGTATAGGGTTTCACGAGGTGGCCATTGTTCATCAGCCCTTTCATCCCCTGATACCGGAGGACGAGCCCGACCCCATGGTGAACATGCATCTGGATACGTACCTAAATCTGGCAGGACCTGACATAGCCGTGGGTTGCAAAGTGCTTCTCAGGCGGGCAAAGGTGGAAGTGTACAGAAGGTCTGCTGATGGCGTTTATACAAAGGACGCGATCACATCCCTTTATGACTATCTCAGAGTTCAGGGCTTCACCATCGTTCCCATAACCACGTTAGAGCAGATGTGCTACGCTTCGAACTTTCTGTGTCTGCGCGACAGGCGGATACTCGCAGTTGAGGCGGAAAAAGTTGCACCAAAGGTAATGAACAAGTTACAGCAGAAGGCAACCGAAAATCCGCACCGGTATTCTGCGCTTTTTGAGCAGGTGAAAAAGGAATACGCTAGCCTCAGACATTCAGGTACGTTGTTCCCAAGAAAGAAGGAGTTTGACGAGCTTGGTGTGGAAACGGTTACGGTGCAGCTACAGGAGATAACTGGGGGGTACGGCGGTGCCCACTGCATGACATGCGTCCTGCAAAGAAAATTCACTTAGCTTGTAGCGCAGTAAGGGAAAAATCAGACCGTCTTCGTGGTTAATTGCGAATCCGCGCTCGTCATGACTCTCGGTTACGCTCAGATGTCAATGAACGTTATCGAATGTGTTGCAGGAAGCGCCACGTTGTACACGCGTGTGGCTCCTATGTGCGCCATATGAACCCGACTCAGATGCGAGTGGCCGTGAATCCACACGGAGGGGGCATACTTTTTCATAAGAGCCTGCATCCTGAGCGAACCGAGCTCTTCATAGCCTGATGGGTCTTCTCCTAAGAGGGTGTCAAACGTTGGGGCAAAGTGTGTAAAGACCACCACATTATCGCTTGACCCGAGAAGTTTTTCCAGCCTTACCAATCTTTCCTCATAAAGCCTCTTTGTACCCTCAAGGTCAGGGTTGGGCGTAAGGCCAACCACAAGCCAGGGAGTAATGCGGTCCCTTACCCCCTTTGATCCCACAAAGGTCACCGGTTCCCCTTTTTCTTCTATCGTGACAGAGTCGTCGAGGAGCCACTCAATTCCGTCATGTCTTGCGTATTCTGCTTCGTGACCCTCGAACTCGTTGTTACCGAAAGTGGCAAGTATCCTGCCGGCGTACTTCGACTTTATCTCCCTAAGTAGGCGAGCAATCTCTCCATGTGCATTGTTGTGAACGAGATCACCCGCGAGAATAAGGATTCGTGCGTCCTGAATTCTTGTATCTCCGAGTAACTTCTTGAATTCGGCAAGATGCCTGGGCGAGTGGATGTCGCTTACCGCTGCAAGCTTAAATCCACCCAAAAGCACTCACTCGTTTATTACTTGACCACTTCTCAGAATCTCAGCAACCTCCGGTCTCAGTATCTCCCGTGGTAACTCCTTTCCTTCTCTAATAAGCTGCCTGATCATGGTCTGACTTGTGCTCATCCTGTACTCCTTTGAGTGCGGGCAAGTCTTTTCAGAAACCATGGTGGCACACTTCTTGCAGTAAAAGGTCTCGTGATATCTTAGCGGCACAACACCCACGTCATACTGGTCGAATATTCTGTGACCCGCGTAAGGGTCATAGTAGCTGCCCACGCCGGCCTGGTCCCTGCCCACAATGTAGTGGGAACAGCCGTAGTTTCTTCTTACTATTGCATAAAACAACACGGCCTTGGGACCGGCGTAGCGCATCGAGATGGAAAAGGAACCAAGAAGCACCCTTCCGCTCGGGTAGTAATTGGTCACAAACTCCGAGTACGCCCGCATGATGACATCCGTCCTGTAGTCACCCTTTTTCAGCTTTCCCACTATAGGCTGAATGAAAAGGGCATCGACATCATCCCTTTCGAGCGTGACCCTTTGTATGTATTCATGGGCAAGGTGCGGCGGGTTTCTCGCCTGGTAGGCGGCAACGCTCTTCCAGCCCATCTTTTGAAAGTGTTCGCGTGTCTGCGATGGCGTAAGCTCGTACGATTTTGCAGGAAGTTCCAGCTCTCTGAATGCCGTAATTCTTCCGCCGATTGCGGTGTCCCCCATCAACACAAGGTCGGCGACGTTCGGATGCGCGTTGTCAACTGTGCCGTAAACCGACTGCGCAAACTCCGACTTGTTTACCCTGTACACTTCCTCTACCTTAAGAAGCGCGAAAGGTTTGCCAGATAGGTCTGGTATCGCGACCTCATCGGAAGCGTTCACCACCATATCACCCTTTAAAGTGGGAAGAAGAAGTATTGGCATGGTCCAAGGAAGATCGTTTGAAAGTCTGTTTCTGTGTATTACAGACAGATAGTCTTCCTGTCCCATGAATCCTTCGAGCGGAGAGTATGCGCCGATTGCGATCTTATGGGCATCATACACTTGGTCCAATGGCGTATCGAGAACGGGTATGTCAGTTGCCTCGGCCAGCCTCTTTGACTCTTTCTCGGTTGCAAGCCTAATTACTAGCTTTCCACCGTAGGGCTGCGGTATCAACTCTTCTCACTCCACTATCCTGATTACGGGCTTTGTTTCCATTTGCCAGTCTCCGGAAGCTGGGTCATACCGAGAAAGAGTAAACACGAACCAGTTGTCGTCATCTATTTTTGGGTAGTCCGCCCTGTAATAGTAGCCGGGCCACCTGGTTTCCCTTCTGAAGAGTGTATGTCGCACCACCGCCTCGGCTACTGTCACCCTGTGGCTGAGCTCCCAGGCACGCTGAAGATGGTGCAGGTTCTCTGCTGCAACACTTCCAAGATCCTGCTTCAGATAGCCGAGAAGCTCGAGGGCACGGTTTAGCAGAAACTCGTTGGTCACATAAAACGTACTCACTCCCCCTGCATATTCGTCCATCAGTTTTTCGAGTCTGTTCAGTCCCTGATTCGGGAATATGTAGTTCGGCGCGACGCTACCTTTTACGACCATATTCTTTCCTACATGGTAGTTGTCGAGCGGACGAAACACGATATCCCTGAGCTCTTCCACCCTTTTCTGGTCGAGCGCAGGCGTATAATCGGGGTGATCGAGGACGTATTTTACTGCCGCCTTCCCAGCTAAGCGCCCTTCGGTGAAAGACCCGCTGGAAAACTTATGGGGGCTGCCGCCCACCGTGTCACCCGCGCCGAAAAGCCCTTCGACGGTTGTCATCCTGTTGTAACCCCAGAAGTACTCCTTTGGCGCGACATCCGCGGGGCCACTAACCCAAGCGCCAGCGCCGACCGCATGCGACCCCATTACATACGGCTCCGAAGTCATGAGCTCGGAGGGTTTTTCCTTCGGGTCTATGTTGTTTGCTGCCCACATCGAGACCTGGCCAATTGTCATATCAAGGAAGTCCTCCCAGGCCGCTTCCTCGGCTTCGGGCGTACTCGTGACCCTTTCAGTGTGTATATAAATTGGGCCGCGCCCCTCCTTTATCTCCTGTAGCATTATGTGGTTTCTAAAGCAGGTAGGTAGGGGCTTCGCATCCGCCCACTTACCAACAAGCTTCCTAAGATCTTCAAACTTTGTCTTCTCATATTCCTCACCGTATACGTTAGTGGCCACGGCTTTGAGGGCAAGGAAATAAAAGCCCACTGGACCGTATCCGTCCTTGAATCTTGTAACCACAAGCTTGTTCTCAAGCTGGGTCATCGTCGCGCCCGTCTGTATTACAAGGGCATAAGCCGAACCGTTATTCCAAGGCGGGTACCAGGTCCTTCCAGCTCCCTCGCCAATCGAGCGAGGCCTGTAGATATGCGAAGCCCCTCCGGCGGCAACTATCACCGCCTTTGCCCTGAACACGTAAAACCGACCATCTCTGACACTGAAGCCCACCGCACCTGCGATCCTGTTCCGGTTTGCCGGGTCTGTGAGGAGGTGGGTGACCATAACGCGGTTGTACACTTCGTCCGCGGACCGACGCGCGGCCTCGGCCACAATGGGTTTGTAAGATTCGCCGTGTATCATTATCTGCCAGCGACCTTCTCTTTTGTAGTGCCCTGTCTTTTCGTCGTAAATCATGGGTAGTCCCCACTCCTCGAAGAGGTGCACGGTCGAATCCACGTGTCTCGCTATATCGTAAAGCAGGTCCTCCCTTACGAGACCGACAAGGTCCGAGCGGGCGTATCGCACAAAATCCTCTGGGTTGTTCTCATTCCACCGCATGCCAACATAGAGGTTTATCGCCGAAAGTCCATGGGCAACAGCCCCGCTGCGCTCGATGTTGGCCTTTTCCACAACTGTTACCTTGAGTTTTCTTCCCCAGTACTTTGCTTCATATGCAGCGCCGCAGCCCGCGAAACCCCCTCCTATAATCAGGATGTCGGTGTCGACAAGTTGTGTCTTTCCGGAAACCCGTATGCTCAACGCTTAACACCTCGCTTGAGCTCGGGAAGCGACCCGACAAACAGCTTATCGGGTTCGTGTGAAAGGAGCTGCGATTCAAGACTTGCCGGCTCGGGCTCCGGAAGAGAGTGCGCCGGCGGAATCGTACCCTCCGCTGTGGTTCGCACTGGAAAGACGAAGTACTTGGTTTTACCGTCTCTGAACCTTACCTTCCATGAAATCGCGCCCTTGTCGGGCTCTCTTAGTACCCCAACGGTGTGCCCAAGGGGGTTAAAGTCCGCATAGCTTCTAACGTCGATCGCGTGCATTGGACAATACTTCACACACGAATAACACTCCCAACACATTTCAGGCTCTATGTTGTAGGCGCGCCGCATCTCCGGGTCTATGTGCATAATGTCGCTCGGACAGATGTCCACACACTTTCCACATCCATCACACATCGACATGTAAACGAAGGTTGGCAACGCCGATCACTCCCTCCGCTTGATATACGAGACACTTGCAGGCGGGGGGGTATGAACCAGCCCCTGACTCTGGAGAATCCTCTGTTGCACATTGTAGGCGCCTTTATAGAAGATGTGAGAAAACTTGCTCCAAGGTGCCGACAAGAAGAAGTAGAAGGTTCCGAGGGCATAAAGGATCATGAAAATAAACGAAAAACCCCCAGGCGATATATAATACACAACTTCATAAAGCACAGCTGTTGCCGAGTATGCAAACATGCCGAAAAGAAACCGGTCGGCCGGTGTGAACCTGGTGACGGAGTTTCTTTCATACACCACGTTTACTCTTAGAAACAGATACCAGAGCAGGCCGAGGAGCATCATCGCGAAACCCAGGTTGGAAATTACCGCAAGCGGGTTAAGCGGCGCAAGCGGAGCGAAGGCGGGGTAGAAGAAGAATCTGATCACAGCAACAAGGACTGTAAGAAGAAAACCCCATTCCATCATCAGGTGCGACGACCATCTACCGGTCTCGCTCCTGCACTCCATGAGTGGTCTGGCACCGAGTACGTCAGTCACGAAAGCTCCAAAGACTAAACTTCCTGGAGGCTTCTGTATCCCGGACCCGCCAAACATGGACATTCTCCACCTCATTTCGCTGCGGTAGAATTCATACTTGCCACCTCGCAAAAGGTCGTACATCAAAGCAGCAATCATTCCAATAAAGACAACCGCAACAAAGGCGCGGAAAAGCAATGCGTCACCCTGAATAGCGGCAAGGCTCATAAAAATCATGTAAGCACTTTAGCCACTTTTATATTAATCTTTCTGAAAATTGTCACAACTATTCAGCTATTGTTAAGCACTGACTCACCCAGACTCTACATTGTCAGCTGCTCCCACCCTGAATATCCGATTTTTCCGACAAACCGTGAAAATTACTATAAGAGGTAGATAACGCCAACTGCAAGCATTACGACGCCTGCGACGGACGCGATCCCATTTGCGACGGGACTGTCGTAGCCGAAGTGAGCCCACGCCTGTCTCTGCCACTTACCGCGTCTTTTCCTAAAAACCCCCCTTTCGGTAAAGGCATCAAGAAACACATGTGCTTCCCCTCCCATGAATCCGAGAAAAGGGAAGTAAGCAAGAAAAATCTTGAGGTAATAGGGAAGGACAAATGCATCATGAATGGTCGCGTCACCATTAATCATCGCCGCATATAGTAAGGGGAATGCAACTGCGACGGCGCAAGCGATGACAGTCCCTAGGATGCCTGCTCGCGCCCATGTATGTGTTCTTGGCGAGCGCGACACGTAGCCACCCCTGAGCTCATGACCGAGAAAGTCTATGAGCCTGTTCGTAAGTATGCTCAACACTAACAGCATTACAAGCGCAGGTATCAGAAGTTCTTGTGGAAAAGGGGATGCAAGTGCGGAAGAAAGAGCTGAAAAGAGTGCAACTGTGAGGCCTAGAGAGAAGACATAGTGTGCGTAGAGCTTCAATGCATCCTAAGTTAGCACTTTCAACTATAAAGATAACTCCTGACACCATGCGCCTACATGTACCCGAACGCAAAACGAAAGATTCCGACCTTCGCCTGTCGCCTCATCCTTTACCTACGCTTATTAACAGGGATGGCCATGATGATGACCATCCTGTTGGTGTCGTAAACTGATAGTGGTCTTCGATGTTGAAGGGGTCCTTGTAGATGGAGAGTTTCTTCCCTCACTCGCAGCCCTTGTCGGACGCGAAGAGGAAGCGCGCAAAATAACGTACGCGGGCATAAAGGGGGAAATAGACTGGGAAGAAGGTCTGAAACAGAGAGTCGAACTGGTGAAGGGAGTAAGGTATGAAGAATGCGTGAGGATAGCCAACTCGTTACCCCTTATGAAGGGTGCGGATGAGGCGATAAAAGAGATCAAAGATATGGACGCGATCATCGTTGGCGTTTCCGGCGGTTTTTCTCTTCTCGGAGAAAGAGTAAAGGAAGAACTCGGCCTAGACCATGTATTTTCAAATCAGCTGGTTTTCCACAATGGGAAACTCATCGGGTACGGTCTACTCGTTAACGCAAACAAATCCCTGATACTTAGAAGCGCCTTCGGAGGGCTCCTTGAAAGCCACAAAAAGGTTGCTGTAGTAGACGGCGCAAATGACCTCGACCTTTTCAAAATGGTCGATCATAGAATTGCCTTCAATGCACAGCCCATTGTCACGAAGGAGGCGCACACGGTAATCACGGAAAAGGACCTGACACGGGTGTCGCGCGTGATCAAAGGGCTTCATCGCTACGCTTAACACCCCTCCCGTAACCGTTTAAAAACCGCTACCGGCGCGACTGAACGGGTTGGCGCTACCGGGACCTGTGCTACCCTCGTAAAGTTCCGGATGGTCGTGAGGCCATGGTTTGAGCGCATAAGGTGCACCCTCGTAGATGCCATTAACACCGGCTGGGGGAAGCCAGAAAAAGATGGAAGCAGTCAATAGGATATAAACCCAGGAGGAGGTTTTGCTTTTATGGATAAGACAACATTTGCCACGATACCCGTGCAAAACATTTTATTCTGCCATTTTTTGCCGAACATGGAGAGACTACTCATTCAGTTCTCCCAGGGACGAAGCTACCGACGACTACGACTTGTCGGACCCTCATTCCTCAGAGTCCTATACGGTTAAATTCAACCATTGCCTATAGCATGTAGATTGAGCCTGAAATTCAATAGCGACATACATCGGATGAGCGAGTTACTTGTAAGCAGCATGACAGAAAATGAGGGAGAAAAATTGGTTCGGGTTGGGGATAAACTCAAGGAAATGTACAGACGGTCTCTTGTCAAGTCCAACCACAGCGTTATGGAGCTCGTCGTCTGCTCCTACCTTATAAAAAAGGGTTATACCGTTGACGTCGAACGCGGACTGGATTCACTGGTCTGCGATGTGTACGCGACAAGGGGGGACGGTACACTCATAGTAGAGGTCGAGACGGGCTTTGTGCCGCCTGAGCATTCTCTTGATCCGGTTACCTATCAACGGGCAAGGCTAGCAAGCAAAATAGCAAGGTACAGTCAGTATTCAGACAGATTCGTGCTTGCCACACCTGTAGACAATCTGATGGATATTTTTCCGCTTTTCGTGAAACCGCCAAGAGAAAGGACCGAGCACGAGGTGTACCACGTAAAGGAACTGGTCGACAAGTATTATACAAGTCCACCCGTTTCTCAGGAGGAAATCCTGAACGCTAAGCTTCATGGGATCATGGTGGTGAACGTGGACGAAATGCGGGTAACCGAAGTCGACCCCCAAACCTATCTAGATCTCATATCAAGACTACCGAGGTAAATCGCTTTTCTCTAGGCTTCTTTCAAAAAGATCAGTACACCGGACGACTTTCGGAGTTATGTGGCTTTCCTTCACAGCATCCCTTTCCCTTGTCCGAGGATACTGCCAGGTTTGCCCTCCTTCCACCATAGTCGAACACTCCTTACACGCATGAGCTGCACTCAGCATCCCTTGCGGAACGCCTCCTGCACGCCCAGCCGTAAAGGAAGCGGGTCCTATGATGGACCGTAGGCCTGTCTGATCAGGCAACCAGGCTTACCCGGTCACCCGCGCGAACAGGCCCATCGACCCCTTTTCCGGTCGTACGGTGCACCATAAATACCAACAAGAAAGGCATAAACCTTGTGTAACCCGCGTTTCCTTGTCTGAAGTGACATCAGCTAAGTGTTGCTCGTTTGAGCTAGGGCGACCGGTCTCATTTCGTATAGTTGTATTCCAAGCTCAGGCTTTACCGGTAGACAATGTTACCTCTTTGACTCTTCTGACAGGGAGTTGAACTGAGAACCCACCGCCTTAAGGATCTCGAGAAACACACCGAAACCCTTTCTTATGTCCGGGTCAGAAGGCGAGAGTATCGACATACCGCTGCGTGGTTTGGCTTTTTCAAGCTGATCGGTCAGGCCCTCCTTCGCAAGCGCTTGGAGCATGAGAGGTAGTGGGGACTTTGATGCTGCTTCAACATAAGGAGACATTATCCTCCATATGTTGAGTGCACTCGCCACGATGGTCGCAAGGTTGACCATTGCCTCGTCGTTAAGGGAGTCCTTGATCGACTTGACAGCGTAACCTGCGTCTTCAAGAGCGGAGAGCACACCTTCTTTCTCCATTCTAACGAGCCTGTTCAGTACCGACACAGTTTCAGGATTGTTAACAACAGGCGAGAGATTCTTCCACATCGTAGCAGCCTCACTCATAGTGGACGCCAAGTTGGACACTGCCTCATCGTTAAGGGCATCAAGGGACGCTTTGAGCACGTAGGCCGCCTGAGTTATGGAGTCAAACACACCATCTCTCTGAAGCTGGCTTAACCTGAGTAACAGACTGTATAGATCGTCCCCCCGCTCTCTGAGCAGCGTAAAGGGCTTGACACTGGAATCATGGGAAAGCAGGGATACAAGTTCCACAGTCTTTCCCGCGGTGGTTGCAAGGGACTGAACAGCATCGTCGTTTAGGGCGTCCTTGATGCTCTTCAGGGCTGAAAGAGTCATTGAGAGAGACTCAAGCTGTCCGTCCATAGACAGGTTCTGAAGCTGGTCGATAACCGCATTGAGACTCGGAAGGCGCGAAACAAAGTTTCTGAACTGTTCCGCCTCCTCCTTGGTGAGCGTTATCGTAACTTCCCCCTGCCTTGCCTCCTGATCTACCATGCTACCTCACCCCTGCATTTCTGAAAGCTACATGTTCGCAAAAAGGATGCAGCATTCTGTGAAGAAATGTGATAATGCACAAAACCTCGAAACTTCTCTGCCTGCGCATCTCTAAGGCCGGTTTTTGAGCCGCGCTGCACAAATGCCACCGTCACATGAGCGTGCGGGCGTGTATGCTCCAGTAAAGCTTGTTGTAGGCGAGCTTGCCCCACCAGTGAATTTGAGAAGGTGTGGGCGGGTTCGGAGGGTTACTGTAGTCAAACTTTATATACGTCGCCTGGTCCATCCCGGTCGCTATATAACAGAACACGCTTCCTGGGTAAGTCCTCTTTGATCCTTCACCCTTTATGTCCACCGCAACATTGTGGGCTACTGTGTATGACTCGTAGTCAGCTGTTGAACCCGCTTTGGAGATCGGGATATCCGTGGTGTCCCCCATTACGTATACGTCGTCATGGTCCTTTAGTTTCAGCGTGAGCTTGTCTGTTGGAACCCAGTTACGCCTATCGCCGAGACCTGAGTCTGCGATAACCTGGGCCCCCTTGTGAGGTGGAACACCCACGAGAAGATCGTACTTGAGCTCGTTTCCTTCTTTTGATACGATCTTTTTGTTTGAGGCATCAACGGAGGCAAGAGTGAACTGAGTGTGAACGTTTATGCCTCTACTTTCAAACAGACCAAGCATCATTTTGTTAACATTCGGTATTCCGAACACCCCCTGAATCGGGTAGCAGTAGTGGATGTTCACCTTATCCCTGAGGCCTTTTTTCCTAAAGAAGTCGTCGAGCATGAGCGTGATTTCCAAGGGCGCTACAGGGCACTTATGTGGTAGGAGCGCCACGTCAACCACCAAGTCTCCCCCTGTAAACGACTGGACTGCCTTCTGCATCTTTTTTGCCCCTTCCAGACTGAAGAATGTCTCGGCCCCCTGGGCGTAGCCTGGGATTTCATCCATCTGAATATGTGAACCCGTTGCAAGAACCAGAAGGTCATATTTATGGTTGGTACCGTCAGCGGTTGTAACCTGTCTGTCTCCCACGCTTATTTTGGTCATCGTTCCTTTGTCACCGCTTATCAGTTTGACGCGTCGGTCGAGCACTTCCCTTTCGGGAAGACTAGTCTCCTTTGGCTCCATGACGCCCATAGAAACGAGGAGAAAGCCCGGCTGGTAGTAGTGATGCTCGCTCCTGTCAAGCACTGTGACCGACACTTCTCCCCTGTCTATTTCTTCGCTAAGTTTCTGGGCTATTCTGTTGGCAACAATCGTACCTCCTATCCCGCCGCCCGCAATCAAGACATTCTTCAACTCAAACCCCTCGCTGGGAAAAAGCTATCCTCTTTCTTCCGAAGAATAGCTCTGAGCTGGTCACCACGGCCTGGCTCATAACTTCATCACAAACTCCTAAAACACACATATCATTTCGTGCAAACTAGGTTATACCTCCTATAAAACCATTTCGTATTCTAAATCCAAATGGATACCAACATTCTTTAGCTTCTTCGTGCTATGATTATACTTTTGACACAACCGTACATGCGTTGAAAGCCTTCTACCCGCGAACCGTCAAGAAAATCCCACGTTAGGCGGCTCTTCCCCAAGGCACGAAAGAACAAACGAGCATATGTCGCTAATTTCTTTTATCAGGCCATCGGGTGACACACCCATGTGTCCGCTTTCTCTTGCAACCCTAAGGCAGAAAGGAATACCTAGCGCCTCGAGTTTCTTTGCAAATTTGAACGCATGCGCAGGATGAACCCTGTCGTCGTTGAGCCCTGTATATATCATTATCGGAGGGTACGCTTTCGGGAAAAGATTGTGATATGGTGAATAGGCGCGCAGGTAGATTCTGTCAGCTGGATTATCGGGGTCGCCGTATTCCTCAGTCCAGAGTTTCCCGACATGCAGTAGGTGAAACCTGAGCATGTCCAGCACAGGATAGCCTATCACCACACCGTCGAGCAGCTCAGGATGCTGTACGAGTGTTGCGCCTACGAGGAGCCCGCCGTTGCTGCGCCCCATCGCTACAACCCGGCAACCCTTTCCCCTGAAATGTGATATAACTGCGGCAAAATCGTCAAACACATTCTGCTTCTTTAACCCTTTACCTTCAGTATGCCACGATTCACCATACTCTGAGCCTCCTCTCAGATTTGCGACGACGACACTTACCCCCTTTTGCAGTAAAGTCGCGAAGAGCGTCGAAAACCAGGGAGTGAGTGAGATATTAAAACCGCCATAACCGTAGACAAGAACGCGCCTCGTCCTATCACCGACCTCGAAGTAATGCACTCGCGTACCGTCTTTGGAGGACACAAAACCTTGTGCGATTCGTGGTGTTAACGCCTCGGTATGCTCGAGAAGAGTATAATTCTCGCCAAATCTGTACAGTGCATAGGGCGTACCAAAGCTTTCAAGCTTGAAGAAGGCTGCCGTTCCGTTCGAGGTAAGTAACGAAATAGTGGAGGGCTGTTTCGGCGCGAATGTGGAACAACTTTTTCCCTCAAAACTGTAACGAACAAGGTAACAGCTCGCATCCCTCGAGTGCACCACAAGAAGACTGTTACGGACGACAGCTGCGTCAAGAATGGTGTCTTTTCCTACCACCACAACTTTATCCCCCACAAGTATCTCGCCGCTCCCTCTGTACTTCAGAACGACATCTCCCCCGGGCACACAGTCAAGTGCTTGGAGAGGCACGTCAGATTTCACCAGGAGCTTCCACGCGGCCGGATTATCAGGCGGGCCTGCGTACAGAGCAGTTTCGGTCCATCCCCGCCTGACATGTGCAAACGCCCTCTGGGAGCTTAGCGCTGCGTTCAGGGAAATCATAAGACCGGTGCTAAGTCCTTCGCCCCAAACAATCTGGTTCCCCCGAAATACCCTTTCGGCCGGGGGGCTAACGCCGTCTGGCGTCGGCGTATCAGAAAAGAGCCGAACATAGTAAAATCCGCTTTCGGTGAACAGGACATCGCCTATCTTGCCGTTAATTTTAGCAAGGCTTTTTCCGCTCATCACGTCAACGACATTAAGGGCGCCCTCATCACCACCCTTCGAGTAAAAGTAGGCTAGTCGCTCGCCCTTTCTATCTACATAGAACCTGTGGATGACACTGCCTTTCTCAAGATCTTCAGAAGCAACGATGACCCTTCCATTATGCACGATTTCATGATCTCTGGTCCTTCGCAAGTAAAACAAGCCGGCGTCGCTGGCTTTAAGGTCCAAGATATAGGGTTCCTGCATATATTGTGAAACCAGGGGCAGCAGCCTCGATGAGGTATCTGACAGGAGCTTCTCGCACCTAGCCGATTGTTCAAGGGCCCAGCTGACCGTTCTCTCGTCGAGAGACTCCATCCATGCTAAGGGATCTTCCGGTATCGCCATAATTCATAGGACCGTGTCACATGATTTAACCCTAGCTGAAGAGCTACTTGCTCTGCCGCAAATATCCGTACATCTCAACTCTCACAAGTTGTGGAAGTTCGGTATCTGCATGTTAGCTAACGACACTACACAAGCTTAGTAACTCAGGCCTTCTCACTGATATTTTTCATGAAATTACATCTCTAGCTACACCCTTCCATAGGGGTTCACACTACGCGTGTACATTAAGACCACGGTAGATCTCGGCGAGGTTGCGGTATATCGCCATATAGGCACGGAAGGTCTTCTCGAGCCTTAGAAAGTCTACTCTGTTTGGCCTAAACTCCCGTTCAATTCGTATGCGGGTTGTCGCATCACGAAAAGTATAGAGTCCGGCGCCAGCCGCAGCTATGATGGCAGAACCCCTAAGCCCCGTTCTTTCCGGATGCTCCGGTACTTTGATTGTAACACCGAGCGCGTCGGTAATCCTCTGGCACCAGCCATCGATCAGGGCACCACCGCCAACGACACTCACCCACTCCTGGCTTCCAGTGATTTTTCTAATATATGAATACACCCATTTTATGTTAAGTGCGACCCCAGTAACAACGGCCGAAAGAAGATCCTCCCGCGTGGCAGTGTAATCTAGGTTGAAGAAGCCTCCTCTAACATGCGGGTCGTCCACTGGCGACCTTTCGCCGGAAAGCCATGGCGTAAAAACAGTACGCGATAGAGCTCTCGCACCTGAAAGCGACTCTTCAACCTCCTTATAGCTCTGAACGCCAAGGAGACTCATTGCCCAGTCGAGAGCCCCTCCTGCCATCTCTTGGACGCCGATTAAAAGGTACCTGGCGGGGATGGCACTCAAAAGACTACCTATATGGTGAGCAAAATCACGTTTTCTCTGCGAGATGTGTGCGCCTACCCAGTCACTTGTTCCCACATACACATGAACTTGGTTCTCCGATAATGCACCAGACCCCAAGGCTGCCGAGGTCATGTCTCCCGCCCCTACAAACACCGGTACAGCTTGGATTCCGAGCTCCCTTGCCACCTCAGGCTTCAGGTGGCCCGCCACCTCTACCGTATCTCGTATTTCGCACAGCTTCGATGCATCGAGTCTGTATTTGCCGGCCAGAGCGCTCGACCAGAGCGCTCGACCATTTCTCGTGTCCGCAAGCCAGGTTATACTGGCCTCGTCCTGACTTGTGAGCATAACGCCCGTAGCCCTTGCCACTAGGTAGCCCCTTACATCAAGGAATTTTCGCGTTCTTGAATAGACCTCTGGACGTTCACGCTTGATCCAGCACAACTTTGAAAGGACGTCTTTTCCTATTCTTGCGGGCACACCGCCGGCTATGCGGACGGATTCAAGATATCTTGATAGGGAATATCCCCAAATTCTCGGCCATCCGTGCCATAACTCTTCCGGAAAACCTGTGGCCCTCTGATCCAGCCAAACTATGATGTTGTCGAGTGGCTCTCCTTTGTCGTTCACGGGAACCACTCCGCCCATATGTGCGGTAAACACGACCGAAGATATTCGCAAATCTGCCCGCTCAATACACCTTCTTGAGACATTCAGCACTGCTTCCCATAACTTCTCAGGATCCTCTTCGACATATCCCGGCTTAGGAGTAAGTAGCTCTGTCCTCTCGCTAAAATATGAGTCGAACGAAAGGTCGTCGAGGTTCACCACTCCGCACTTAAGAGTTGTCGTCCCCACGTCAACCGCAAGGATTTTCATCTGCATTTTTCTACAGGAGACGACTCCAAACACTTAACCTTAAGGTTTCCATACAAATCATGCATCTCAACCGCAAACTTAAACGAATGTTGGGGGTCTTGGTGGGGAAGCACCAAATCACAGTTGGCTTAACGACGTAACACACAGAGCTCCTAGACGGTATATGAATTTCTTGGTCATCCATAAAGTAGGTCTGATCAAAGTGGCGCTTGCGCAGTTCGAATATACGCATGTAGAGGCCGCTACGTCACACCTGCATGGAATATCTCCACCAAGCTGACTTCCGTTGCTCAAGTAGCAAGTTTTAGGGCTTTAGCTAAGGAGTAGCTCACATGCAGACCGGGTTCAAGTTGAGTAGAAGATTACACTCGCGGAACTACTTTCGACGCTGGACTAAAATTTCGGATGCGCAGGTTTACGTAAAGTGAAAGCCGAAAAGCCATCCGTGTTTGTAAGGGAGGCAACAGGTCTAGTTAGGAATGTGAGCTTTGTAGAGGCTGTTTCCCTTACGCTCATCTGGATGTCTGTTGTTCCCGCCCTCGGAAACCTGGGCTACAGCACAGTTCTTCTTCCGACAACCGTAGGCGCGAATCTGGTTGTTGCTTCGGCAATTTCGGCGCTTCTTGTTATTCCCCAGAACATTGTTTACACAATTCTTACGAGGAGGATTCCGAGGACCGGGGGTGACTACGTATGGCTTTCAAGGCAGATTCCTCCGCTCGTCGCGACCGCCCTTAGTTTTGCCGGAATGACCGCTGAAACAATACCTTATATTGCTCTTATCGCACTTTCAACAATCTCTGCGGCCACCTCGGCCGCCGCCCTGCTAGGGATGGCAGGCGCTTCGGTGGTGAATGTTCCCACGTATGCGGAAGCAGTTCTTGCCTGTTTCATCATAGCGCTGTTTGTGGGTGTCAACACCCTGAGCCCCAAGGCTGGATACCGGATTGTGACGGCCCTCTGGATTGTCGGTCTCGCCGGTATCGTCACCGGCATCGCAACTCTTTTGTTCGCTGGAAGAGCAGGTATTGTAAACTACATGAATTCACTTGCTCCAGGCATAGACTACGAGGGGGTGGCTCGCACCTATCAGGGACCGGTATTCAGCTGGCAGTCTACACTTTCCCTCCTTCCCTTCTTTGCTCTTTTTACCTATCCGTGGTTTCAGGCTGCTCCTGCCGTAGGCTCTGAGCTACGCGGCCGGGCGCTCAAGTGGACTGTTCCCACGGGACTAGCTACCGCATTCATCCTCGTCACCGCCCCGCTTGCTGCTATGTACTACGTGGGTGGATATGGATTCATAAACTCCGCGCTCCATGACTCGACACTGGTATTCCAGTATTCGTTCGGATTCTGGACGCTCGCAATGGGTGTGTCGCAAAACACTATCATGAGGTGGATCCTTGCGGCCGCCTGGGTTTCTGGGTCGCTCGGGGTCGTCGCCTTCGGTGTGATACTTGTTTCAAGATACATCCTCGCACAGTCCTTCGACAGATTCCTTCCCGCATCGTTATCGCATGTCAGTAGCAGGCTTGGGACACCGGTCAACGCAAATCTTGTGATACTCGCTGTGGGCTCTGTTCTCGCTGTGCTTTCTTCATACATGTACGGTACGTTCGTTTCACTTTACGGAGTGCTAGTTGGCGCAATGGTGTACTTTGTGGCCATAGGGGTGGCAGCCGCAAGACTTGGTAGCAAGCTTGCAGGAACAGAGGGCAAGTGGCTAGTCGCTGCGGGTACAGCGCAGGCGGCAGTGTTCGTCTACCTTGCGTATGCGTTCGTTGTAAATGCCCAAGTATGGGGAGGTAACCCACTTGCCTATGGTTACGAGATCGTCGCATTTCTCATGGGTGTGCTTTTCTATGTTTATTCGAAAAAGCGAAATGCAGCAAGGGGTGTGGATATTACCCTTGCCTTCAGAGAAATTCCCCCGGAGTGACTGCAAGCGGTTCACCCACAGTATCAATACGCTCGGACACCACATTAACCATATACCTCACATTCAGCCCGAAGAGTACCTTCTGAGAACAAAGGTGTCGACGAGCACGTTTGAAAGTAGTGCAAACATGCCGGTACCAAGCAGAAAGTAAACCTCAACCGGCTGAATACCATAGGAAAAACTGAAACCCAGCACATTTATCACGGCCACTGGAAGAGTTACGCTACCTACCGAGAAGTAGAAGAGCAGATTGACAGCATCAAGCACTGCAAGAAAGACAGATACTCCGAATGCGCCTAGCTCGAACACATCGTATATAAAGTAGCTTATGATTACCGTGACCGCTCCAAAAACCGCGACCCGGGGATCTATGAAAAAGACTGAGGCGCCCGCGACAAAGCAGCTCAGACCCACGCCGAGAGGTAGAGCATCGACCGAAGAGAGGGAAAGCGGTCCGTGCTTTCGGAGCCATATTGCTGAAAGTGTGATAAAACCCAAGCTGATTAGAACCATTATGTCGGTCACGTTTATGAGAAAGTTCTGGGGGCCGAGTGCAAGGAGGATGATCCAGACGAGTGTAAAAAGCCAAGAGTAGCCGCTCAGGGAGCGCGGGAGAAATCCATCTTCCGAAAGTGCAGCCAGGTGACGAGACGCTGCCAGATAGGCTGGGACAAACGTCGTGAAAGTGGCAAGCAGAAATGCCGCGGCCATGAGAAGTTCATGGGAGGCACCTAGAAAGCTGTCGGCAAGATACAAGGCAGGTATCTGAGAAGATTCTACCGCACTTGCCGCAGGGTGCACGCTGAACACTGCAAGGGCGTAGAGAACGTTCACAGCCGTCGCAATAAGCACGGCCCCGATCATGGCCCAACCCAGAAACTTGGTCTTGTCAACCATATACCCTCGCTTAACCCAAGATATCACTGGAACCCCCGAGAGATCCAGAGCGTCCCGTTCGAGTGACTGGACCTCTTGGAAGCCAAAAAAGAGTATATAAAGATATCCGGTGTTTATGATGAGAGAAGCGAGCCAGTTAGAACCTACCTGCAGATGAAAGAGGCCACTTATATTCCAGCCACCGCGTTCTCCGAGCGACACACTCTCATAGATGAGAATGGCAATAAGGAGGCTCGTGGTAATAATCTGGAGGCGGCCAATTGCTCTAAGGAGCTTTGCCTCAAAAAGAGCACTCACAACAGCCCAAGCGATCAGCAGGGCCGCAAGAGTGTACACCACCGCTTGCGACGCCCCAGCGCTGAGGCCGAGGCCCGCAAGGATAGACGGCATGTACTCCACGTCAAAGAGGATGAGTACAAGTTTGCTGTAGGCGGCAAGAGCCGAATTGGCAACCCACATGGAAAGTCTGGAAATAAAATAGCGTATGCTATGTGTACCGCATGCGGCACGGGTAAAAGAAGGACCGCCGACCGCTCCCAGATTCTCACGTTTTGAGTCTAGGTACATGTTCGCGTAAACCCTTGCCATGAGCAGAGAAAGAACGGTGGCAAGCATGAGGGCGCCGAGGGACACGAATTCATACTGAACTATATTCTCCGGTATCAGAATGAAAAGCGGCGAGCCAAGTGTGGCACCGACACCGATTGCAAGCGTGGTGCCGAAGCCGTATACCTTACGGGAACGTTCACGATACCTAAGGGCCCTGAATTTTACTCGCACCGATTCAGGAATGGACACGGAGAGAACGATTCCGGTCATGAGTAGAGAGACGGAACCTATGAGGAGTGCAACCGAATAGACACCGAGCTCGGCGCCTCTATTCACCGACAGGGTCGCCTGCACGGCGGCGGCAAGCCCAAGGAGTGTACCTGCCGCGCCCACTGCCGTCACAAAGAGCTTGAAGAAGATCACGAAGCTTTTCCTCTTTCCTCGAACGGGAGCGGAGCGCACGTCTTACGCCTCAGTCTATTCCGATGCGACGGTATACCCGGATTCCTTAAGTTCATGGGCGGCTCGTCTTAGCAGCATCGCAGAGCCTACGATCATGATCAGAGAAAACAGAAAGAGTATGGCGGCAACAGCGGGAAAAAGTGACACGTGCTTTGAGGCCAAGTCCGCAACCTGGACAAGATAGCTCGAAAACACCGCGGGGGCGCTAGCCCCCACGAGTAGCGGCGCAAGAACAAGAAGGCCAGAGACAAGAAGAAATGCAGAAAGTGCCATTTCTGAAACGGCTGACATTACAGACCCCTTAGCCCTCGGACCCCTGTTCAGTGCGCCCACGAATATTCTGATGTCCTCGTCGTGAGAGTTCACAAGTTTTTCCTCAATCATTGAACGTAGCTGCTCGTCGGACCTCTTGAGAAGAACCAGAGCCTTGATGTCAAGGATGATTTGGTTCAGGTAATCACCCTCCCTACCCTCGTCCTGTACCTTTTCCATGTTCACACTCGAGATGCATCCAGGCCTATTTTGTTTTTGCACTTGGCGGTTAGCCGTTGCAAGCTAACATCTTGGGTCATTGTTCCACGACGTGATTGCCTCGGAGTACTAATGGCTTATGTTCAACAAGGTAAGGCGGAAGCCAAGTTTTTCTGATTCATTGTCAAAACTCCTAAACAAGATTCCGTAGGTACTGCATCCTTTTTGCCGTATTATCAGCTTCTCAGGCGCTGCATTCCCATCCGCTCAGAAGGCACGATCCAGGGGTTCAGCCGGACAGGCCTCCGCGGCCAGACGCCTTCGGTGAATGGTTTTGCAGCACCCCGTTAGCCGAAAGCGCATATGTTACCCCTGGTGCATTTTACGCTTCCCGAACGCGGATTTTTTGCACCCCGCTTTATCTGGCGTCCAAGCCGGGCGCAGCCCCGCAGACTAGCCCTTAACGCCTCCTGTATAAATACCCTTGAGTAGATAGTTCTGTGCAAGTATGGCAAGGATCATCACAGGAAGCGCGGCTATGAGACCTGCGGAACCGACCTGCCCCCAAATGTTAGAACTCACGCTGGAGCCGAGACTGGTCGGGTCGAAGAGCGTCGCGAAATTGGTGATCGCAAATGAGCCGGTCGGTGGAAAGTTGAACTGGTACGGAGTCTGCGAAAGGACAAGGGGGAAGAGAAGAAGGTGCCACGAAAATACGAACGAAAGTAGAGAGGTGGCTATAAGACCAGGTCTTGCAATGGGCATTACAATACGAAAGAAGGCGTTGAACACGGAGTGTCCGTCTATCAGCGCGGCCTCTTCATACTGGCGAGGAAGTTGCGAGTAGAAATTGCTGAGTGTCCATACGGCAAACGGAACGGTGAACACTGGGTACGTAAGTATCAGCGCAAGCCAGGTGTTGAGAAGCCCTAGCTTAGCTATCATAAAGTATACCCCAAAAACGAAACTTGTCGAAGGCAGACTGAAAAGGTACACACACAGGTACACAAGCCATCTTGCTCTGTGTCTTGCTGCAAAGTACGCCGCCGGCGCCGAAATAAGGATTGTGATTCCCATCGCAACAGCGGAAACGACGGAAGTCGTGACCAAGTAGGGTTTCGCTTGGTTGAACGTCTGTATGAAAGTCGTGAATGTAAGCGAGCTGGGATAAAGCACTGGCGGATAGACGAAGTTCATGAACTGGCTACGTGTCGCGACAAGAAACATCCAGTAAATAGGAAAGAGGAGAAAGAAGATCACCACGGCTGCAACCAAGCCGACGAGTAGCATGAACATCCTGTCCGGGATTCTGATCGCCGTCCCCGCCCTGCGGCGCCTAGCACCGCCTTCCTTGCGTGAACCTCCGCCTGAAAGAACTCGAATAAGAAGAAATGCGGGAACGCTCACCATTGCTGCAAGAATAACGCCTCCGGCAAGACCTTGGGATACCTGATTCTGGTAAAATATCTGAAACCAGACGAGAAATGGGAGCGTAGCCATGGAGTATGAATAGCCGCCATTCAGTATATACGGCAGGTCAAAGTTCCCAAAGGATATGATTAGCGACATTAGAAAAGATACAAGAATAGCGCCCTTGGCAAGCTTGAGTGCTATGGATGTGTAATACTCGGACTTGGTGAGCTGGTCCACCTTCGCCGCCTCTTTGAGTTCCTTTGGTATCGAATTCAGACCTGCAAGGATTATGAGAAAAGCAAAGGGTATACCAGTCCATATACTTACTATGGTTTCGCTGTAGACTTGCACAGACGGTGAACCGAGCCAGTTCACCCCTGGCAGGTGCAGCGTTCTCAGAAAGAAGTTCGCAGGACCAAAAATCGGGTCGTATATAAGCGTCCAGACGAGAGCGCCAGCTGTGAAGGGTATGGTATAGGGAAGGTACGCAAGCAGTGTGACTAGGCGCTTTCCGTGGGAAATCATGTCAGCGAATATAGCAAGCGCAAGCCCAAGCAGCGTTGAAAATCCGGCCGTACCGAGCGAAAAAATAAGCGTATTCAGGAGGACGGTGTGCAACTCGGGAAACTCAAAAAGTAAGAGGTAAGATGAAAAGTCTGCATTTGGCGTCGAAAGGAATATAGAAAAAACAAATGGCAAAAATGCAAAGAGCGCAAGATAAACCACTGCCGGAATATAGAAGAGCCTGCTACTGTACTCTTTGCCCACTGCTCTTGTCAAATACCATCACGCCCTTTCTCTGAATGTCAAATTTGACAGTGCTTCCAATCTTCAGCCCGTCCAGCTTGTGAACCAGCGCTCTGAACTCGGAACCATCTACGGATAGATACAGTATATACTCCCGCCCGAGATAGTCCACGCCAGTTACCTTACCCGTGTTCTCGCCGGCTCCGATTATGATCGACTCCGGCCTTACGCCGACCTTCAGTTCCTCCCTGATGGATGACTCCAGCTTAAAGGGAAGGTTCACGGGAAAGAATCTGTCGCCTTCATATTTTGCATCAAAAAAGTTTATGGGAGGCGACCCAAGAAAGTTTGCGACAAAGTCGTTCACCGGTGTTTCGTACACTTCTGCCGGTGTGCCAACCTGCTGAATCCTACCTTTGTGAATCACAGCCACTCTGTCCGCGATCGACAATGCTTCCGATTGGTCGTGAGTCACATAAACCGTAGTGATGCCGAACTCTCTTTGGAGCTCCTTGATGAAACGCCTCGCAAAAAAGCGAATCTGCGCATCAAGATTCGAAAGGGGTTCGTCTAGTAAGAAAACTGAAGGCTTCTTTACCAGCGCCCTAGCTAGGGCTACTCGCTGCTGCTGTCCGCCAGAAATCTCGGAAGGTAATCGGTCCAAGATCTCTCCTATGTCGAGTTTGGACGCAATCTCGGTTACCATCCTTGCTGCCTCAGACCTCTGGACGCCCTTTGCGAAAAGCGGAGAGGCTATGTTTTCATACACACTCTTGTTTGGATACAGAGCATAGTTCTGAAATACCATGCCGACATTCCTCTTTGCAGGATCAAGGTCATCGACCTGTCTGCCAGAAATGTAGACATGCCCTCTGTCCTGAACCTCAAGTCCTGCAATCACTCGGAGGAGTGTCGTCTTTCCCGATCCCGACGGCCCGACTATTGAAAAGATCTCCCCCCTATCTATGTCAAGGTCAACGCCATCCAGTGCACTGAAGGAACCGAAATTCTTTGCGACGCCCTCCACTTTAACGCTCATAATTCACGGAAGAAAAAAAAGGAAGGTTTTTTAGTCTTTTGTTAGGCGCCTATGTCGGTCTCCCAAGAGGCGGCCGCCTGACTTAGTGCGGACTCAGCGGACTGCACCGAACCACTCCCCTGGAGGAATTGATAAACCGGTCCATTGAAGTCAGGGATTAGTCTTGGAACAGTCTGCGGCACGTTTGGTGGATTTGCCCAAGCTACTGTCGCTGTCTGGTACACTGTCTTTACTATCTCCCTTGCCCAAGCACTCACTGAAGTGTTGGAAAGTATCATATTTATAGCCTGGTGGGATATAGGAAACTCTCCCGTCATATAGTAAAGTTGTGCGTTTATCTTGGGACTCACAAGGTATTGAACAAACTGCGCTGCAAGAGGAATATTTTTAGAGTACTTGCTCACTCCAAAGAAGTCTGTCCCGGTTTCAGCATATCCGCCGGGAAGAACTGACACTGCATATTTACCGATGACCTTAGAGCCCGAGCCAAGCAGCGTCGGGTTCTCGGGCGTGAACATGACAGCCCCCGCGGCGGTTCCGTTTGCAAAGAATGTTCCTATAGTACCATAATTGACTTCACTGAATGGCTGCGGGTCATATTGAACCAGCCGGTAGATGGTCTCAAGCGCCTGAACACCGTCAGTGTTGTTAAACGAAGGCAGCGGAGGGCTTCCGGGCTTTGCGCTTCCCATGAACATGATGTTGTAGTTGGTGATTCCTCCGACTGTCCCTCCGTTAAGGCTCGGATTGTTCATGTACCACCAGCCGAAGACGGCCGGGAATGTGTCGATGATATCGTGTGACTGCGATACGTCCACAAGAATTCCGTACTTGGTGACATGCTCCTGGTCCACAAGAAAGTGGTCCGCCCAGATCGCATCAGTCCAGTTGGTCCAGTAGTGGGGGTCGAGACTGACGTGGTATTCGCTGTAGAATGTCTGGTTAAGCGTTACATTGTCGAATATATCCGTCCTGTAAAACAGCGCAAAGGTAGAGGCGTCATAGGGAAGACCTATCACTTCTGTGGCACCGGTTGTCACGTTTCTGTAGAGGCCTCCAAATGCGAGCTGTGTCTGGGGAATATCAGATGAATTGTAAGTTATGTATTTAGAAAGGTTCACAAGGTAGGGGGCGACGCCCAGCGCCGAAGTGGACGTAAAGCCGAGAATGTCATAAGCCGAGGAACCGGTCTTTTCGGCCGTAATTTCTGTCTGGATGTAACTCGAAAAGGATTCGTTCACTATGTTTATAGTTACTCCCGGATGCGATGCCTCGAACTGCTTTGCTGCGTACTCCATCCAAGCATTGGCAGGGTCGGAGAACGTTATCGCAGTTAGTGTAACACTCGTGCTTACCTGCGTGGTGGGCGTTCGTGGAAGGAGGTAGGCACCGACGACGATCGCTATCACTATGACCACGACCAGCACTGCCACAAGCGTTCTGCTAACCGCACTCTTTCTTCTCATATTGGCTTCGCTTAAGCAAATAGGTGAACGCTAAAAGCTTATCGGTGACGCACAAGGACGAGGACCTAGAGACAAGGAGCAAGAGTGTTTGCGTGCTAGACACTTACCATAGCACCCTGTCCCTTTCAGAAGGACTGTGTTTTGTCTGGTATGGGATTTCCTCGGTATAACAGCCGAAAGTTTCAAACTCGGAAAAATTCGGCAAACATGATGTTCGAAAGGCTTTTTTGCGATATCCCGGTCAACTGTCGAAATGGAAAGACCTGATCTTACAGATTCGATTCAAGATGCGCAATTTATCGAAAAGGTGTTGCAGCTATTGCAGGAAGTAGATTCGCTCGGCGTGTTTGACATCATGCTCGAACTACTCAAAGATGACAGGACAGTTTCCGCACTGGTAGACGCTGTGATCACATATGGTACGCCTGAGAGACTATCCAAATTCAAGGTGATCATTGGGCTCCTCGATAGGGTCGAGGAAAGAGATACGAAGGTTGCAGGGGAGGTGATTTCGCTCTTAAGAGAACTTGAAAATGATCCTTTGTGGGACAAGCTGAAAAGCGCCCGGTTCAGGTCAGAGCTTGCCGAGCTCGTAGACATCCTGGGACTAGCGATCCCGTTAAGGCCTGTAATTTATGAAATATCTCGTCTGTTGTCTGACGGGGATACGGGCACAAGACTCACGAAGCTGGTCGAGCAGATCGCCGCCCTGAAGCCCGAGGATACAGAACCTGTAAAGGGTCTCAGGGGACTGCTCAGGGCCCTTGGCGATCCAGAAGTGCAAAAGGGGCTTGGCTACATCTTCGGTCTCCTTAAACTTCTTGGTAAAGAAGCGAAGCCGAAATGAGCTTGTTACCTTTGCTCTCGAGAACAACCACCGCGTTCAGGTGCAGAGCTCTGGTAACCTTATAAAACCACCAGCGTGTACGTAAACCATGTCCGCATCGAAAAATCTGGATGAAGTTTCCGACAGGGTTGTCCACTGGCTTCAAGAAAGCGGGCTTTCAGTATCCTTTACCCAGAATGTTCCCGATTACTTCAATATAACAGTGTCGCCGCCACCGCAGATACCTGGACCCGTATTAAACGTAGCAAGACCTAAGGCGGACTCGCCCTTTTATGTAATAGGTATGGGTGTCACCATTCATCCGGAGCACTCTTCAAAGCTCGCCTCTGCCGCGAAACCCGAGAGAGAAGGCTTCCTTTATACCTTGAAATATGAATATTTGAGAATGCAGGTGGAATTCGTCTTCGTCCCCCCACAAGCCGAAATTCCTCAACATATACAGCTTCTCAAACCTCTGTTTATCGACGGCCTGACGCAGAATGCACTTTATGAAACCTATATTCGCGTAAGGAACGCCGGACTCTACACGATCTGGTCGATGATGGAAAAATTTGGAGCTGTGGATCAGCGCAGGGGACTGTCAAGCATCGTTTGAGTTCGTCTGTTTGCATAGAACGAAAAAACAAAAAGACCGCAGGCCACAAAGAAGACGCCCGCTGTATAGGGTGCAAAGGGAGAAACATAATTAAAGAGTGCACCGGCAAAGACCTGCCCCAGTATGTTGCTGAGAGAAGTGAGTGACTGAACGAGACCAAATGCGGCACCCTGATCGCTCCTTGGGACAAGCTTCGTTATCATGGAGTTGGCGGCGGGCTGAGAAAGGCTCAGCCCAACTCCGAGGAGCGAAAGAGCAAGAAAGACTATGACCTGCGGTACCTGTGCGGAAAGCATCGCGTATGAAGTGGCAAATGCAATAAGGCCGACAACCACAGTGAGCTTCTCGCCAAGCCTGCGGGTTACTCTGTGGATCAGCATTCCCTGTATCAGGGCACCCTCAAGACCCACCAGACCGAGAATCAAACCCACCTGAAATGAACCCCAGTGGTACAGCCTTTGGCCGTACAGGGCGAGAGTCACCTGCATACCAACGAATGCCAGGTTAACAAGTAAACCGGTAACGTACACATAGTTCGCATACGAGAAAACCTTCCTGAAACCCACCCTCTGTCTCTCCACACCAGATCTCATAGGCTCTGCAAGAAAGAGACGCACCAGCACAAGGTTTGCAAGGCTTAGTGCCGAGGCGAGTAAAATAGGAACCCTGTATCCGTATATACTAAGCGTTCCGCCTATAATCGGTCCGAACACAAAACCCAGCCCGGTGGCTGCACCAAGTAGTCCAAGACCTCTGATGCGCCGCTCTTCGCTGGTCACGTCGGACACGTATGACGAAAGCACGGCGAAATTTGCCGACAGGCCGCCAGCAATCGCCCTCGATACATAGAGGAAAGGCAGGGACGGAGAAAACGCAAATACGAAATAAGCTATCGTTTCGCCTGAAAGGCCCACCGTAAGAGCAAGCCTTCTACCTCTCACGTCCGACAACTTACCCCAGAATGGGGAAAGAAGAAGCTGGGGAACAGAATAACTCGTAAATAGAAGCGCTATTTCAAACGGAGTTGCGCCAAACTTTTCCGAGTAGAAAGGAGCAATCGGGATGATTATCCCTATTCCAAGAAAGTCAACAAACGCATTGAGCGCAGCCAAGAAAAGCGAAATGCGTAGGTGGTTGCCGGGCATCCGGCTCATCCCAACCCCTTTTGATTTCCAAGCTCGAGGTGCTTTGCTGTTAGAAGGTCGACTTTTGCCCTATATTCGGCAAGTCTTGAATCCAGGTTTGACGTGACGCTAGCCACCCTCTCTGTTGCCTTGTATTTGTGTTCAAGAGTAATGGGCTGCAGGCAGAATGGGCATACGTCGGCTGATATTAGCCTTCCCAGTAAGGTGTTGAGCTCCCTCTTTCGTTCTTCGAGCTGCTTTATCCTTCTCTTCGCTCTCCGAATCTCCTTTTCTAAGGTCTCAGCCTCCCTGTCCCTTTCTTCCAAGCTAGCCACCTGTGAGTTTTGAAAACTCGCTATCTCTTCCGTGGCTGGCGAGATAATCCAGATTGGTGAGCGCGATCTCAGCCGAAAACCTGACGATCTCCTCTCTATCCTCTGCGATAACCTTTTCGAGGACCCTTCTTGAAGTTTGGTTGCCAATAACACCGATTGCCACTGCGGATTCATGACGCACTATCGGCTCCCGGTCTTCCTGAACGGCCCTCTCGAGAAACCTCAGCGCTACTGAATAACCAAGCTGGCCTAGTACGTACGCCGCCTCATGCCTTACAACTGGATCGGTATCCTTCAGAAGCACCTGGCCTACAGGCTCAATGACAGACGCGTCTCCTATGACTTCAAGCACCGAAAGCGCCCTTATCCGAATCACGCGATCGGGGTTCGTAAGGAGGGACACGAAGAAATCTCGGTTCTTGGATTTAAACATCTGTTCCATTCGCGTCAGAGTCTCAACACGTTCAACGAGAAGATCTGACAAGGTCCTCACTGATGAGACCTGGCCGGGAGTGGTAAAAGCATTTCGCCCTCCTCTGGGTCGCCTATGAACTCGGTCTTCCCTTGTAGATAAAGGATGCCAACGTAAGCACAGGTTAGCGCGTCTAACTCGTCGCCGCTTAGGTTGCTTTCCACCTTGATACCAAGCGAACGAATACCCCCGGTAAGAAGCGCAAGCCCTTTTCTCTTTCTTGGAATACCAAGAATGTCCTGAGAAGCACCTGGGTAACCCTCGAATACGAGATAATCTTTAGAAAGCGTCGCAGCAAGTGTCATCCCTCTCTTTGTAAGAAGGCGCATAGGTCCGAGTGTTACAGGGAAAAACCTTATTCGTCTACGTAGCAGCTCCCTGTCACACTCCCTTAGGTGGAACGGCGCCGGCACGTCCGCAGAAGTTCTACCGCGAGGAAGCGAGAGGGGAGCATCTACCACTATCACATCTGGCTGTACAAGGTGCACGAACTCTAGTATCTCAGAATCGGTATGAACCACTCCGTGCTTCAGATTTCCTTCGGTGTCAAGGGTGGCTAGTCCGGTATCCCTCGCTATCGACCCAGCAAGGTCAACTCCGAGCGCAACCTTAGGCCGCGGCTCACTCATCCTAATCGAGCTCCTGCACCCTTACCATGTTGGTTGATCCAACCGGTCCAGTCGGGTAGCCCGCCACTACAACCACCGTATCCCCCCTCTCCGCGAGCCCAAGTGTATAGAGATTTTCCTTGACGGCTGCGGGATCCGTTGCATTGAGTTCCTCGCGCGTCACAAAAGGCATGACGCCCCAGATGAGTGAAAGCCTCCTTGCCACCTCTTTGCGAGGTGTAAGGCCTAGAATCGGAATCATCGGCCTGTGTTTTGCAACCTGCCTTGCTGTTGAGCCAGACCTGGTGTACGCGGCAATGTATCTGACACCAAGAGCATTCGCCACTTGGCACGCCGCCCTTCCCACGGCCTCCTCAAGTGTCTCTGCTGAGTGAACGCTTTTCGGCTCGTACCTGATCTCCCTTTCCACTCTTTCTGAGACCCTCGAAAGCACTTTTATGGCTTCGACGTAGTGAGATCCAACTGCGGTCTCTTCCGACAGCATAAGTGCATCAGTTCCGTCAAGGAGCGCGTTGGCTATGTCGCTAACCTCTGCTCTTGTCGGAACGGGCTGGCTCACCATCGATATCAGAATCTGCGTGGCTGTTATCACCGGCTTGCCAGCTCGGTTACACATTGAGATCAGTTTCTTTTGTATGAGCGGTACAGACTCAAGTCCGATCTCTACACCGAGATCGCCTCGGGCAACCATAATACCGTCAGCCGTTTCCACAAGTCTTTCGGAATTATCCACGGCTTCTTTTTTTTCAACCTTGGCTATAACCGGGACGTCAGCTCCTAGTTCACGTATTGCTTCTTTCGTCTTGAGAACATCCTCCGGTCTCCTGACAAAGGAGACGGCTACATAATCCACGCCGTTGCCCAAGCCAAATTTCAGGTGCTCACGATCTTCAGCGGTCAGTGCGTCTATGTCTCTTTTCAGGTCAGGAACGTTTACACCCTTTCCTGACGAAAGCACGCCCTCCACTTCCACTTCGCATTCCACGCCTGAATCACTCGACCTAAGAACGCGAAGTTTGATCGTACCGTCGGCAAGGTAGATCAAAGACCCCTCTGACACAAGTTCGGAAAAACCGGGAAAGGTGACCGGAATATCGCTTCCGCTGGCTTTGTTCAGTCCCCCCTTTAGAATCACTCTTTCACCTCTTTTCAAGAATACCGGCTCCTTGATCAGTCTGCCCACCCTGAGCTTCGGGCCGGGGAGGTCCTGAATAATACCTACGTAAACTCCAAGCTTTTCCGATACCTTCCTGATCATCCTGATTCTTTCAAGATGTTCCTCATGCGAGCCGTGCGAAAAGTTAAGACGAGCAACATTCATGCCTTCGCGCACCATTAGCTCGATAGCCCGCTCACTTGAAGTAGCTGGCCCTACTGTACACACAATCTTTGTAAACCTGTAGGCGCCATCCATATCAGTTTTAGTAAGCCGTTGATGCCTTCTTAAGCTCTTTGACGAACGAGACGATACGCTCCTCGGATGAAACGATATCGTGAGGATCAATTCTTGATAGTAATGCGCTCCCGACTATCACGCCGGACGCACCGGCACGCAGAGCCTGCGCCATATGTGCTGGCGAAGAAATGCCGAAACCGAGTGCGGTGGGTTTATTCGTGAATTTTGCCACCCTCCTTACAAACTTGAAGGTGTAACTAGGTAGCCTTTTCCTTTGGCCCGTGACGCCATAGACAGAAACAAGGTACACAAAACCGGTTGACGCTCGTGCAATCTCCACCACCCTGTCATTGCTTGTTGAAGGTGCACACAGAAACACAGTTTCAAGCATGTGACGAGAGGCTATTTCCCTCCATTCGAAAGAGTGGTCAACCGGGAGGTCGGGGATAACCACCCCCGAAACACCTGAGGCACGAGCAAGGCTGGCAAACCTACCATAGCCCATACGTACCACCGGGTTGAGATAGGTCATAATATAGACGGGTTTGCCATACTTCACCGCAAGCTCGTGACTGGTCGCTAATACATCATGTATACGCACACCTGCTCGAAGGGCTTCTGATGAGGCATTCTGAATAACTGGCCCGTCAGCAAGCGGGTCAGAAAATGGAATACCGAGCTCAATAGCATCGGCACCAGCCTCGAGCACTCTTCCTGCTATACTGAGACTCGAGGGCAAACTTGGATAGCCCGCAACGAGATATGCTATCAGTGCACCCTGTGAACCGAAGAGAGCCCTGCTCAAAGCGTGTCTCCCCTTAACCTGGAAACGGTTTCCACGTCCTTGTCTCCCCTCCCAGAAAGGTTGACGACAATAACACTACTTTTCGGAAGGCTAGGAGCTATCTTCAATGCATACGCAACCGCGTGGGACGACTCAAGTGCGGGAATGATACCCTCTTTCTTGGCAAGATATTCAAACGCGTCGAGCGCCTCACCATCGGTAATGCCAACGTATTCTACCCTTCCCAGTCCTTTGAGATAAGAGTGTTCCGGCCCCACTGCTGAATAATCAAGTCCCGGCGCAACACTGTGTGCTAGCCTAACCTGTCCTTCATCGTCCTGCAGAATGTAGGTTTTCATACCCTGTAAAACTCCGACAGAGCCTCCAAGTAGTGGCGCTGCGTGCCTGGTCGTTTCAAGCCCTGCTCCTGCAGCCTGAACACCCACAAGCTTCGTGTCGTCCATCAGGAAAGCTGAAAAGGCGCCTATTGCGTTGCTGCCCCCACCCACGCACGCGACGACCACGTCAGGGTTACGGCCAAAGAGGCGCACACTCTGCCTTTTGATTTCCCTGCCTATGACGCTCTGGAAGTGCCTGACTATTGTGGGGAAGGGATGGGGCCCCACCACAGAGCCTACCAGATAGTGCGTATCCTCGAATGACGAAATCCAGTCTCTCATCGCCTCGTTTATGGCATCCTTGAGGGTCCTCGAGCCTGTGTCCACAGGATGGACAACCGCTCCAAGAAGCTTCATCCGATAGACGTTGAGCGCCTGACGCCTCATATCATCTGTTCCCATGTACACCTCAGCCTTGAGGCCGAGAGCCGAGGCTGCCATGGCAGTTGCTACTCCATGCTGACCTGCTCCGGTTTCTGCGATCAACCTTTTCTTTCCGAGTCGCCTAGCAAGGAGTGCCTGCCCAAGTGCGTTGTTTATCTTGTGAGCGCCGCCATGAAGCAAGTCCTCACGTTTGAGAAATATCTGCGCACCACCCACACTTCTACTCAGGCTCTCTGCATAATAGAGCGGTGTTGGCCTTCCTGCGTAGGTTGTCAGGTAGTGTCGGAGCTCGTGACGGAAACTGGCGTCGTGACGAAGTGCAATAAAGCCTTGCCAGACCTCGGAAAGCGGTTTGACAAGCGTTTCGGGTGCAAATCTGCCTCCGAATTCTCCAAACCACCCATTCCTAGCCAAGTTCAACCACCCTCCTAATGAACGCTAGCACCTTGTTGTGATCCTTGACGCCTGGCGACGCTTCAACGCCACTCGACACGTCAACGGCATAGGGGTCCACCGCACATATTGCGTCAGCCACATTATCAGGGTTAAGTCCACCTGCAAGGACAACTCTGCCGAGCTCACGCGCAACCCTCCTCGTCACACCCCAGTCATGAGTCTTACCGCTCCCACCAGGGGCTAGGGCGGTATCGGCGACGACCGAGTCGAATTCCGAATAGACTCTCAGTATAGAAAAATCGAAACCTTGACCTATGGCCAGAACCGGTGTTATTCTGAGCTCGGGCCACTCCTCTTTTAAGAGGGAGAGCCTCTCAGGCGGTGTGACAAGCTGCACTCTTTGAAAGCCAAGTGCAAAAGCATCCCTTAACCCTCCCTCGTTCGTGACAAGAACCGGCTGGGTTAGCGGCGGCACGACCTTTCCAAGGCGTTTGAGGTTTTGGGGTGTCAAGTTCCTCGGGGAGGACGGAAAATTGTACACCATACCCACCGCGGATGCGCCCGCATCCGACGAAAACACCACGTCTTCGACCCTAGTTAGGCCACATATTTTGACCTTAATCACTGCCGATCATCTCCCGCAATTTTTCTTCAGGTCTGGTCGCTTTCATAAACGCACTGCCGACAAGAAAGGCATCTGCACCGTATGCCATATCAGACACTATCTCCTCCCTCAAAGAATAACCGCTTTCTGCAACAACAGGTTTCGTCTTCTCAATGCGCCTCACGATTTCCTTGAAGTGACCCCTTTTGAGTTCGAGTGTCAGGAGACTCCTGTTATTGATGCCCAAGTACTCAGCCTTCGATCGGTTTATACACTCAACATATCTTTCCGAATGTGTTTCAAAGAGCACTTCAAGGCCAAGGTCATGCGCCCGCCCTACCATACTATCGGCGCTTTCATCCGCAAGCCCGAGTGCGAACATCTCGGCTATGAGAAGGACAAGGTCTGCACCGCACCTTTTTGCGCATTCGATTTGCTCAGCACTTACCACGAAATCTTTAAAGAGGACCGGTAGGCTAACCGCCGCCGCGACATTCTTGACTAAGGCGGGCGAGCCGCCAAAGTAACTCCTTTCTGCAAGGACCGAGATACCACAAGCCCCCGAGTCCTGAAAGGCACGTGCAGTGGACGCACTTGGACTGACTACCGCGCTACCAGTCGAAGGAGAGACCGGCTTGATTTCCGCAATCACTCTAACGCCACCTGTCAGTCGACCGCGCAGACTCCTTCTATCCCTGTTTAGTGGTTCGGTGACTGAGTAGACGCCCTCCCGAATGTCACGCCTTACTGAGGCCACGACAGTCTCAAGAAAGTTTTGTTTCACGCTCATACGCCTCGAGCTTTTCCAGGCATCCACCCGTACATTTGACAAGCATCCTGAGAACCTTCGCCGGCCTGGCAGTCTTTATCACGTCAAGCGCCGCCTGAAACCCATCCGAAAGCGTCGGAGCCTTTCCTGCGACAAAGAGAACCATTCCAGAATTCACCGCGACGAACTGTGTTTCCAAAGAATCCTCCTTTGAGACCCCCGACAGCACCGAATATATTTTTCTGGCACTGTCGTGTACCCCCTGACACATAAGCGATGACGGCTGGCGCTTTACCACACCCAGTTCGCTAGGCGAAATCATCCATCTACGAATTCTGCCGTCCTCCACCTCCCACACCCTGGTTTTCCCACACACGGATACCTCATCCATACCCTCAAGACCATGAACCACCGCTGCCTTCTTCCTACCAAGAAGCATTAGCGCATGGGCGAGCTTTTCGCCGGCTTGTTCACTGGCAACTCCTACCACCTGCTTGGCCACGTTTGCTGGGTTGGTCAGGGGACCCAGCATGTTGAAAACCGTTGCAATGCCCATTTCCTTTCTAGTCTGTGAGACCTTCGCGAACAAAGGATGAAATGCCGGGGCGTAAAGGAAACCCATTCCGATTTCTTCAATGCAGCGCGAAACAACATCTGGACCCGCGTCGATTTTCACTCCGAATGCCTCAAGAACATCTGCACTCCCTGATTTTCCTGTCACGGCTCTGTTCCCGTGCTTTGCTATCCTCACACCAGCGGCTGCAGCCACAATGGCGCTTGCCGTGCTCACGTTGAATGTCTTGAAAGAGTCTCCACCGGTGCCGGCGGTGTCCATGACTTCGAGCCGTGTTCTGATACCGGGGCTCAGAGCCTTCACGGCGTTTGCGAATGCAGCTATCTCCCCCGGAGCCTCACCTTTCATTGCAAGCGCAGTCAGGAACGTCGCCTGCTGAACCGCGGTGGTTTCCTCGGAAACCAGCTCGCGCACGGCCATATTCACCTCGGTGGGCTTGAGGTGGGCTCCACCGAGCAACTTGCGTATAAGAGGAAGGATCATCTTCTGCACACCTCGAGAAAGTTTTGCACGATAGCAGGTCCCGCCTTGGTAAGGACTGATTCCGGGTGAAACTGCACACCGAACACTGGATGCTTCCTGTGTTCAACCGCCATGACTTCGCGGTCATCCAGCGCGCGGGCGGTTACAACGAGTGAGCCAGGCAAAACGGCTCCATCCGCTACTAGCGAGTGGTATCTCGCGGCAAGAAATCTAGCCGGTATTCCTTCGAAGAGAAGAGAGGGACCGTGCTCGACGAGACTGGTCTTGCCATGCTTGAGAATGGTGGCGTACCTTATCGTGCCGCCGTACACATGAACTATTTCTTGATGACCAAGACAAACCCCGAGTATAGGCTTCTCCTCAGCGTACTTTTGAATCACATCATGACCCACGCCGGTTCTTTTGGCGTCTCTCGGATCACCGGGGCCGGGCGAGATGACAACGCCATCATAGCGAGACACAAGAGCTGGCTCAAGCCGGTTATTCCTCACGACGTCGACGTCTGCACCAAGAGTACCGAGAAGCTGATACAGATTGTAGACAAAGGAATCGTAGTTATCAATCAGGAGAATCTTCAAGGAGCAATCCCCCTATCTAAGGCCAACTGACTTGAGGGCCATGAATGCCTTATATGCCGTCTCAAGATATTCCCGTTCGGGAATGGAGTCTGCAACTATTCCCGCACCCGCCTGTACATAGGCGGTATGATGAACCGAGTGCACGGACCTTATGTTTATTGCAAAGTCAGCCCTGTTCACGCCTTCAAACACCCCGACCGCGCCCGCGTACGGACCTCTTGCATCCGGCTCAAGCTCCGAGATGATCTCAGCTGACCTAATCTTCGGGGCGCCACATACTGTACCTGCTGGAAAGGTGGCGCCGAAGGCATCAAAAGAGTCCGAGCCCTCCCTCAGGATTCCTGTAACCTTTGATACCATATGCTGGACACCGGGGTACCTGACTAGGTGCTTGAACAGCGTCACCCTTATGCTACCAAAGTCGCAAACCCGTCCGAGGTCGTTTCTTGCAAGATCGACGAGCATTACGTGCTCGGACACCTCCTTTTCATTTTTCTTTAGGTCTGAGGCAAGCGTTCTGTCCTCTTTCAGGTCGCCCGTGCAACGCGTGGTTCCGGCGATGGGAAAGGTCTCAGCCTTTCTTCCTTTAACTCTAAGTAGAGTTTCGGGCGATGCTCCCACAATCCGTCTTTCACCGAACTTAAGGTAGTAAAGATAGGGCGCGTGGCTTTCCCTGACGAGCTGAAGGAAGGCGCATGACAGGCTTCCCTCAAATTCTATTTTGATCCTTCTTGAAAGCACTACCTGAAAAACATCGCCTGACTGAATGTATCTCTTAGCACTTTCTACAAGAGAGTAGAACTCTTCGGGTGATAGGTTTTCGGTAACGCGTAGTGGTTGAAGTTCTTCACCGCAGGCTTGCGTTAAACTCGCCGCTGAAGTTGGAACACGGAACCTGACGACGTCCTGAAAGACCATCATTTCCGAAGCGTGAAAGGGGGGCAGTCCGCGTATCGGCACCTCCTCTAGCAACGACATAAAATCGAAGCCAAAATAGCCGACAAGAAAAGCACCCCCTGCTAGCTCGTCCCTCAGCTTCCAGAAGAAGTCTCCTGCGTCCTTTGACGCTCCCTGAACTGCGGCGAGCAGTCGGGTGGGATGCGTGCCCGAAAGAACCGAATATTCCCCTGCACTTTTCCTCAAGAAGACAAAACCGTAGTCTGACGTCTCAACTCTGGACACGGCGTCGACCAGAGAGAGAAACACCGTGTCTCTTGTCCTGCATCCAAACGTAACCGCCCACTGACGATCGGCAAACTATAACAGGATCCCTAATTTAACCCTTATGCTTCCTGAACGATATGTGACGACTGGTCACACCCTGTTCTTCTGGTAACTTGGGAGGACTTGGTGTGCTCGACGAGCGCAATGGGCTTGGTTGACTCAGTGATACTGGTGAACGGCACACCTCTAACACTGCCAGGGATCGCTCGCCCACCGGGTCTAATCGCGGTTACCTTGAAATATCTTGAGTATCACGATAGTAATCCCAGTCCTCGAAAGCCGTGGACTTTACATTTCGCTCAAGCGATCGAAATGTGACTGAGAGCGCTATTACGTCCGGCTCCCGGGTGGCACATCGCCGCTACTCCCGGCCACTCAAAACGGTAACACAAAACCAGCTACAGACTCGCACTGTGCGGACGAACGTGTCTTTGAGTTGAACACACACCATTTATTCAATGCGTTTATTAACTCGCAGGACGGATTTACAGGCGTAATAATGTCGTCGGTAGCTCTTACGCGAGAACAGGAATCCATGCTCAAGGGGGAAAAGGGTGAGGCCACTACAAAGGCTATGGAGATACTTCTTGCGCTAGGCGACATCTATGGTGCTACAAGACTCATACCCGTAAAATCTGCTCAAATTTCCGGCGTGAGCTACAAGAATATCGGCGATGCCGGAGTGGAGTTTTTATCAGACTTGGCACAAAAGGGAGCGAAAACGGTAATACCCGCATTCATAAATCCGGCGGGAACCGACCTTGAGAGGCCAGCCGAACTGATGACAGATGGAGCATTCCTTGACGCCCAGCTGAGAATAGTCAGGGCTTATGCCCAAATGGGTGTTAAGACAACGCTAAGCTGCACCCCGTATCAGATTGGCTATGAGCCCAGGCGCGGCGACCACCTTGCGTGGGCAGAAAGTAGTGCTGTGATACTCGCAAACTCTGTCTACTCAGCAAGGAGTAACAGGGAAAGTGGTATTTCCGCTCTGTGCTCAGCCCTGACAGGGCTCACACCGGATTACGGGATGCACATCGTGGAGAACAGGGTGGCCGACTTACTTGTTAAGGTAGAGGCTCCGCTGTCGGACCCGACGGAGTTCGCGGTTCTGGGTTCTCTTGTAGGCAGGGTAGCCGGTAGTAAGGTGGTCGCACTGCAGGGCTTGCAGCCTGACACAGAGGCGGCAAAGGCGATGGGGGCCGCAATGGCGTCAACCGGAGCAGTGCCAATGTTCATGGTAGAAGGTTTCACGCCCGAGTTTAGTGTGTCCAGCTCTGCGGAAAAAATTACAGTGGAAGAGAAAGACATTAGGACAGAGTGGCAGAAAATCGACACTGATTCAGAGCCTGACGTTATCGCTCTCGGTTGCCCGCATGCGTCAATAGAGGAGTTACGCAGGATTTCAGTCATCCTGAACGGAAGGAGAATGACAAAACCTCTTTATGTGTACACTTCAAGAGCCATCAAAGAAGAGGCTGACAGACTAGGGTATACAAGGGTGATTGAGGGAGCCGGAGGGAGGATTTACTGCGACACCTGCATGGTTGTCTCACCCATTGACAGGCTTGGAGTAAAGTCAATCGCAGTAGCATCAGCAAAAGCTGCATACTACTCACCTTCAATGAGCCATGTAAATGTCAGACTCATGCCAATTCAGAAGCTCCTCATTAGGAATTCCAAGGAAGTGTAGTTACTTGATTTACAAAGGAAGGGGCGTTTCCAAAGGTGTTGGACGCGGAAGGGCACTGGTTACGGAGGAACCGATCAGCTTCCTAGGCGGCGTCGACCCAGACACAGGTGTCATTACTGAGAGAAACCACGAACTTCGCGGCGAGTGTATATCAGGGAAAGTTTTCGTCTTTCCCCACGGTAAAGGGTCGACGGTAGGTACGTACATAATATACCGGCTGTTTAAGAACGGGAAGGCACCGGTTGCGATGGTGAACAAAGTGTCAGAGCCAATAGTGGCAGTCGGGGGCATTATCGCTGGTATTCCACTCGTCGACAGACTTGAAGTGGATCCTCTAAGCATCATAAAAAACGACATGCTCGTTGAAGTCGACGGCACCCGTGGCACTGTCACAATATTCGACGACACGTAAGCCGACCCGTGGCTTAAGAGCATATCCAAGCTTGGACACAAGCTCGGGAAGGCACAATCCGGAAACAGGGTTTTTCTCTACATAGGCATAGATAGTTATGCGTTGGCATGCCTATCATATGCATAGCAGAGCTTGGGCTTCACAGCTTCATTCAGGAAACTCACGGGTTCATCGGGGTCACTCCGCTCCGCACCCTCCATCCTCCCACTTCATTCTGTACCCGAACCTGAGGCGCATGAAGAGGTTTATCGCCGCGTTGAGCTACCTATCGACTAGGAGCCCGCACCCACCACACACGGAGATGTCTGCTCCATTCAGGTCTTGATTGTGCCACACACATTTGAAGCAGTAAGAAGAAGAACCATATGGGTCGAGCTCTACCACCTTTCCTCCCTCACCTCCACTTTCTCCGCCGCCACCCAACCTCTCTTCGAGTATCCTCACAATTCCGCGCCGTAGTCAGCAGTTCCAGAATAGATAGGTTTATATGGATTTCCGGATTTGAATGATCCGGTTGTGTATGGGCAGTAGGGTGAGTGGTAGCAGAGACCCAAGACCTCGGCTGAGGGGTACATGCACAACATAGGGGGGAGGAGGGAGGGTGAAGCTGACTGAGGATGGAGGGCGCTCCCCACCGGGAGTGGTGGGTGGGTGCGTCCTGACAGGGGCGGAGCGGAGTGGGGCCAGTGAACCCGTGAGGTTCCTATATGATGCGCTGAAGCCCAAGCTCCACTATGCGTACGACAGGTGTGCGGACGCATACCTGCGTGCGCCTACGTGGAGTGAAACCCGAGCGCTCCCCCGTCGAACCTGATGAGCTTCACCCCGGTCGCGCGCCAGTTTTCATCATCTGATGAGTCAAAGTTCTTGGTCAGTATGATCTCGTAGAGCTCCTCAGAGAGACTCTGGTTCAGTGCCGAAGCCACTGCCTGGGCAAGATACTCTCTTCGGTTGTAAGCCGTAATTAGCACGGAAATTGGGAGGTTTCCCTTCGACGAGAACTCAGGCACGGGTCGAATTCACGTTACGGTGCTCTAAGCGTGTCTTGGCCTCCTTGAAGGATTTTCACCCTGTACGCACACCGACTGGGTTTACCATTTCGCGTTCAGAATAACTTTAACCGGCTTGCGGGCGACCACAGGACACACCACGCCTGCCGACACGTAATCCGGCGGCGTGTTAAGGCACGGGGTCCGAAACACCTCCAAAACGGATTTAAGTTCAGCTGTATATATGTTTGTGATGGAATCAATCAGGCCGATCAAGGAGAATCCGGAGCTTGCCAGAGAACTCGCGGATGTGCTACTTCCATTCCTGCTCCAAAGTGTGGAATATAAGGCGGTCGTGGATGCCAGGGATAAGCTCACTGTGCTTGTCGAAAATACCACTAGGATATGGGAGGCGATAGCAAAGAACAGCGATGATATCAAGCTCCTGCAGCAGGAAGTCAAGCTCCTGCACGAGGATAACAAAAAGATATGGGAGGCGATAGCAAAGAACAGCGATGATATCAAGCTCCTGCAGCAGGAAGTCAAGCTCCTGCACGAGGATAACAAAAAGATATGGGAGGCGATAGCAAAGAACAGCGATGATATCAAGCTCCTGCACGAGGATAACAAAAAGATATGGGAGGCGATCAACAATCTGAACACGAGCGTGCGCCGGCTCGAGGTTACGGTCGGGTCATTTACCGGCCGCACTGGCATATACATGGAAAGGACCATGCTTGAACTCTACAGGGAAGCCCTCAGGCTGCATGGTATAGATATCTCAAAAGTAAAGAGCACAAGGCTGGTCGACGAAGAGGGTATCATTGAGAGGGGTAAAAGGTACCAAGTGGATATGATCGAGGAAGACGGTGTCACGTATGTGTTCGAGATTAAGAACTATGCTGACGACTCAGCGCTTGAACAGCTTGCACTGCGAAAAAGGATACTTGAAGGTGCGGGAAAGAAGGTGAAACTTTTCGTGGTTTCAAACCTTATCGAAGAAAAGACCAAGTTAAGGGCTGAAAAGGAAGGCGTGACCGTAATCTCAGGTCACGTTCTTGAGGCGGAGGAATAGGCAACTTTAGCTTGTGGCCAGGTCCACAGCATCCTGTGCATTCAATACCTGACCCGGAACATGCATTTCTCAAAGAAACCACTTGTATCACCATGATGCGCAATCAATCTACTGACGCCACTCGTTCCTGCGCCCCATTCTCAAATATGACACAGGGTCTTAGTGCTTGCGGAACCTAGAGCAACCCTGAAATAGCTACGTTGAAAAAGCGAGCTCATCCTGCCTCATCTAGATGAAAGAAATCAGCGGGCACGAAATGACGGTACAGACCGGAGAGAAAGAGTGCCATGCCATTTTTAATGTTCCCGTTGCGGCCTGTGTATATTCCTCAAAGTTGTGCATGCCAGCATGGGCGGACCAGAGCCGAACTTTTGTTTCGGTCTTCCTTAGGTTTTCTGCCTTTTGATGAAGAGCGGAAAAGTAAAGTGCGTGAGGAAAGTAAAGTCTTTACTTCCACTTTACTTTCACCCGTGGGGATAATTGGTTTCACTTTACTTCCACTTTACTTTCAGGAGCCTTTATATCTCTTCACGCATCATCATGCCAGCATGGGGCCGGCGAGATTTGAACTCGCGATCGCCACCGCCCCAGGGTGGAATCCTAGACCATACTAGACTACGGCCCCGTTAATCTAGATAACACGTAGCCAATTTAACCCTTACGTACCCGCTCGCCCAGTCACCTTTTCCTTCCCGCGCCTGTCCTGCGTCGCGAAGTCAACATGAAATAGCCTGCGACGATAATAAAGATAACCGCTACAAGGGCCGTGACCGGCACGCCGGCACCGCCTTCTAGAGGAACAAAGTTCGACGAAGCAAGATCGAGCACCGCATTCTGCGGAAGCTCAATATACACAGCCGCCCCGCTCGCTGGGTTGATATAAGCCTCAAAGCCGAGTGTCTTGTTTGCGTAGGCGTAGGCCGCGACCTTGCCGTACACAGTCTGCACGCTGGTTTCGCCGAGCAGGCTCAGGTTAATCTTCGGATAGCCGAGCGCATAGCCGAAGCTCACCCTGTCTGACAGGGTGTAGGTGCCCGGGTAGAAGAAGTCCCTTGTGAAGTTGTCAACAAAGAACTCGGGCGACTGAGCCGTGCCGTTTATCGAGGCGGTCTTTTCAAAGTAAAACGCGCCGTTCGGGCCGGCGAAGAGCGAAACATAGTACAGGGAAACGGAGACACTTGAAGTGTAGTTCAGGTAGCTCCCCGGTCTTGCGTAAGCCGGCACACTCAGGTTAACGCTTTGGGTGTGTGCAGGTATGCTCAGGTTGACAAGGGTCATCGAAACGCCGGAGTTCAGGTAGGTGTTCGTTATGTTGTATCGGTATACCACGCCGCTTGTGGCAAGAACCTCAAAGTACCTGACGGCGGGAGAGGGCTGGCCTCCCTGTGAGCCACTCACCCTGTACACGTAGGCGGTCTGCGTACCTCTCCCAAGGCTTACGGTTGTGTTGCCCCGGTACACAAAAAACAGCCCGTAACCCTGCGCCACCACGCTAAAGTCGCGTGGGATTACAAACGCATGCGGGAGCACGAAAATGTAAGAGGGAAAGTAGGGGTCGTCAAAGTAGGTTCCGTTCTTCATAAAGACCGGTGCGGTCGAGCTGACAGCCACACCGTTCAACACACCCCGCAGACCGAGACTTCTAATCAGGATGCTGCCTGTATAGTGTTCGGTCAGGTTGGGTTCTGCAGCCGTACCGTTCGGATAATAACCGCTCACGGCGTACCCCTGGAAAAAGCCAGGCGAGTCGTAAAACGGTAGCGCTTCGCGAATCTGCACGCTCGAGGGTGCCGCAGCCGGCGACGCGGAACTTGCAGCCGCAAGCGGCAGAAACAGGATGAATATCAAAAGGACGCACATCAGGCGAAGTGACACGCAACAAGCCTCCTCGGACCTACGCTTCTTAGCTCCGGCTCGACCTCGGCACACACGCTCTGTGCGATGGGACACCTCGGGTGAAACGGGCAGCCGGATGGCGGGTTCAGGGGGCTAGGTATCTCCCCCTTTGCGAGGCTCTTTACCTTGTGGTTCGGGTCGGGAACTGGCACGGCCGCTATGAGTGCTTGGGTGTATGGATGTAGGGGATTCTTTACGATGTCGGCGACCGGCGCCTGCTCCATGATCTTTCCAAGGTACATCACGGTGACGTCATCAGCAAAGAACTTCAGGGTGGCTATGTCGTGAGTTATCATCATGAAGGTCTTACCTCTTGACTTCAGGTTGTTCATTATACTCATAATCTCACCCCTGACCGAGGCGTCCAGCATGGAAACAGGCTCGTCGAGTATTATCGCCTCCGGGTCCATCGCAAGCACCCTTGCTATCGCGACGCGCTGCCTCTGACCGCCGGACAGGCTCGTGATCCGCCTGTGGACGAATGCCTCGGGCGGGGTGAGAGCCACACTTTCGAGTGCGGAGTGAACCCTCTCGTCAAGCTCCCGTCTCGTGTGCGCAAGGTGTAGTATCCTTATACCTTCCGCCACGGTGTCGTACACACTGTAAAGCGGGTCGGTGGCGTCAAAAGGGTCCTGGAACACCATCTGTACCTTCTTTCTGAACTCACGCTCCTCCCTCCCGCGCAGTCTGTACACATCCCTTCCTTCGAAAAGCACGGCACCCGAGCGCGGCCTGACAAGCTTGAGCGCGGCCTTTCCAAGGGTGGTCTTTCCGCTTCCGGATTCACCCACAATTCCAAGGCTCTTCGCCCTTTCTACAGAAACCGACACACCGTCAACAGCCTTGAGATAGTTCTTTGATCCTTTGACCCTAAAGTACACCCTGAGATCCCTGACCTCGAGTACGGAACCCGAATTCGAAGGAGAGCTCACTCGCCACTCACCTTCACTGTCTTGGACGAGGCGACGTGACAGGCGACTGAATGGTCGGCCTCGTAGGACAGGAGCTCGGGCACAAGCTGCCTGCAGACCGGTATGGCGATGGGACACCTCGGGTGAAACGGGCAGCCGGATGGCGGGTTCATAAGGTCCGGCGGAGTACCCGGAACATAGCTGAAGGGCTGGCTCGACCTCAGGTCAGGTATGGACCTGAGAAGACCCTGGGTGTACGGATGCAGTGGTCTGAAGAATATCTTCTGTGCGTCGCCCACCTCGACCACCCTACCCGCGTACATGATAGCCACGCGGTTTGATACGTTTGCAATCACCGAAATGTCGTGGGATATAAAAACAGCCGTGAGCTGCTGAAACTCCTTGAGCTCACGGAAAAGCTCGAGTATCTGCGCTTGGATGAGCGTGTCAAGCGCCGTTGTGGGCTCGTCGAGTATCACGACCCTAGGGCTCAGGATGAGTGCCATCGCGATCATTATCCTCTGCTTCTGCCCGCCCGAAAGCTCCCAGGGGTAGCTCGAGAGCTTGGAAGGGTCAACGCCAACCCTCCTCAGCAGTTCAGATGCGCGCTCGAGCGTTTCCTTTTCTCCCATGTCCGAATGAGCGCGCACGGTTTCCATGAACTGGTCACCTATCCTGTAGATCGGGTCGAGCGCGTTCTGTGAAGCCTGTGGGACGTAGGACACGAGACTCCATCTGACCTGCCGGTTGAGCTCATCTTCACTCATCGCGGTCACCTCCTTGTCCTCGATGAGCACGCGCCCCGAGGTGATCCTTGCGTTCATCGGCAGTATCCTGAGGAGCGCCATGGCAAGCGTGGTCTTTCCGGCGCCCGACTCCCCTACGATTCCGAGCGTCTCCCCGCGACCCACTTCGAGCCCGGCATCTATCACCGCCCTGAGGGGGCCGCGCTGCGTCATGTATTCAACGTTCAGGTTTTCTATCTTTATCAACTGTCTCACCTATGCCGCGCCGAACTCTGCCTGTATCGCCGTACCGAGAAGGTAGAAGCCGACCGAAAGAAGTATGATCGAGGCGCCAACCGGAAGGGTTATCCACCAGAGGAAGCCGTTTGAAGGTGCAGCCTCGTTAAGAAGGTTTGCGAGCATGTTGCCCCAAGTTGGCTGAAACAGTATGCCAAGACCGAGAAAGTCGAGGCCCGCATCCACGACCACGGTACCCGGCACTATGTAGGTTACGAGGGCGATGATCGTTCCGGCGGTGTGCTTGAGCACATGGTTACGAAGTATATAGCCGTTCGAAGCGCCCATCACCCTTGCCGCATCTATGTACGTCCTCGTCTTGAGCCCGAGTATCTGCGACCTCACTATTCTCGAGACGCCTGCAAAGCCGAGAAAGCCTATTATGAGTATTATCAGCACCACCTTGTTCGGAACCGCATGCGTCACGGTAAATATGGTGTCCAAGTCTATGAGGAGTATCAGGCCTGGAAGGAGAAGCAGGAAGTCAAACACAAATATAAGTGCACTGTCCACAAGCCCCCCGAAGAAACCCGCAACCAGTCCCAGTGCTATACCTATCACGAGTGAAAGCGCGCTTGCGCCGAAGCCTATTTCGAGCGCAACGCGCGTGCCCATGGCGAACTCGGACCACACAGAGGCGCCGTTTGCATCGCTACCCAGGATACCGTACGCCTTCCCGAACACCTGGAACTTCAGGTCCGACTGGAGCAGTTTTACGCTGTAGCTTCCGTGGGGTATAACAAGGATGAGCTCCCCCACAGCGTAAACACCCTTGTGGGAAAAGAGCTGTTCGCTCGCTGTGAGCGGGTTTATCGAAGAGTTGAGGTAGTAGAGCGGCATGTACTGCGTGGCAAGCGTTACACCCTCGACAAAGTTCCAGCTCCTGTTCGAAAGAGTGGACTGGGTCTGGGCAAAGTACGAAAGGTAGTTCGTACCCACCCTGGGAAGGCTTTCAAGGTAGGTCTGCGCCCCTGGCGTGGCCATCAGTGCGAGCGGGTAGATGCCCCTCGAGGTGTTCAGGTAGAGGTACACCGCGACGTCCGCGTTCCTGACCTCGAGCGGTTCAACCGCCGCCTGTGCATAGAAGATGGGAGGCGGGGAGTAGTCGTACACGAACCTGTGGTACAGGTACACAGTCTGCGGCGAGCCCGCACCTCCGGTGATCGTAAGGCTTTCGCTACCCGCCCCGGTGTTCACCACGACGTAGGCGCCCCTCACTGAGGCGGTTATCCCGGACGGACCCTGGTCGGCAACGTAAGTCAACCTGAAGTCGCCCGAAGAGGGGTCGAGCACCTTCCAGAAGTCAATGGAAGACGCCGTCTTGAAGCTCTGGAAGGCATATGACGAGGGAAGAATGACATTCGGCGGAAGGTGCGAGTAGCCAGGAAGGGAGGTGGCCCACACGGGCACCGCGTCCGGGGCCGCGGCGTACTGCTGGTTCGGGTCGTAGCCGTTCCTGTAGGGGACTATATAGGGAGCCGCAACCGCGACCACCACGAAGAAGAGAACGATTGCAAGGCCGACAAGACCGTCCTTCCTTTTGAACACCCTCCTGTAAAAGCTCTGCACATCACTCACCGAGCCTTATTCTTGGGTCAAGGATCGAGTAGATGAAGTCAAGTAGAAAGAGCACGATGAGCGTGTAGAGTCCGAAGAGAAACGTCGTGGAGATCAGGAAGGGTATGTCGAGTGTGGTTGCTGCCGCAACGCTTGCATAACCGAGTCCGGGAAACTGGAATATTATTTCGATAAAGTATATCCCGGAAAGGAGAAAGGCCACGTCTAGCCCGACCTGGGTCACCCAGGGAAGGATGGCGTTCCTGAATGCGTGCTTGTAGAATATCTGGTTCGGGCTTATCCCCCTTGCCCTCGCGTAAGATGTGTAACCTGCAGAGGTGTACTCTTCGATTATGTTGTTCCTGAGTAGCTGCTGCCTGTGGCCGAAGCCTATGAGCGTGAGGGCGAGTATAGGAAGGGTTGCCGCCCAGAGGTAGCGCAGGTAGTACGACGCGCCCGTGTACACGTGCGTCCCCCCGCCATTCAGTGCAAACGCGAGGTTTATGGGAAAGGCACCAAGCTCTACCGCAAACACGAAGTAGATTATTGGACCTATCCAGATTATTGGAATGAAGTAGGTACCTATTGAAAATATCGAGGAGGAAAGGTCACCTGCCTTCCTCTTCGAGGTCAGGAAGGAGCGGGCGGCGAACACTCCGAGCACTATGCTCAGGATGCTTGTCGTGATAAGTGACACACCCGAAAGTATCAGCGTGTTCGGGAGGTACTGCTCAACCACGGTCATCACGGGCTCCTTGAATGTCGGGCTGTAGCCGAAGTTGAATGTGAACATGTTCACGAGAAACTTGAATATCCTGTATGGTACCGGGCCATTAAGGCCGTATTCCTTGACGAGCGTGTTCACCAGTGCAAGCTGAGCCTGGGCGTTCTTTGGACTGAGCTGGCTTATGCCGGCAAAAAGGAAGCCCAGCTTGAAGCCGAGAAGCTGGGGTATGACCTCAAAAAGTAGAAACGAAACGACAGAAAGCACGACCAGGGTTAGAAATCTGTTGATAAGGCGGTCGATGATGAACCTGATCATGGACAAGCAGCAGGCACCTATTTAAGAAAAAAAGGGAAAAAAGGGGTTTATTAAGCTGCCGGCTTCTGTCTTCTTGCCGCTCCTATCGCGACCGCAATTATCGCGATCACTATGAGCGCGATAACGAGCGCTTCGGCTGCACTGAATGACGATGTGCTGGTTGTCGAGCTACTACTCGAAGTGGTGGTAGGCGAAGGCGGTGTGAAAGATGTGGAAGTGGTGCTGGTCGAAGTGGTCACAGGGGGTGTCACAGTGAGGGTTCCGTATTCGTGCAGGGTGTACTGGTTTGCGCTCGTCGAACCCCCGCCGAAGTACATGTACGAGGGACCGGTCCAGTTTAGCACTCCAACGAGCGTGTAAGAACCAACAGCAAGCGATGACGTCGGGATGTTCGCCGTGTACATCCCGTTACCCGAATAGGAAAGCGGGTAGCTCGCTACGGGCGCAAGCGTCTGGGAGTTGAGCACGTACACCGTTCCCGTGGCGTTTGCGACAGGCTGCGTGACCGCAGTATAGCCAGCCGACGTGGACGTCGCGCCAGTGAACACCTGTCCACTCATGGTGAATGTGGCGCTTGTACCCTGGCTTGCGCTGACCGTGTAGGAAAGCGGGTTTGCGAGGTAGAAGGACGGGAAGTAGTAGAGCTGGGCATAGTTTGCCGACTGGCTCCAGGCTCCGAACTCGTACGGTCCTGAGTACACCTCCTGCGAAAGGTACTGCGGCGCTGACTCTGATGCAAAGCTTGACGGCTGGATCTTTCCGAAGATGTGCTCCGGAAGTATCGGGTCGCTGTACACGTTGAGCAGGTTGTACACCGAGGTGGTGTTGAAGTAGAGTGTTATCTGGTACGGGTTGTCCGGGGGTACATAGGAGCCCACGAAGCCTGAGGCCGCGCCGAACCATTCAAGGCCCGGATTTGCCGCCTCTGCGGTATAGTTGACAACAACGCCCGGATCGATTGTCACAGTGTCCTGCGACGGGTTGTACGGGTTTGAAGAGAACCCACCGACGTCCAGCCACCAGAGTGTGAAGTTGTAGTCTATGGCCGTGGCCGGGACTCCATCCCAGAACACCTGATTCGGAAGGAAGTCCATTGTGATCACGGTTCCGTTCCAGTGGTGGCCGTTTGGCATGACGCCCACACCGTTTGAGACGCTGTAGTTGTATGCGGCGCTCGGAAAGAGTGCAACCGGGTTGTTGAAGGCAACCTGTAGCGGTGTCGAGTACTCGTTTCCGTGAATCTGAAAGTCGTAGAGTGAGGTCATGGTGTATATGTTCTGGGTGTCCGGCGCCTGTGGCTGGCCGAACCTGTAGAGCGTGCCGAAGGTGGCGTTAGCCGGGTGGATGTCGAACGGAAAGAGTATCCCGTATGGGGCTTCGCTGATGTACGCCTTCCACGTGTCAACCCTGACCGGCGTGAGTGTCACGCCCCAGTCGAGAATCACGTACGGAAGGTCCTGCTGGAGCGCCACCCCAACCTGCTGGGCGTACTCCTGGGCCTGCTGGAACGTTGCCGAGTCTGTGAGAAGCTTTGTGGAAAGCTGCCAGACAGTCTGGTTGTCATAGTTCTGGTAGAACGTGTTCAGCGGGTATGGGCCGAAGATGAAGTAAACCCAGGTGGGGTTAACGGGTGCACCTAGTATCCAGCCGATGTTGTACATCTCATAGCTACCGGTCGGAAGCAGGCTGTCTATGAATGTGTTGAAGTTCACGGGTACAATTGAGATACTCAGGTTTATCGCCGCTGCGTTTGTTGTGATTACCGAGAGGATCTGCTGCCTGAGCGCAAAGCCCGTGCCGCTAGAGGTGTAGATCGTAAGCGTCGGGACGCGCGTGCCGTTTGCAAAGGTCCAGTAGCCCTGAGACGGGTGGTCAACAAGACCCGCAAGCTCAAGTTCCTGAACCGCGGCCGTGAGGCTGAATGCGCCGAGCTGCTGGTACGCCTGCGCCTCCTGAGGGCTGAAGTCGCTTCCGTACACCGAGGGGAAGAAGTAGTAGGGTGAAGCTATGCCGAGTATGCCGTTGTAAAGGTAGGAAGCAATCTCCTGGTAGTTTGTCAGGTGCTGTATCGCCCTCCTGAAGTGCACGTTGCTGAACGGATAAACGTGGACGTTGAACCCGAGGTAGCCGAAACTGTTTGAGGGCGTTTCGTTTATCGCAACCTGGCCGGACTGGACATAAGGCTTGAACTGGTTGTACAGCTGGATGCTATCCACGCCGCCTGCGTCGTACTGGATATAGCCGTTCAGTATCGCTTCGACTATCGCTTCGCTTGTGGTAAACCAGGTGAAGTAAATGCTCTGCGTGTACGGTCCCCAGTACTCGCCGGTCGCATTCAGCACACCCTGGCTACTTGGCACCGTGGGTGCGCCGTAGATCGAATAAGGCGGCAGGTACGCACCCTGCGCACGCACGGAGGCAACGCCGGGCGCGGCAAACACCGAAATCACTAGGGCAAGTGCTATGGCGAAAGAGGCAACTACTGTATATCTCTTACGTGTCATCTTGTAACTAGTTAGTCCTCAGTCGTATAAATTCTTTCCTATCCTCAAACACATGAACCGCAAGCGCGTACTCTGAAAAACGCAAGGGGAAAAAAGAAAAAAAAGGGAAAGTGAGGCTTTCCGACTACATTCTTCTTCTTATCAAGACGCCGTAGATGATCACTATGAGCGCTATGAACGCCACTATGAGGGCGCCGAGGCTGTAGAGCTGCGCGGTGTTCACGCTACTTGAGATGGCTGACAGCGACGACGAAAGCACCGCGAGGCTTGAGCCAAGCGTGGCTATCTGCGCCGCTACGTTCGACGAAAGCTGGGAGAGCGAGTTCTGCAACGAGCTCAGCGCTGCCTGAAGTGCTCCGAGCTCAGCAAGTGCGCTCGACACTGCCGAGGATATCGAAGATATGGCGGTGTTGTTCGTGGGTGTTGTGGAGGTGCGCGGTATCACACCGAAGGAGAACGGCACTGTCTTTGTGATTCCCTGGTATGTCGCGCTTACCGTGACAGAGTATGTCCCGGGTATGGTGGCGTTCACCACCGCGTAGTAGGCTCCCACACCGTTACTCACGAACGAAAGCGTCTGAGACACGCCGTTCGGGTTGAGCATGGTGCCTGTCACAGTGGCGCTAACCGGGCTTCCGTTCAGGTCTGTGTACACGTTGATCACCTGGTTCTGGTACTGCTGCAGCGTAGACGCTCCTGACACTGTCACAGTGAACTGCGGAGTGGGCGTAACCATAAAGTTGGCACTCGCTGATCCCACCTTACTCTCAGTCGCATTAACGGTCACAAGACCGACATCGCTTGAGGGGACCGTAATGTTCACTACGAATGAACCATCGGGTGCTGGTGCTACTCCGGTGATAAAGGTGTTTCCGAAGTAAATGTCTACTATGGCTGTAGAAGAGTAGCCGAAGCCCATGCCGGTGACCGTAACAGTCGTGTTAACGGGTCCGCTCGACGGGGTGAGCGATATGTTGAGACCAACAGTCCACGTTGTCGAGCTCACGGAGGTTATTGGCTCGGCGGTTGCGATCGTCTGCACTAGCGAGCTTGGATTGGCCTGGTAAACCACAATCGAGTATCCTAGTTGTATATATGTTTTATAATAACTTGCACTTGGAAGCATCGGCAGGTTGACCGTCCCTTTAAAGACGCCGTACTGTGTAGATGATGTGTTTAGTATAGAGATTGGTACTGTAAGAGGCGAGTGTGAGGTAAGATTGTCGGTCAGCTGCACAAAGAGCTTTGCACTCTGCGTGAATCCGGTGCCGACAATGTACACGGTCTGTCCCGAGTAGAACTGGTTCATGAATGGCGGAAGTCCGGAGCTTTCGGGGTTGACATTCATCGGGTCTATATAGACGTGCGGCGCAGCCTGTGTTGAAACACCAGGCGTATACTGGCCAGGCCTCAAGAGAGTGACTGAGCCGTCTATCAACTGTCCGATATAGAACTGAGCCCCGGCACAGGTCGAGGTGACGCCGTAGCCGTTGTCAATCAGTAGGTCGTATGTGGCAAAGGGCGCACTGAATGGCACGA
>Ga0080006_1158183_pt1 | contig 73900 bp, 76 predicted proteins | sample RS3BMetagenome_FD_69209 | JGI IMG/M metagenome (GOLD analysis project Ga0080006, IMG submission 69209) | Ferric oxide microbial mat and aquatic microbial communities from Rainbow Spring, Yellowstone National Park, USA - RS3B (SPADES... ... | reverse complement strand
CTCGACGAGGGTTCACCTTTCAGAGTCGTGCTGCAGGAGGGATTGGAACGCCTATCGCGTGATGAGTCGCATCATCATAGGATATTTAGGGCGCAGCGTGATCTTCGCCTGTACCTCGGGTGGCGACGCGCCGATATAACTCATGCGCCATCGTTGCGCGATCGTGGCAATGCTGAAGACGCCTTCCATCCAGGCAAAGCTCTCTCCGACGCACTGACGGCCGCCGCCGCCGAACGGAAAATAGGTAAACTTAGGCCGCATCGCTTTGTTTTCCGCTGTAAATCGGTCCGGATCGAACCGCAGGGGATCGGGAAAGTACTGCGGGTCGCGTCCCATGATGTATTGGCTGAAGAACAGGTGTGCCCCTGCAGGAATCCGGTAAGGACCGAGCTGCACCGGCCTGGTGGACATGCGTCCCATCGCCCAGGCGGGCGGGTAAAGCCGCATCGATTCGGCGAATACCTGTTCGGTGAATCGCAGAGCAGAGTAATCCGCTAGTGTCGGCAGTCGCCGCTGATCGCCGGTGCCGAGGACGGCGTCGAGTTCCTCGTGCAGTCGTGCTTCAATAGCGGGGTTTTGGCTCAAAAGATACCAGGTCCACGCCAAGCCATTGGCGACAGTCTCATAGCCGGCTAAGAAAATTGTCAGCACTTCGTCGCGAACCTGTTCGTTCGACATTCCGGTTTGCGATGGCGATCGTGTCGTGTCCTCAGCCTCGTACTTGCTGGCTAGCAGCATGGAGAGCAGGTCGCCCTTGTCTGGCTCACCGCGCGCCGCAGCTTCGCGATGTTCGCGGATGAGACGGTCCACGACAGCATCGAGACGCGCTTTAGAGCGGCGAAATTTCATGATTCCCGGGATAGGCAGACTCAGGCAGGATTCGATCTTTGGGAACGCCACGATGAAGTTGTAGAGGCCCATGATGGTATTGACCTCATCGTTGATGCTGCGGATTTCCGCAGTAACGTCAGTGTCAAAGAGAGTCCTGGCGACGATCTCGAGCGAAAGGCTCATGCTGGCCGCTGCGATGTCTATCTGTTGGCTCTCTGTCCAGGCGCGGCACTGATTTGCAGCGCAGGCGACGATCTGGTCTCCGTAAGCGGCGATTCGCTGACGATGGAACGCCGGCGCGGCGATCTTGCGCTGCCGCATGTGGATGGGATCGTCCGAGGTGATGAGACCTTCGCCGAGAAGGATCTTCATGCGCCGAACCGTTCGCTCCTTTACGAAACTGGACGCTTGCGTCACGAGGATCTCGCGAATGTACTCAGGATCGTTGACGAACACGATGGCTGTGCCCATGAAGCGATAGTGCGCGATCTTCCCGTATGTCTTGAGCAGATGTTCGAATAGCAGGATCGGGCTGCCGAGCTTGACCCAGGGTTTGAACGCGTAGAAGGGAAGTGAGTGCTTGAGGCCTGGTGGCATGAGCGACCCTTCAAGGCGGCCGGCCGAGAATGCGGATCGGTCTGGAGGCGCTTCGACGGCGGGGGGAGTGGTCGTCATGGTTCAGGCGGGGGAAGCGGCGGCTTCTTCTGGGCGCAGGTTGGCGAGACGAGTCATGACGATTCGACGGATGAGTGCCTGAATCTCGTCGATCGGTGCGTCGTCGCGGATCGGAACGACACGGCGTGGTTCGCGTACGGCGATCTCCTCGTACTTGGTAAAGATGCGACGGTAGAACTCGTCCGTTTCGCGTTCGAAACGATTCTCGTCCGAACCCTTTCGTAAGACATGACGCTCGTTACGGCGGCGGGCGCGGCGGAGAGACGATTCAAGCGGAGGAAGAAGAAGCAGCGTGAGGTCGGGGTTCAGATCGTCGCAGACCGCGGCGTGCATTGCGAGAATGCGGTCACTGCCAAGCTGCCGCCCACCTCCCTGGTAGGCCTCCGACGAGTCGGTGTAGCGATCGCAGAGGACGATGCTGCCTTCGGCCAGGGCGGGAAGAATGATCTGAGCAAGGGACTGGGCACGATCCGCGAACATCAGAGCCATCTCGGCGAGCGGAGCGATGGGGCCGAGAGCGGCTTCGGAGCGGGAGTCCAGCAGAATGCCGCGAATCCGGTCTCCGAGAGCAGTCCCGCCGGGTTGCCGGAGAGCGACGACGTGCCGGCCTTCCTCTTCGAGCGCAGCGGCCAGACGCCGAAGCTGAGTCGTCTTCCCGGAGCCGTCAAGACCTTCGAAGGTGATGAAATATCCGCGCGGCATGTCCTCCAGCTTATCGCAGACAGGATAGGCGGCATCCTACTGAATGACAGTACCGCACCTGCCGGATGAAACTAAAGGCTCGATTGTTGTGTGCGGGCTAAATGGAACGAGCTTCGGAGGGATCTATGCTCACAATCATATTTGTATCGATTATCGTGGCGCTCCTTGTCGTCGGCGGGATATTCGCGCTGATGGCGAAGAGCAACAGGCGTCGCGGCCAGAGCGGATCTCCCGGAGGCGGGGAAGGCACTGGAAAGGAAAGCCGGGCTCCGGGACTTGACTGACACCTGTTTTCGCGCTTCCAAAGCGAGAGCGCTTTGCAGGGCTAAGGTCAGGGCATGAACGTACCGCACAAAGCGACAGTCCGGTCTCTGCAGAGATCAAGTCTCATCGGAGTACTGCTGTATCCGGCTTCCATGCAGCTCCCGTGGGCGTTATCACGATGACAAGCTGTCCTTCGGCCCCTTCGTGAAGCGAGGGGCCACTGGAGGTGTGGTCGTGATGGGCAATATCTGTGTAGGTGAGCTTCGTACCGCCTGACCCCTGAACTTTGAAGCGATAGTGGAAGTCTGCCCCTGGCGCGAGGTTTTCCGTACCGAAGCTGGCGCTGGGATAATCGACCTCAATGAGCTGCAGGGGCTGGTCAGTTCCATTGTGAACTGTTGCGGCTACATAGGGAGAATGGCATCCGCCGGCTGCGAGCAGGGAACCAAGCAACGCAAGCGTCAGGGAAGTTCGCATGAGAGTTCAAGCGTATCAGGCCAGGCTTTCGCGCTACCAGCCCAGGCGGTCCATGGACGTGCGATGCGTCAGCCGCGCAGGTTGAAAAAGCCGCCGTCGATGGGAATGTCAGCACCGGTAATAAAAGTTGCGTCGCTGGAGCAAAGATACGCCGCGAGCGCGGCAACTTCTTCAGGGGTACCCATGCGCCCGATGGGTTGAGACTTCGCCAGCTTTTCGAAGGTTTCCTGCTCGCGACCGGGGTAGTTCTTTTTTACATAGTCGTCGACGAAGGGGGTGTGGACGCGAGCGGGGGAGATGCAGTTACAGCGAATGTTGTGGGCAATGTAGTCGCGGGCGACCGATAGAGTCATCGAAAGGACCGCGCCTTTGGTCATGGAATAGGCGAAGCGGTCAGCGAGCGCCGCGGTGGCTGCGATCGAGGCAAGATTCAGGATAATACCGCCGCCATTGCGCACCATGTGTGGGACGCAGGCCTGCATGCACAGAAAGGTCCCGCGTGTGTTGACCGCGAAGAGCCGGTCGAAGTCTTCGATAGAGGTACTTTCCACGGTACCTATATGAGAGACTCCGGCGCTGTTGACGAGAATGTCGACACGTCGCCGGTCGAAGATAGTTTGGAAGGAGGTGCTGACGCTGGCCGGGCTGGTGATGTCGCACGTCTGGCCAAAGGCCACCCCGCCGGCACTGACGATCTCGTCGACGACACCCCGGGCAGCCTGCTCGTTGCGATCGAACACACACACGTTGGCTTTGTTGGAGGCGAAGCGTTGAGCGATGGCGCGGCCTATTCCGCTGGCGCCCCCGGTGACTACGGCAGTTATGCCGGACATGTCCATTGAGTTCAAACGATAAACCTCCGGAGAAAACCATATCAGGTCGCGGCCTGGATTTGAGCTGCACGCCGGCCAAGGCAAAGGCGAAGAAAATCAAAGCGGCCGATTTGACACAAGCTTCCTGCGCCGCCGCCACCAAACCTCCCCGCCACTCGTGCTGGTCGTCAACTATACATAATATGTGTTATCAGACATTGCATTCCTGGTGAAAGACAGGTATCGCGGATCTGCTGCTTTCAATAAAGAGAATGTCAAGCCATATCAGCAGTTTATAAGGCCTTATGTGACTGCTGCATTAGCTCTTATGCTGGTATTGAGCATGTTGATCGCTTCGTGTCACCTGTCTCTATACGAGTGCAGTCGCCCATTGAACCGGCAGTCGCTCATTGAACCGTTGGAGTCTGCTTTGCCCACTTCCGCCAGAGCGCGTCGTCAGCGAGCATCTTGATGTAGACACCTCCGACTACGGAACGAGCGCGAAAGCCGACCATGTGGGCCGAGATCGTGTCGTACCAGTCGGTCATGGGCACGCGGTCGGGAGTGTCGTTCAGAAACTTGAAGATGGGATGGATCAGGGTCTGGAAGTCATTTTGATCGCTGGCCAGAGTTGCAGTCCAAACCTCCCAGTCGAGCTTGGTGTAAGTCTCGCGATTGTCGAGTGGTAGACCGTATGGATTCAAGTGTTGCTTGTAGAAAGCGATCTCTTCGTTCGCGACAGCGGGGGGAAACAGGTGGAGGCCGAGAACGCGGTCCCATACCAGGTTGTATTTCTGGCTCCAGGTTCCGGGTTTGTCAAAGGCAAGCCGGTAGTGGTCGCCATCCTGCGCCATTTGCACCCATTGGGCCGCCATGTGGCGAGCGGCGTCCTGGTAATGTGTCGCAACATCCTGATGGCCGAGTTCCCTTGCGAGGTTTGCGTAGGCACCGAGAGCCTCGATGGCTTTGATCGACAGATTGGCATTGTGGGCGAGATGTCCGGCAAAGTCGTCGGTGCTGAGCTGGTTCTCAGGGTCGAGTCCTTTGGACATAAGGTACTCGGCCCATTTGGTCAAAAGAGGCCAGTATCGTTGCGCGTAGTCCGAGTTCCCTTCCGCGTGCTCGATTGCCGCGACCAGCAGAATGATATCGCCGGACTCTTCAACGGGCATCTGATCGACCTCGGTCTCCTCGCCGCCACCATACTGCTGGCCGTTGGCGAGCGGGTAAACCCCAAGATCATGGGGAGCGAATGGGAACTTCCAGCGCGGCATCTCGGCATACCGGAGCACTGGATCCAACTGCGCTTCGACGAGCTTTGGGTTCAGCAGCAGGAACATCGGAGCCGATGGATAGATGACGTCGACCGTGGAGATGGAGCCGTTGCTGAAGTTTTCCTTCGGCATGAAGAAGGGCGTTCCATCGGCGTCCTCGACTAGTTTGTGGGCTGCGATTGCCTGCCGATACGCAAGCACGGAAATGGCTGCATACTCCGGGCCACCAACACGAATCAGATCCGCTTCCAGTGCAGTGTCGAACTTCAAGGAGCGGGCTGCGAGATTCGGATAGTCATGGTCGGCCGACTTGAGAAGCCGCGCGAACGAGGAGATGTCTTTGCGCCAGTATGGGAGAAGCCGGCGATTCATATACTCGACGGAATCGATATCGTCGTAGGCCAGCAGGATGTGGCGCGAGACGGGACTGGCTCCGACTTCACCAAGGCGCAGTTCGACATCGAGCGTGGGAGCGGCGGGATAGTGGCTTTGTGGTGTTCGCGGTCCCCCCAGATCATCGTCCGGCGGCAGGTTGCCGGTGTCGATGAAGCTCTGGCGGTCGCGCGCGTTGCCGGCGGTCAACTCTGCGTCCCCCTGATTGTCGGGAACGGCAATGTAAAAGTAGCCCCAATTGATACGTACATTGTCTCCGAACCGCTGCAGGATGGGCTGGTCTTTCGTGCCGATGCGCAATAGATGCAGCCCTTCCACCTCTCCCCGCGACCACATCACCTGCTCCCCAGGATCGTTGGTTGCCAGTGTCCCTGCTGCATCGAGAAAAATTTGTACCTGGTGCTTTCGTCCATCTCGCGCCTTCACGTTCCATGTGAGATAGGTGACGGGGCGAGACAGAACGTCCAGATCCTCGGGCAATGCAGGGGTGAGAAAGGTAACTTCCAGTTCGATCTCCGGGCTGGCGAGTTTGACAATCGTCCTCGTCGGCGTCACCTCGCTGGACACTTGTTCCATCGCTGGGATCGGTCGATCGGCGCTCCCTAAAAAGCGATAAGAGTGATTGTCGACGCGGATAAGACCGTTGAGCTCCTGCGGGACGCCAGTCCAGTGCCGGGTTGCGCTGTCGGTCAACCGGTCGCCTTGGGACCAGATGCTGAAGTAGGGATCGTGCGTCACAAGAGGCGTAGCAGGCGGGCGGAGCGTAGCAGATGGCGGCTTTTGGGCCAGTGCAGCAGTCATTACAACTAACGGGAAGACTGTGACGAAGAACACACTGAATCCAGCTCGAAGCCAACAACTGCGCATTTACGTCTTCTCCTTACGACGAGCCACGACACTCCCGAGACGAGAGCACTCGCGGCGACCTAACGCCAGCTTACAGCGAGATGCCACCGCAACTTCCGGTCGAGGGTCTTCCTCAGCACCTGAGCGTACTGCAGCAACTCCGAGAGTACCTGCTCGCCTTCGGTCCCTAATTGCTGGGGGTCTGCTTCAAGCGCGGCCAGGAGGGCCTGTACCGTGGCAAGGCCGTCCGCTGGCTGGTACCACTGGGGAGGCGGAAGGCGACGCAGCAACTCATTGTCTCCCGCTCCCTCTTCGATCAGGAGCGACATGGAGTTCTCGTCGGCGGAGAAGAATTCGATCAGTGGCTTCACTCCGAGCCGCAGGGCCAGACGTTCGAGCGCATCCTCATGGCGTGCCAGAGAACGGCCGTTGACAAAAATATCAAATCCCGGATCTTCGCCCTCGACGACGATGTACATGGAAGCAGCCATTCCCCGCAGTGTAACGCGCAAAGGCAACGCCGGAAAGTGCTACCGAAGCGACAAGAAGTCGCCGGTATCAGAATCGCTCAGAATCAAAAGCATGCCCGCGCCTGCTGCGAGAAGCACGGTGCCAGATACGATCCGAAGGGTGATAGCTGGACGCACAAGGACAAAGCTTTCCACAATGGTCACCAGTGGAATAAGGAGATAGCGAGCAGCGAAACGGATGGGCGGCATCTCTCGCAGCAGCCAGATGATTACGACGATCTCAAGAACGTCTACGACAGACGAGAACGAGGCGACTGCGTTGAATGCACCCGCGCTCCACACGAAGTCACCGCACGCCGCGGCGCAGAGCAGCAGGAATATAGCGTTCGCTGCTCCGACGGTGAGAATGGCAATCGGAAGAGCCAATCCCTGGAGCAGCCGATAGAGCCAGACGCTGCATATGCCTGTGACGACAATCGTGGCGCTGATCAAACTGAGCATCCACTCGCCGCGAAGCGAGAACGAAGACTGGAGCGGAAGAAGTAGCAAGAGGCCGCCCAGACCGACCAGCGCAGGAATCAACAGGCGTCTTGCTCCGGCGGCGGCATCGGAGGTAATGATCGCAACGATGATAACAACAGGAACCATGGCGAACAATGCGGAACGGGTAGTCTCGCCGACACCGCTGCGCGCGATCTCCAACGCCACGGTAGGAAGGCCGAAGAAGCCGATGCCTGCAATGGCGAGACGCAGGTGCGCGGCTGGCCGGATGCGGCGTCGAGGGCGAAAACAGAGCGCGGCCAGAGCTGCGACTCCGAAGAGCAGGCCCTGCCGTTCGAGTGCGGGAAGCAGTTCGCTTGTGGGGAGTATCCAGTAGGTGCCGGAGGCAAGACAAAGCGCGGCAAATGCAATCCAGACGCTGCGGCTAATCATCGGAATCGAAACCGGTACGGAATCATTGGAGTAGTGCAGTAATGGAAGACAAAGAAGCCGCGCATCTGCGCGGCTTCTAGTACCTTTCCGTTCGTGTTACTGGCGATTGCCGCCGCCCTGGGGTCCGCCGGCGGCTCCGGAGCCGGGTCTGCGGCCACCGCGGCGACGTCTTCCAGACGATCGTCGCTGGCCGTCAGGACCGCCTCCGGCGTGGGCGCCCGCTGGTACCGGAACTGTACCTTCGGCGCGGTTGAAATTAGGCTCCTCGCCTGCATCCTCACCGTCTTCGTCGAAGTCGTCGCCATCTTCCAGCTCGGGATTGCCGTCTGAATTCGTCTGGGCCGGATGCGCGTGCTGCGGCGCAGAGCCGACTCCTGCGTTCTCGGAACCAGGCTCGGGCAGGCCCAACTTGGCGCGCTGCTCGCGCAGGACTGCCTTGCGCGAGAGCTTGATGCGATTGCCTTCGATGGCGAGTACCTTCACGAGGATCTGGTCTCCCTCGCGCAGCTCGTCCTTCACTTCCTTAACGCGGTGTTCCGCGATCTCAGAGACATGCAGGAGACCGTCAGTACCGGGAAAGATCTCGACGAAGGCCCCAAACTCGGCAAGACGGACAACCTTACCGAGGTAGATCTTGCCGATTTCGGGGACGGCCGTGAGATCGGTGATCATCTGAATTGCCCGTGCGAGACCGTCGGCGTCACTGGAAGCCACATTGACGCGGCCAGTGTCATCGACGTCGATCTTGACGCCGGTGGCATCGATGATGCCGCGAATGACTTTGCCGCCAGGTCCGATGAGGTCGCGGATCTTGTCGGTCGGGATTTGGATGGTGTGGATGCGCGGTGCGAACTGCGACTTCTCCTGGCTTGCGCCGGCGATCACACCGTCCATGGTGTCGAGCAGGAAGAGTCTTCCGTGCCGTGCCTGCTCGAGCGCCTCACGCATGATCTGCGGCGTGATGCCCATGATCTTGATGTCCATCTGGAGGGCGGTAATTCCCTTCCGGGTTCCGGCGACCTTGAAGTCCATATCGCCGTAGTGGTCTTCGGCGCCGGCGATGTCGGTCAGGATGGCATAGTTGTCGCCTTCCTTGACCAGACCCATAGCTACACCGGCGACCGACCCCTTGATCGGAATGCCAGCCTGCATGAGCGCGAGCGAAGCTCCGCAAACGGTGGCCATCGACGAAGAGCCGTTCGACTCAAGGATGTCTGAGACGACACGCAAGGTGTACGGGGACTCATCTTCTGCTGGCAGAACGGCTTCGATGGCGCGGTAGGCGAGCGCACCGTGGCCGATCTCGCGACGGCCAACGCCGGTCATGCGGCCCACTTCGCCGACCGAGAACGGCGGGAAGTTATAGTGCAGCATGAAGCGGCGCTTCTGCTCGCCTTCGTAGCTCTCGAGGCGCTGCGCGTCGTCGGTGGTGCCGAGCGTGGCGCTGACCAGGGCCTGGGTCTCGCCGCGCGTGAAGAGCGCCGAGCCGTGGACGCGTGGAAGCACTCCAACTTCGATGCTGAGGTCGCGGATCTTGTCGAAGGCACGATGATCCGGACGGATGCGGTCGTGAAGCACCTGATCGCGGAAGATCTTCTCGCGCAGCAGCTCGTAGTATTTGCTGAGCCTCTTCGCGGCGGCGGCATCGCCTTCGGGAAGCTGCTTCTTCAGCTCATCCTTGATCGCTTTGACGCGGGCGTAGCTGTCGAACTTCGGATACTTCTGAGTGTCGAGGGCGTCCTTCAACTGAGCCCCGACCTGAGCAGTCAAGGAATCAAGGTAAGCATGATCGATCTCTATGGGGTCGACCATGCGCTTGGTCTTGCCTGCGCGGCTGACGAGATCTTCAATGGCAGCGCAGATTTTCTTGATTTGCTCGTGGGCGAACTCGATCGCGTCGACAACACGGCCTTCCGCGATCTCCTTCGCGCCCGATTCGATCATCACAATGCCATCTTTGGTGCCGACAACCATGATGTTGAGTTGGCTTTTCGCGCGCTCCGCGTAGGTGGGATTGACGACGAACTGATCGTCCAGCACTCCGATGCGTACGGCTCCCACCGGGCCATGGAAGGGGATGTCGCTGAGAGCAAGGGCGCAGCTTGCGCCGTTGATGCCGAGCACGTCGGGATCGTTCTCCTTATCCGCGGAGTAGACGAACGCAACAACCTGGGTCTCATTACGGAAGGCTTCAGGAAAGAGGGGGCGGATGGGACGATCGATCTGACGGCTGGTCAGAATCTCTTTCTCGCTGGGACGGCCTTCGCGCTTGATGAAGCCGCCGGGAATGCGTCCGCCGGCGTAGGTGAACTCGCGATACTCGACCGTAAGGGGGAAGAAGTCAATGCCTTCTTTCGGATCGGGCGAGGCGACCGCGGTGGCGAGGATGACGTTGTCACCGCTCGAGGTGAGGGCTGCGCCCGAGGCCTGCTTGGCCATGCGTCCGGTTTCGAATTTAATATGCTTGCCGCCGGCAAGCTCTACGGTGACGTCCTGTTTCATGTTGCCTCTCTTCTCTCTTTTCAGTCGATAAACTTGGGTATGTTCTGGGTTCTCCGTCTGGAGGACGCAAAAAAGCGCAGCTCGAACGGGCGGCTAAACCGCGCGCAAGCTGCACTGCGAGGAGTCTACGAATGGAGATCCGCTGCAACCACAGGAAATACTGGACTCGCCCCCCATGGTCAGCAACTCCAGGGACAAAGTCTTGCCTGACCTTGCGCGAAGCCTGCTGCCGAAGGATGGAGGGGCGTAGATGCTCCCATAGGTGGACGGTGTCTCCGAGACGGTGCGGTTACTTACGGATTCCTAGCTTGCCGATGACCTCGCGATACCGGTCCGCGTCACACTTTTTCAAATAATCAAGCAAGCGGCGGCGCTTACTCACAAGCATGAGAAGGCCGCGGCGCGATCCGTGGTCTTTTTTGTGTTCCTTGAAGTGTTCCGTCAACTCGCCGATGCGCTCGCTCAGAATGGCAATCTGAACCTCTGGACTCCCGGTGTCTGAGTCGTGCGTACGGAACTTTGCAATGATGTCTGTTTTCTTTGCGGATGCCAACACAGCTATTTCTACTCCTGATCTTCTATTCCACTCTCGTAGTGTCTGCATAAGGATAGCACCGCGAGAGCACAGGGGCAACGAGACGAAGCGGATTGCTCTGAATGTCCGCCCGAATCTCAGGCGATGTGAGTCTTCAGAAAGCCGAGGGTCCGTTCACGAGCTAGAGCGGCTGCGGCGGGATTGTAGCTGGAACGCGCATCGCAGTTGAAGCCGTGCTCTGCACCTTCATAGACGAAGATTTCGACCTCCGGGTGCGCTGCTCGAACCGCATCGATCTGGTCGACTCCGATATGCGAATCGTTGGCTCCAAAGTGCAGCATGACCGGACAACTCGGCTCCTCAGAAGCTACCGAGCCGATGCCGCCGGCATAGTAGCCAACGCAACAGGATGGCTGCATCTTCAGATCTTCTCCGCGCGTAGCTGTCAGCCAGCTCATAAAGCCTCCAAAACAGAAGCCGAGAACGCCGATTCCCTTCCCCGTTTTTTGCACGTTCGCATAGGCTGCGGCGATATCAAGAAGCGCCGTCTTCGGATTCAACTTCTGGTAGAAGTCGTAGGCGCGCTTCAAATCTTCGCCTTCGTACTTCAGTTCGACGCCAGGTTCGATACGGTCAAACAGCGCTGGCGCGATGACGGTGAATCCGTCTTTGGCGTAGCTGTCCGCGACCCTGCGGATGTGCGCGTTGATCCCGAAGATCTCTTGAATCAGAACGATCGCCCCGATTGGTTCCGTGGTGGGTTCAGAAACGTATGCATCCAGCTCGTGTCCGTCTTGTGCCTTCAACTTCAGCCAATTGGTCATTTCACTACTATATCCAATGTGAGTCTTACGTTGCCGCTGCACCAATGACGGCACGAAAGATGAATCCGCTCAGCCGGCCACGTGCTGGAAGTTCATTGCGCCTGAACGCTCTACGAGGGCCTATCTTGCGAAGCGGCATACGAGCCGATCTCACGCGTCCAGCGAAGAAATCTAAAAAATTGCTTCCTCTCGGACCAGAACAGGCTCCAGAAGTCGCGCGCTCTCACGGTCTCCGCCTTCTGGCCCGAGTAGGTCTCAAGCCTCCATCTGAGATAGGGGCTGCGCCATGGCCGTAGCCTGTTGCCGCGACTCGCGTTCCATAGAAATCTGAAGCCAGGGAGCATCTCTCGCCTGCCGGCACGCGTGTTGCGTGCGAACAGGTTCAGTATAAGCGTACGAGTCCGGCCACTCCCAGCGGATCGAAGCAAACCGAACTCAATGCAGGAGACTGAATAGATCCGTGCTTCCTAAGGTATGGATTACGCTGAGCAGAGCCTGGTGCTGGGTCTCCGCAGTGGACAACTGGCTTGCGACCGTAGCAGGATCGGCCGAGACCAGACCGCTTTGCGCGACGGTCAATTGACTCTGCTCCGTTTGGATGTATGTGCTGGACGACTGCAACTGGCTCAAGGAACTATCCAGCGTCGCTCGTTGACCAGATAGTTGACCAAGGCCCGTGGTCAGTGCGGCAGTATCGCTTGATAGCGTTGCGCTCGCCGGTGTGCCGCTGGAGAAGTCGGCGATGAGCTGATTTAGCGCTCCGAGGACGCCCGAGCTCCCTGTGCCAAACACCGAATAGCCTGGCAGGTTGACCTGAATCTGCTGTCCGCTCGGCGTCTGAACGTGCTGCAGGCTTGCGTCGCCGGCATAGTTGACGGTCGCGGGAACCGTGCCGGTGTTCAGCGTAAATGGCTGGACGGATCCCTGGCTTCCGCTAAAGATGTACTGCCCCTGGTAGTTCGTATTCGCAAGCGAGAGGACCTGATCGCGTATCCCGCTCAGTTGTTGAGCGATCGTGGAGGCGTTGCTTGCGTTCAGGGCGCCGTCATTCCCCTCTACCGCCAACGATATCGCCGACGTGACCTGCTTGACCACCTCTCCCAGGGTGGAGTCCGCCACCTGCATCGTGGACGCTTCCCCTGAGGCCGTCTGCACGAATGTGTCGTCCCGCGCAATGGCGCTTCCCAGCAGTGCGCTTTGCTCCACGGCAACCGGATCGTCCTGAAGCGAGGCGACCCGCAGGCCACTGGACAGTTGCGAGGTAAGCGTAGCTTCCGCACCCGTAGAGGCATTGAGCGACGCCGTCAGATTGGTAAGATAGTTCGGGTCTACTTGCATTGCGAATCTCCTCGGGTCGCTCTTGCAGACGGATGGGATGCCCGTCCTGGGTTAGGCAACCGGTGTTTCCATGCCCAAATTGATCGCCGTGGCCATTAGCGAATTCGCGATCGTAAATACCTCTGAGGCCGCCTGATAGGAGCGCTGAAACTGGGTCAGATTAGCTGCCTCCTGATCGAGCGATACCCCGGAAAGCGAGTCCTGCCGCGTCGTCAACTGCATCAGCGCCGTCTGTTGGGTGCTGTTGTTTGTTGTTGCTGCCGCGGTATCGCTTCCGACTCGCGAAAGAAAGGATGCAACGAAGCTGGAAGGCGTCTGTCCGCCCGCGATCGGTGTCGTTGCCAGGTTGGCCAAAGCTACCGCATTGGTATTTCCCGCCGATCCCTGGCCTGCACCGGCCGCAGCCACCGCACTGGGGTCGGTTGTCGACACCTGAATCGTAGACGCGGCCCCGGTTGTGGCTGGCGATAGCGTGAAGAGCGCCGCTCCCGGATCTCCATTGCCGTCAACTCCCACCTCGTTTTGCGAGTTCACCTGGGTTCCTATGGCATAGGCAAGACTGTCCAGCGAGCTGGCATAAGAAGGCAACTGCTGATCCCTCGCCTGGAGTACGCCACCAAGATCCCCCCCCGTGAGATTGGAGGTGACGTCCTGTGACTCGACTCCCGCAAGAATATGGGTTATACCGCCTATCTGCGTAGCCTGCAATGCGAATGACTGACTGCCGCTGACCAGGACAGCGCCGTTGCTGGTCGTCAGAGTGATGCCATTATCCTGAGTCGTTATCTGATTCAACCCGACGATCTGCGAGAGGTGTGTGATTGCCTGCTGACGTTGATCTTCGAGAATGCCCGCATCCGTGGTGGGATTGGAGCTGGAGATCTGGGCATTGAGGGACGCGATCGTAGAGGTAAGCGCGTTCGCCTGGTTCACATCAGCGGCGGCCTGTTGATTCAAGCCGGAAGATATCTGGCCGAGTTGATCGGCGGCTGAATTGAAGGCCGCAGCCAGGCTATTGGCAGTGGAGAGCACATTCTGACGGGTAGCGGGATCCGATGGATTGCTTGTAAGTGCAGAGAGCGAACTGAAAAAGGAGTCCGTCGCAGATCCTAGAACCGTAGAGCTGGCAGAAGACGCCGTGGAGCTGAGCCCAAAGATATTCTGGACCTGCTCCAATGTAGACTGCAGGGCGGCGGCCTGCGATTGTACCTGGGTCTGCTGCTGTACCTGCTGATTGAGTACCCGATCCCTCTGTGACGTTTCCGTGGCCGTAACACCGGTTCCATAGGTGGCTCCGCTGAGCGTCACAGCGTCAGATGACCGGAACGCGACCACCTCTTGCGTGTAGCCCGCGGTGTTCTGATTGGCGACATTGGAAGCCGTGACATTCAGCGCCTCCTGATCCGCGATCAGCGCCTGCTGCGCGACGTCCATTACAGAGGCTATCGAGCCCATAGTTCTCCCTCCTCCTGGTAAGGAGTGGCAATGTTTGGAGATGGTCAAACGTCAAGATGTTCAAAACAGCCCGGAAGGGGAACGACGGATTACGCTTGTCCGATTTGGTGCCACATTACTCCAGCAGCGATTGAATCAGCTTGTCTGCCACGTCAGACGACGAGACGTTGTACTGTCCAGTGGAGATTGCCTCCTGGAGCGACGCCACCTTTGCCGTTCGCGTATCCGAGCCTTCGAAAGCTTGCGATACGAGCCCGCCCAGTGAACTCAATTTCGTCTGATCCGCTCCAGCGGCGTGCAATGCCTCTTCGCCTGCCGAGCTGGATTCCTTGGGACGAACCGGCGCGGCAGCCGCGGTCGATGCTAACGACCCAATGTGCCGTTGCAGATCACCGGTTCCAATCTCATAACTCATGTCAGCCTCCGTCTATTTGATGAATCGGCATGGAATTGAATAACTTTAGCTCTTTGGAGTGCCGTTCTGGGAGTTCTGGCGATGCTCCCGTTCGACCTGAGCGACGACCTGCTTCGCAATCCCGAAGCCTCCTCCCTTCGATATTGCCTTGGCCACGGCTTCGGTTCCGAAACTTCTTATCGTGTCGAACGAATTGTCTTCGCCGCCATCCTCGCCGTCGCCCTCGCCGCCCCAGCTATTCTTACCGCTTTGCATTGGTTTCAACAACTCCTGAAGCAGCGACGCCTCAAACTCATGTGCGGCGTCCGCCAGTTTCGCTTTCTGTCGCGTCTGAGCCGCGATGTCGGACTGGGCCGGTAGAACGGATGGAATGTTCATAGCACCTCGATCTCGGCTTCCAGAGCGCCGGCCGACTTCATCGCCTGCAGGATTGAGATGACGTCGCGAGCCGATGCGCCTATCATCTGCAAGCTTCTCACAAGGTCGTCCACGGTCGCCCCCTGCTTGAGTTGAATGCGACTGGCCGGCTTATCCTGAGCTTCGATTCGGGTCTGCTGAACCACCTGCGTTGTTCCGCCCGAAGAGAAGCCATTCGGCTGCGAGACCTGGAAGTCGCTCACCACATTGACGGTCAGTCCGCCATGCAGAATCGACACGGGCTGCAGCACGACAGTGCCACCGATCACGACCGTCCCGGTCCGCTCATTGACGACAACCTTTGCCCGCGGATAGATCGACACCTCTGTCGACTCCACCGCGGCAAGCAACTCCGGAGCCTCCTCTCCATTTGCAACCGATAGATCAATTCGTCTGCTGTCGACAACACGGGCAGCAGCACGGCCCAGGACGCGGTTGATCGCGTCGGCGATGCCCTCGGCGCTGCGAAAATCCGCGTCATTAAGCAGGAGTGAGAACGTCTTTCTGCCCACGAGATCGAGCGGAATGCCGCGCTCGACGATAGCTCCAAACGGAACCCTGGCCGTGTTGGGCTGGTTGAATTGTTTGACATTGCCGTTGACATTGATCGAATACCCGCCGACTACGAGCGATCCCTGAGCCTGCGCGTAGATCTGTCCGTCTGCTCCGTAGAGGGGAGTCATCAGGAGCAGACCGCCTTCGAGACTCCGCGCGTCGCCAGCCGACGAAACAGTGATGTCCAGCTTTGTGCCCGGCCTGGCAAAGGGAGGTAAGGTTGCGACAACAAACACAGCAGCAAGATTTTGAACGCGGACTGCGGCAGCAGGCACGCTCACGCCCATCCTTAGGAGCGTGGATGCAAGCGTCTGAGCGGGAAACGTCGTCTGCTGACTGTCACCGGTGCCCAACAGACCCACAACAATTCCATAGCCCACCAGTTGATTGTCTCGAATACCCTCGATCGAAGAGATGTCTTTGACTCGCGCTTGCCGAGTGGCGGTTGAAACATCGGTCGCCGAAGCAGACCGGATCAGACCCAGCAGGGCGACCAGGACGGCTGCGTGGATGCAGGAACGAGAGATGGCCGGTCCGGCTATGCTACCTCGTGACGGCTGCTTGCTTGTTGCTCTGCTCATACACACTCACTAAAAGACCAATATGTTTTCAAGAAGCCGTACCAGGATGTTCTGTCGATGGGTGTAGTCGTTGACGATTCCTTTGCCTCGTACTTCCAGCTCCAGGCTAGAGATCGCCGTAGAAAGAACCTGATTCTGCTGAGAAATATCTTCAGGCCTCACTAATCCGCGAAGAAGAATCGTCTGCGTCTGCTGGCTGAACTCAACCTGTCGTGCCGCCTCGATCACCAGCATTCCATTCGGAAGCACCTCGATGACCTGTCCTCCGAAGGTCGTGCTCAAGCTTGAGTTCGTTGCACTGGCACCTTGCGCGTTGAGGCCGGACGTCGAGGTCTGGTTGATTAAGTTTTGGAGTGCGTTGCCGGTGTGCAGCGTCCCGATCAGACCTGAGATGGACGACGACGCATTGGAAGCTCTCGTGTTCTTGACCTCTCCGTCGGTAGAAGCCGCCAGATTTTCAGACACCACCACAGAGATCAGGTCGTGAGGACGCATGGCTCTAACATCGCTGTCCATGCGAGTGAGCCTGCCCGTATCCGTCCAGATCGATCCGGGAGTTGCCTGGACGATAGAGTTCTCCGCCCGGACTCGCTCGAGGTAGGACGACAGGGAGGCCGCGGCGACATTTGGCTTCGGCTGAACGAGTTTTTCAATCGTTTTGGTTTGCGCAAAGGTTAGCGGAGCCGTCGTCAGCAGCAGAAGCGCCATTGAACTCACGACTGACCTCAAGAAAGGCATGTCATTCGCCATCCCTGCACAGTCCAACAAGGATAGGTCAGGACACGGGGTCAGCCATCTCAGCCTCTGATCCCTGGACTGCCGCATCGTATAAAGTACTCTCATGGCTGCATCTCCACGTCCGCAGGACCTTGGACTACGCCGGTAAACTCTTGCGGCGAGGACGAACTCTCGCTCCCTCCGCCGAGTAATCGCACTCGTACCGTCTTACCCAGCCTGCCATTCTGTTCCGAGATTCCAGCGACTTCAATCTGCAGCATGGGCTCGCGCCGCCACAGGCGAACAGTTTCGCCCGCATGGACGACAACAGGCGACAGATCGATGGTGGATTGTAGTTTTGCAGGTTCCATCGAGGGATTTGTCGTCACCGGAAGCGCGAGAAGCGGCCACTCGGGATGATCGCAGCGAGCCACCATCACCCAGCGTTGCCCTAGAAGCGGGTCGGTCCGAGCTTGCACGACCTTATAGCCGCCTTTGTCCGCTTTCAAAGCGGTCTCACCGATGGCTTGAGCCGCTTCGATGGCAGCCCTGGGCGTGCCATAGCATGAAGCCCAGACGAATGTAGTTGAATACAAGAGCACCGCGGCGGCTAAAGCGCATCGTCGAAGAAGCAGTGAGCAGGGTTTATTCATGCGCGGTCCTATCGGATAAGCCCATTGATCTGGGAGTACATATCGTCTGCTACACGGATCACCTTCGAGTTGCTTTCATAGGCCCGTTGAGCCAGAATCATCTGCACAAACTCGCCGACAACATCCACGTTGGAGTTTTCCAGGTACCCCTGCTGCAGCGTCCCCATGCCGCTGGTGCCGCCCGGCACATCGGTAATCGGAACGCCCGAGGACGCCGTCTGCTGCAGAAGATTGCTTCCCGTGGAACTCAGGCCGCCTGGATTGGCAAATGTCGCAAGTTGGAGCGTGCCAAGCTGCGCGGGGGTCGGTTGACCGGGAAGCGTTGCCGTGACGACCCCATATTGTGAGATCGTAATGTTCGATGCATTGGAAGGAATAGTGATTGCTGGAACAACTGGATCTCCATCCGAAGTCACAAGCGTGCCCTGGTTGTTGACCTGGAAGTTGCCGGCGCGCGTGTAGGCGATGGTTCCATTGGGCAGTGAGACCTGAAAAAAGCCCGTCCCCTGAATCGCCAGGTCGAGCGGGTTGTTCGTCTGGTTGAAGTCGCCCTGCGTCATGATGACTTCGCTGGCCGATGTTTTGGTTCCAAGCCCGACCTGCAACCCAGCCGAGATGGTCTGGGTCGTATCGGACGAACCTGGAGTAATCAAGTTCTGGTAGATCATGTCCTCAAACTGCACCTTCCGCTGCCGGAAGCCCGCGGTCGCTGAATTGGCCAGATTATTTGCCACCGTGTCCAGATTTGTCTGCTGTGCGCTCATGCCGCTGGCTGCCGTATAAAGTGCTCGAATCATTTGATCTCCATTTCTTGGCTCGACTCAATTCTGTAACACTCACGCCTGCACTCAGACGCGAGGCAGATCCTCGGACGCCGTCTTGTCCAAATCGTTGTTGAAGACGCTCAACGCCTTCTGCATCATCTCCGCCTGCCGCTGAACCAATACCAGTTGCATCGTGCCGTGAATCGCATCTTCGTTCGCACCTTCCACCGAACCCTGCACCACGGAAGCATTCGCCGCAATTGGCTTGGTGCCATCCGACAAGAAATTGTTTGCGCCTTCTGGAGTCAGAACTGAAGCGTTCTTGAAGTCGAACACGCCCACCTTGCCCACGATCGCACTCCCACCGGCGTTTGTGACCGAGATGCTTCCATCGGGTGAGATCGTGATCGTTCCCGTCGGGATTGTGATGGGCTTCTCGTTCTGGTCCAGCACTGCCTCTCCCCTTCCGGTTTGAAGAACGCCGGTGGACGAGCGCAGGAACGCGCCGTCTCTCGTGTAACGAATTCCGTTTGCAGCCTGAATGGCGAAGAAGCCATTCCCGTTAAGGGCAAGATCGAGCGGATTTCCCGTGGCTTGCAATTCGCCCTGGCCAAGATCGATCCGGTTGCCCCCAAGCACGCCAAAGGCATTCACGGATTGACCAACTTGCGAAGCGGTGTCCGCATTCTGGTCTACATTCCCAGACAGGACGCCGCGAAAATAATCGCGCTGCGCGCGGAAACCCACGGTCCCTGCGTTTGACAGATTATTGGCGGCGGTATCGAGCGCCTGGGTTCTCGCCATCAATCCCGTGTATGCAGCGTATAGTCCGCTATCCATGCCACAGGCCTATGCACGTCTCACGCCAGAGTTCTAGAAGATACGCTTAGAATTTGCTAAGAAGTAGCATTCAAGGGACTCTTCCAATCGCCGATAGAGTATCCATATCGAACGAGACAGCGGGAGGATGAGTTGCGAGCACTAATTATTGACGATTCGGCGGTGATGAGAAAGGTAATCGAACGCGCGCTACGCCAAGCCGGTCTGGAACTGACTGAGGTGCTCCAGGCTTCGAACGGCGAGGAGGCTTTGAGTATTTTGCGGGATAAGCAAGGCGACTCTAACTTCCTTGCGCTCATTCTCAGCGATATCAATATGCCCGTGATGGATGGTCTGCAGTTCCTTGAAACCAGAAAGCAAGAGAATCTGGCCCCTGCCGTTCCGGTCGTAATGATCACTACGGAAGGCAACGAAACCTTTGTGCTGCGCGCGATTGCAGCGGGCGCGCAAGGATACATCTGTAAACCGTTCACCGCTGAGCAGGTGAAAGTTCGAGTCTTGCCCTTACTGAGAGCGGCGTGAGCGGAAGCAGGTATAGGGAAACCAATCATGCGCTGCACAATTTTGGAACCGGGAAGAGGACAAGAATGGGTACCATGCACGACGACGCGGTGACTCGACTCGATTCAGCAGTATCCGAAGTGTTCGAGATGATGCTGGAGCGCAGTTGCGATCCGTTGGAAGGCGAGGTCGATACGGTCGAAGGTCGAATCGTGGCGAGGATTCAATTCACCGGCGCGGTGGACGGAGAGTGCCTCTTATATGCAAGCCAGGCGACAGCATCAGTTACGGCCGAGGCTCTTCTTGGGATGCCCTCTCAGCCGCAGGATCCGATGGTCGACGACGCAATCGGCGAGTTGTGCAACATGATCGCCGGAGGCTGGAAGAGCAAACTGAGCTCTCCTCAAGCTTCCTGTCTCATCTCGGTTCCATCGGTCACTCGAGACGGACTCGAAGGATATCAGGCACGCTTCAGTACGAAGTTCAGCCGAAACTATTCCTTCCAGGGGAATGTCTTTGGCGTAGTCCTGACGTTTTGACCTGAGCCTGCGCGCCTCGCTCACACGTCAGCCCCGGTTTCTGTGAAACGGGATCGAGAAGAGTCGGGGCTCAACGGTCGGGGCTCAACGATCGGGGCTCAACGATGACTATGCTGAGGCACCGAGTTACTTGACCACCGACTGAAACAGTGAGGAAGTCAACAGACTGGCGAACTGACTATCCGACGAAGAGTAGTCCACGGTGAGGGTTCCTCCGTTTGAGTCGATCGTGGTCTGGTCGAGAGCAGATTTCTCCAGTGGGGATCCTCCGGTCTGCTTTACCAGTGAGACACCCTTCATGAGAGTAGCTGCGGTCGCCGCGGTCAACGTGTCGGACATCACGACGGCCATATCAAATTTCACGCCGTTCTGAAAGTCCATCGTGTAGCGACTGCTCTTCATGCGGTTGCTGACGGTGTCGTAGTCAGCCAACTGAGCGGCGTCGCCGAGCACGCTTTTCATCATCGTCTGGGTGCCCTTTGCATCCAGCAGGCTCCAGACGGCCTTCGTGTCGACCGACGCCATGTCGTTGACCATGTCGCTGTTGGAGAGAAAGTCCGGGGCGATTCCGTCGCGCGCGTCCATTGCCTCTTTCACTGCCTCGCGGTCGCCAAATACCATCGTGGTCTGGTTCAAAAAGACAACGCTCATGCCGGACGAGCCCATCGGGTAGATGCTGTTGTTGCGAAGCATCACCGGCTTCGTCTTATCCTTTGCGAAGTGTGCCATGATCTCGCGTGTGTGAAACTGACCTTGAGCAATACCGACGATGCGAGTTCCCTTGCCACTGGGATCGCGGAAGGCAGCGAATGCAAGAACGTCGGCGTCCTGATCAACCTTGAGACCGGAACTCTTCAGAGCAGTTTCGAGCCGCTTGAGTTCGGGAGGCAGGACGCGATCTTTGAGATCCATCGCAGCGGGCGAGTTCTGCATGGCCCGATAGTCCACGACTATCAGTTGCTGGACCTCCTTGGGAATCGCAGACTTAGCGTCACTGGAAAGCTGCGCTGCTGTACCGAAGGCGGGGATCATGATGGTAACAACGGCAACGGCTGCCGTGAAGAAACTCTGCTTGATCATTTTCATAGTTGCTTTACTCCTTGAGCTACGACCGATGGAGCGGGACAAACTCTATTGTTCCGTGAATACGCTATGGTGGCAAGACTGGATTAGGGGCTCTCGGTTAGCATGCTTGCTACTTTTGTGGTACTTCATTCTGGATTGGCATCATAAAGAAAGGCTATTTGGAGACTCATTGTTCGTTCGGCGAGCGACTAGGGGCGTGAAGCAGGAGAAAGACAAAGATCATGGCCAGTCTATAGGCGATTCCAGCCGCCGCTCCAGAACCTTCTCGTCCGGATGGAACCCAGTGATTTGACGTATCCACTCTGAATCCGGCTCATAGGCGGCATTGGGAATCAGTCCGATCAACTCGGCATCTTCGATCAGGACACCGTGACGCTGGGCAAGGTGCTTGACGGTGGCATGAACGTGGCGCATGGGGGTGATGTTGAAGTCCGTAATGTTCATGCTGACCTGCGCGCGTCCGTTGGCAAGTACGCCGATGGCTTTGACTCCGTGGAGACCGCCGTTCGCGGCGCGGACATCGCGGGCAATCGCGCGAGCGGCGGCGATGTCCGGTTGCTGAAGATGAACGTTATAGGCAATCAGAAAGCTGCGAGCGCCGACCGCGCTGGCTCCGGCGGTTGGGTGGAGGTCGGGACCGCCTATGTCCGGCCGCCGTGCAGCGTCCCGGCGAGTGGCATCGCGGAGACCTTCGAACTGGCCGCGGCGGATATCTTCCAGTTGAACCCGGTCGGGCCGTGCAGCAGCGGCGCCATAGAAGTAGACCGGAACGCCGTATCGGCGCCAGATAAGCAGACCGGCCTGGCGGGCGAGCACGGCGCATTCGGCCAGCGAGGCTCCGCTGACGGGGATGAACGGGATGACGTCCGCGGCTCCAATGCGCGGGTGAACGCCGCTTTGTTGGGTCAGGTCGATGAGTTCGGCTGCTTTACCGGCGGCCCTCACGGCAGCTTCCACGATACCCGTGGGAGATCCGGCCAGCGTGATGACGGAGCGGTTGTGGGCTGTATCGAGAGACCAGTCGAGCAGACGAACGCCTTCCACTTCTGTAGCTGCGACGATCTGGCGGACTTTGACTGCCTCGGATCCTTCCGAGAAGTTCGGCACGCACTCGATAATGGCTTCTGGATTCATAGGGGATGGGGTTGAGGGGAGAGGGTGGAGTTAAGAATTAAGGCTCACTTTGCTTTCTTGACCCTACACCCTCTACCCTATCCCCTGTCTTACTTCCACCAGCTATAGCCGAGGGAGAATTGCACGCTGGCATTGACGCCTGGGTTTCGATCTCCCAGCGACGCGCTGGATATGTGGACGCCATTGGCGCTGAAGTCGATGGAGCGGCGCGGACGAATGAAGTAGTGGACTCCGACTCCACCCTGCGGGGTGAAGTTGAAGACGCTGGCATCGGCGTTCGGACCATCGTTCTGCTCATCGTAAGGCGGTCCGCCGAAGGCAGGGTATTTATGGTTGGTCCAAACCAGGCCGCCTGCCGCCTGACCCCAGAAGGAGAAGTGCTTCGTTCCGACGATGTTCCAACGGAGGATGATGGGAGTGATGGAAGCGCCGGTGAAGGTTCCCCCGACGGTGTAGAAGGCAGTGCATTGCGGTGGAGTGCCGGGCGCGTTGGTGCAGAAGGGCCGTTGAAATTTTGGTGTGTAGGACTGCCAGAAGGGAAAAACCTCGACCGCATACTCGAAGTTGCCACGCAGAGGCCCGCGCCCTAGGTTTGGTGTTAAAATCTTGCCCGCGTGGACTCCGGCCATGAGGAACTTGAAGCCATTCCGGTTCTCCGTGAGGCCGTTGCCGCCCTGAATGATGGCCCCAAACTCAAAGTGTTGAAGGCCGGAGAGGTCCTGTTGGAGCGGATTGGTGTTGTCCTGGGTCTTGATAGGAATATTGACCGCCGCGGTTTGGCCAGAGGCTACGCGCAAACCAGTCGGCAAGAGGACAAGTACCCATAGGGTCGTTGCTCCAAGAAGCTTCATGCTATCGATCAATCCATCACTCCGGGGTAGTCGGTTAGGGATACAGAAGAAAGCCGCCGGTGAACGGCGGCCAGTGAAGCTTTAGCTGCCGTTTCGATCAGTGACTGGCGTTGGCCACAGCGGCTTCGTCGAAGTCGAAGTTGGAGTAGACGTTCTGGGTGTCGTCGAGGTCTTCAATGGTTTCGAGCAGGCGGATCATGGCGTTGGCCTGAGAGCCCTCGAGCTTGGTGTAGGTGGAGGCGATCTTGGTGATCTCGGCGTGTTCAGGGGTGATCTTGGCCGCCTTCAGCGCGTCGGTGACGGCCTCGAAGTCCTTGGGGTCGGTGAGGACCTCCCAGTGTTCGCCGTGATCGTTGAGGTCTTCGGCTCCTGCGTCGAGAACGATCTCGGTGAGCTTGTCCTCGTTGGCTGCGGACTTCGCAAGGGTGATTACGCCCTTCTTCGTGAACATCCAGGCGACCGCACCCTCGGCCCCGAGGTTGCCTCCGTTCTTCGAGAAGGCATGACGTATCTCGCTGACGGCGCGGTTCTTGTTGTCGGTGAGAACATCGACAATAACCGCTACACCGCCTGGGCCGTAGCCCTCGTAAGTGATCTCCTCGTAGCTGACGCCTTCGAGCTCGCCGGTGCCCCGCTGGATGGCGCGCTTGATGTTGTCAGCCGGCATGTTCTCGGCTTTCGCGGCTGCAATCGCGCCACGAAGACGCGGGTTGCCGTCGGGATCGCCGCCTCCGCCGGTCTTAGCAGCAATGGTGATTTCCTTGATCAGGCGGGTGAAAATCTTGCCGCGCTTGGCGTCAAGTGCGCCCTTTTTGTGCTTGATTGTCGCCCATTTCGAGTGACCAGACATCTCGTTCTCTCCCAGCTTATGGTCTTGGCACCCCCATCCGGCGGAGGGGAAGCAACCTTGCGATTTTAGCACGTTCGCGCGTGGAGGCGGAGGCAGCTACCCACACCGTCCGGGGCGCGCAAAGTCCTCCACACAAGACCTTTAGCGTTGCTTTTCAGGCTTGCGAATGTTCTGAATCGCTCAACCTGCGTCTCTAGACGGACCTATCGAAGACCTAAGGGATGCTCAGACTCAGTCTACGGGTATTCCATCGGGGCTGAAGCCCCATTCCTTCTGGGGAGCTTGCGGAAGCCGTGAATCTAACCACGACTACGCGACCTTAGCCGCCGAGGGAATGCCGACAACTTAGTCAGACTCTCCCCTAACCCGCGGCTTCATCGCGGGTTAGGGGGATTGCAGGCCATCCCCGCATCTTGTCGGTCCCTTAGGCGCTCAAAAAATCTTGTCAAGCCCCGTTTTGCCCTAACTTACTCTGCTCAAGCCACTTACAGTGTGGCCAACAGTTTAGGTCAATCCGATATAATTAAGAATAAGAGCAGAAGCCACACCCCGTCAGCCGGCGGGGTGTTGTTTTTGCCGAGCTAAGTCTCCTGTTTTCTATATTTTTAGGGTTAACCCCTGTAACCTCTAGATTTTATCTTGTGCAAATCGCGCAACCGAATGAAAATAAGCCACTTACGCTATAGGCAAGGGGGGGGAGGGGGCCATGCAGACTGAACCAGAACGCCGGGTAAAGTATCCTTGGTCCTCCCTGGTCTGTAGACAGCGAACGGCTTCACTCGGTACCGGCCCGAAGCGCCTGCTGCACCTTGCTGTGCTTCACGCTGTATGTGAAGTAGATCAACAGCCCAAACGCCAGCCACGCCATCACCACGATCTTGGTCAGCGCCGGCAACGTCCAGATCAGGTAGAGCGCGCTGATGATTCCCAGGATCGGCACCACCGGCACCCAGGGCGTTTTGAACGGCCGGTGCAGATCGGGATTCCGCCGCCGGAGAATCCATACCCCTGCGCAAACGATCGCGAATGCCAGTAGTGTCCCCATATTTACCAACTCGCTCAGCCGATCGATCGGCAGCAGCGCCGGCATGAAAGCAACGATAGCGCCCACCACGATGTTCGAGATCCAGGGCGTACGGAACTTCGGATGGATGACTCCAGCCCACTTCCAAAGCAACCCGTCACGAGACATCGAAAAGAACACCCGCGACTGTCCCAGCAGCATCACCAGCATCACGGTCGCGAGGCCAAACACCGCGCCGATCTTCACCAGAATGCTGCCCCACCGTACGCCCGTTACATCGATACCAACAGCCACCGGGTCCGCCACGTTCAGCGCCTTGTAGTTCACCAGACCCGTCAGCACACCCGAAACCAGGATGTAAAGAATTGTGCAGATCACCAGCGAGCCCAGAATTCCAATCGGCATATCGCGCTTCGGATTCTTTGCCTCCTGCGCCGCCGTGGACACTGCGTCAAACCCGATATATGCGAAGAAGATTGAAGCTGCACCGGCTGTGATGCCGCCCAGGCCAAAGTTTCCGTGTCCATCGCTGGGCGGGATGAAGGGCGTCCAGTTCGCATGAGCCAAGGCCCTGTGGTGCAAAATAAAGTCGATCCCCAGCACGAGGAAGACTCCCACCACCGCAAGCTTCACCAACACAATCGCCGTATTCAGGTTCGCTGACTCTTCAATCCCTCGCACCAGTACGGCGGTCACCGCCGCAATCGCGACGAATGCGACCAGGTTGAATACCCCCGCTACATGCGGCAGCGTACTCGCGTCTACCCCTGCCGGCAACGCCGCCAACTGCATCCATCTGTCGTGATACTGGAACAGCATCGTGCCCGGCGTGATCGTCAACTGCGGCGGCAGATGGATTCCGAAATCCTGGAGCAGTCCTACAAAATATCCACTCCACCCAGAAGCCACTGTCGCCGCCCCAAACGCATACTCCAGCACCAGGTCCCATCCGATGATCCATGCCACGAACTCACCGAGCGTGGCATACCCGTACGTGTAGGCCGATCCGGCAATCGGAATCAGCGACGCAAACTCCGCATAGCAAAGCCCCGCAAAAGCGCAGGTAATGCCGGCCACGATAAAGCTCAGCATCACCGCTGGCCCGGCATGTTTCGCCGCGGCCTGCCCGGTCAGTACAAAGATCCCCGCGCCAATGATCGCCCCGATCCCCAGTGTAATCAGGTTCAGCGGGCCTAATGAGCGCTTGAGGCTCGCTTCCCCGACGGTTTCCGCTTCCTTCAGCAGCTTCGACAGTGGCTTGATTGCCAACAAGTTTGCCATCGATCAGAGTTCTCCATCTTCTTCCAGCGTTTCTACTGTTGCGCAATCGCATTCATCCCGGCTGCGCGTCCGAATCTCTTCCAAACCATATAGACTGGCACCCCAAGCAGCACCAGGACCAACCCGGGCCACGTGTACTGCGGCTTGTACCGCAGCAGCACCACAGAGATCCATGCTGCCATCACGATATACATGCCCGGCAACACAGGATACCCGAATGCCTTGTATGGCCGTACCGCATCCGGTCGCGTGCGTCGCAAGACAAACAATCCGGCGATCGTCAGCATGTAAAAAATAAGCACCGCGAAGATCACATAATCGAGCAACTGCCCATAGCTCCCCGAGAGACAAAGCAGGCAAGTCCAACCCCACTGCACCCAAAGCGAGTTCACCGGCGTATTCGACCGCTCGCTCAACTTGCCCACCGACTTGAAGAACAGCCCATCCCGGCTCATCGCGTAGTACACCCGCGCCCCGGCCAGCAGCATCCCGTTCACGCAGCCGAACGTCGAGATCAGAATCGCCGCGGCCATCAGCTTTGCGCCGTACCCCGCGAATCCCAGCGACGCGCCTGCCTGTTCCATCACCGCCGTCGCCACGCGGTCTTCCGCGGCGAACTGAATTCCCCGCCCCGCAATTGTCTTCGCGGCCGGACTTCCCGCCAGCGGCAGCACGCTCAGATAAACGAAGTTGCTCAGCACATACAACAGCAGAACCACGCCCGTCCCAATCGCCAGCGACAACGGGAGATTGCGCTTGGGATTCCGAATCTCCCCCGCCGTAAACGTCACGTTATTCCAGGCATCGGACGAGAACAGCGATCCCACCTGCACTACCGCGACCACGGTGAACAGCCCCACGTACTCGGTCGGGCCGCCGACTCCCACCTGCACCGCATGAACCGAGTGCCACCCGGCGCCGGCCCAGAAGTTATGCCAGCCTGCACCAAAATTGGCGGCAATCCCCAACGCATTCTTAGCCAGCAAACCCACCAGCACCACTGCGCCCAGCGCCAGCACCTTCGCCGAAGTAAACACATTCTGAACCGCAGCGCCCATCTTCACGCCCAGCGTATTCAACAAGGTCAGCAGCGTAATCACCACAATCGCGGAAAGGTTCGCTGTATTCAACCCGATATCCATATTGCCCAGCACCATCGGTCCCACCGGCCATGCCGGGACATGCCCGATATACCAAAGCCAATTCTGCGCGCTCACGCTCGGAAAGAACACGCCAAGAAATTTGCCGAACGCCACCCCCACCGCCGCAATCGTTCCCGTCTGGATCACCAGAAACAACGTCCACCCATAAAGAAATCCCCAAAGCGGCCCCAGCGCCTCGCGCAGATACACGTACTGCCCGCCCGCCTTCGGCATCATCGCCGCAAGTTCCCCATAGCTCAGCGCGCCGATGATCGTCATCGCCGCGGTCACCAGCCAGGCGGCAATCAGCAGCGCCGGCGACCCGACTGTCCGCGACATATCCGCCGAGACAATGAAAATCCCCGACCCAATCATCGAACCCATCACGATGGCAGTCGCCGAAAACAGCCCCATCCCCTGCACAAATTGCGGAGCGGAAGACACAATCCCGCCGCCGTTCGGAGCGACTCCTTGGCCGTCATCCCGCAGCGCATAGGAGCGATCTGCTGCTGTCTTTTTCAAAGAAGTCACGTTCGTCAGTTCTATCCCAAAATCTCCAGAAAGTCTCTCGCCACCTTCTCGACCGTCTCACCGGGAGCCAGCAGCCCACTGATCACCGCCACCGAATCCGCCCCCGCCGCGATCACGCTCCGCGCATTCTCCCGCGTGATCCCGCCTATCGCCACAATCGGCTTCCCCGTCAGCGCCCGCGCCCGCCGCACGCCGTCCAGCCCAATCACCGCCTGCGCATCGAGCTTCGTCCCCGTAGCAAACACCGGCCCCACCGCCACGTAATCCGCACACCCCGCAGCCGCCACCAGCACCTGCTCCTCCGTATGCGTAGAAACCCCAACCCACACCTCTCCCCTCCGTGCGAACTCCTCCGCCCTCGGCAAACTCCGGGTGCCCCATCCTTCGCGATTTTGCGAAGGGTGGGACATCGCACGCCGCACCACTGCCTTCGCATCTTCCGGCGACAGATCCCCCTGCCCCACGTGCACTCCGCCAAATCCCCCGAGCACCGCCAAGTCCGCGCGGTCATTCATCATCAACCGGCAATCCGTCCCCGCAAACACCTCCCGCAAAACCACCGCTCCAGCCAGCACCTCCTGCGGCGAGCCGATCTTATCCCGCCACTGCACCAACTCCACACCCGCGGCACGCAGTCCCTCCGCAAACTCCCGCAACTCCATCCCACGCGAAGCCATCACCTCCGCATCTATAACTGCATACAGCCGCGAAGCAATCCCATGCATAATAGTTTCCTGAAGAGACCAGATATCCAACACGAGCTAAGGAACAAATCATTGCGAACCAAGATTGTTCGATCCTCCAATCCTAGCCCCGAAGATCGCGCAGCCATATCCGCTCCCCTTTCGGAGTTCAATCTACAGAACGGGCCGCCTCCAAACTTCTGGAATATTGCGCTACTTCTGCAAAACGCAGAGGGCAGCACAATCGGAGGCCTCTGGGGACGTGCAGCGTATGACTGGCTCTTCATTGAGGCCGTGGCCGTCCCTGCCTCACTTAGGCGCATGGGCTGGGGACGCGCGCTCATGTTACAAGCAGAGCAAACTGCAATCGAGCATAGCTCCATCGGCATATGGCTTAATACACTTGCGTTTCAGGGTCTGCCCTTCTACGAAAAACTTGGGTATCAGCGTTTCGGGCAAATCGATGATCAGCCGCGCGGAGGCACCCACTACTTCCTGCAGAAACGCTTGAGCTAACTGCTTTTCTGCCTCTCGAAGAACCGCTCCATGAACTTGGTATCGAACTCCCCACGCCGAAACTCTGCATCGGCGAAGATCTTCTCGTGCAGTGGGATCGTCGTATGAATCCCCTGGACCACGAACTGGCTCAGCGCTCGCTGCATCTTGTTCATCGCCTCTTCGCGATCCGCGCCGTGGCAGATCAGCTTCGCAATCAGCGAGTCGTAGTACGGCGGCACGACACCCTCGGCGTACTGCGCCGTATCCACGCGAACCCCGTTGCCTCCCGGCAGATTGAACGCTGTAATCTTCCCCGCGGAAGGCGTGAACTTCTCCGGATGCTCGGCGTTGATCCGGCACTCGATTGCATGGCCGCGAATCTCTACGGGCTTGGTGATGATCGATGAGAGCTTCTCCCCCGCCGCAATCCGTAACTGCGCCTTCACAAGATCGATGCCTGTAACCATCTCCGTTACACAATGCTCCACCTGGATGCGAGTATTCATCTCGATGAAGTAGATCTTCCCATCCTCATCCATCAGGAACTCGATTGTCCCGGCATTCCAGTAGCCGATATTTTCGAGCGCCTTCTTAATCGTCTTACCCAGCTCATCTCGCAGCTTGGGAGTCACCATCAGGCTCGGCGCCTCTTCGATGAGCTTCTGGTGCCGCCGCTGGATCGAGCATTCTCGCTCTCCGAGACTCATCACATTGCCATGCTCATCGGCCAGCACCTGAAACTCGATATGCCGAGGCCGCTCGATGAACTTCTCCATGTACATATCGCCGTTGCCGAAGGCATTGGCCGCCTCGGTCGAAGCCTGCTGATACATCGCGGGCAGCTCTGCAGCATTCCGGCAGATGCGCATCCCGCGCCCTCCACCCCCAGCCACGGCTTTCAGAATCACCGGATAGCCGACGCTCTTCGCCCACTCGAGCGCCTCTTTCTCGTCCGCGATCACGCCGTCCGAGCCCTGCAGAATCGGCACCTTGGCCTTCTTCATCGTCTGCCGCGCGGTGGACTTCTCGCCCATCATCCGCGTTACCTCAGGCGGGGGGCCGATGAACTTTATATTCGAAGCTCGACACACCTCTGCGAAGTTGGCATTCTCGCTCAGCAGCCCATACCCGGGATGAATCGCGTCCACATCCGCAATCTCCGCCGCCGAGATCACCGCCGGAACATTGAGGTAACTGTCCGCCGACCGCGGCGGCCCGATACAGATCGCCTCATCAGCAAACCGCACATGCAGCGAATTCTTATCCGCCTCGCTGTACACCGCAACCGTGCGGATGCCCATCTCCTTGCACGCCGAGATCACGCGCAAAGCAATCTCCCCACGATTTGCAATCAGAACCTTACGAAACATACACAATCAATCCTTCCTCGACCAAACAAGAAACAAGGCGTAACAGTGATCAAAAAGATAACAATTGACTAAAGAGAACAAGACTAATCAAAGGATCCCAAGCGACCCCATGCACTCGATCGCTCTTATCAACCTTTATCTCTCTGCTCACTGTTACGCCTTGACTACTGCGCCTTAATCGCAAACAGCGGCTGCCCGTATTCCACCGGCTGTCCGCTTGTCGCGATCCGCTTCACTACCTCGCCCGCGACGTCCGATTCGATTTCGTTCATCAGCTTCATTGCCTCGACGATGCAGAGCACCTGCCCCACCTCGACCAAATCGCCGATCTTCACAAATGCCGGCGCGCCTGGCGAAGGCGACTCGTAGAAGGTCCCCACAATCGGCGACTTCACTTCATGCACAGCCTGCTCCGCAGCCGCCGCAGGAGCAGCAGCGGTAGTAGAAGGAGGCGCGGCGCTCGCAACCGGAGCAGCCTGCGCCACTGCCGGAGCCGAGGCCATCATCCGCCCCAACTGCGCCATATCGAACCCACCCATGGACCCAGCAGCCGCAGGCTCTCCCACAAACTTGATGCGAACCTTTAGGTCCGTCTGCTCCATGTCGAACTCGGCGATCCCATTCGCCTTCAGGAATTCAACCAGTTCCCGAAGCTCTTCCAATCTATTCGCGTCCATCAATGTCTCTTCCCGGCGCTTCAAGCGCCTGTTTTCTATTTCCAGCTCCCTATTGCTGCCTTCAAAGCTCCGTCCAGGCCCTCGCGCTCGGCGTCAACACTTCTCCGCCCGCAGCCGTTACGAGCACCATATCCTCAATGCGCACCCCAAACTTCCCAGGCATATAAACGCCGGGTTCGATGGTGATTACCATTCCCTGCTCCAGCACCTGCGTCTGCTTTGCCGCAATCCTCGGCCCTTCATGAATCTCCAAACCGACCCCATGCCCTGTCGAATGGCTGAAATACCTGTCCAGCTTCGCCTTTCGCAGCACGCTTCGAGCCGCGTCATCCACCTCACCGGCGGTCACTCCCGGCGCCACAGCAGCGACAGCGGCCTCCTGTGCTTCCAGCACGAAATCATACACGTCGCGTTCGTCCGCCCTTGCCTTGCCCATGTGGACGGTACGCGTCATATCGCTCAAATATCCGTCGAGAATAACACCGAAGTCCAGGGTCACGAACCCGCGCTTCGGTAGCTTGCACGTCGTCGCACGTCCATGGGGAAGCGCCGACCTCTCCCCGCTCGCCACAATCGTATCGAACGACATCCCCTCCGCCCCGGCCAGCCGAGCGGCATACTCCAGGGTCGCGGCTGCGTCGATCTCCGTCAGGCCCGCCTCCAGATACGTCAACATCCCGTTGAACAGCTCGCAACCAAGTGCTGCTGCCGCCCGTATACGCTGAATCTCATCTCCGTCCTTCACCTCGCGCAAGCGAGCCACCATTGGCTCCATCGCAACGAACATTCCTCGCCGTGCCCTGCCCGGAACCGCCTTTCGCATGGTCCCCAGAGCGGCCACGGTCGTATGCGCCGCATCGAAGCCGCACCGGCGCACGCCGGACTCCGCCAACCACTCGCACGCTGCAGTCAGCGCAGGCTTTTTCGCGATCACTACCCTCGTTCCTGCGGCCTCTGCCTTTGCCTGCGCGGTATACCGTCCATCGGTAAACAACACCGCTCGTCCGCTTATCAGCACCAGTGCCGCGCTCGAGCCCGTAAACCCACTCAGATAACGAACATCCGCGAGGTGTGTGACAACCAACGCTTCCACGCCTGCACGTTTGACCGCATCGGCAGCTCTCTTCTTCCTCAGACTAAAGTTCATCACCTCTGATTCTACCCAACTGCATGCGTCGCATCATCTGCCTCCCGACGATCTCAGTCCGCTTCTGCTTTCCCCAAACCCGTTATCATGGAGTATGTCTGGTTCTACCGCCGATCGGCCGAAGCGTCTCACCCGCCGAAACTTCCTCGTCGCCTCGGGAACCACCGCAGCCGGCCTTGCACTTTACGCCGGCGAGATCTCTCGACACGAGGTCTCCATTGTTAACCGCCCCATCGCCATCGACAACCTGCCCGCGCCCTTTCACGGCTACCGTATCGTGCAGATCAGTGACATTCACCTCGACGAATTCACCGAGCCTTTCTTCCTTGAGCGCATCGTCGAGCGGGTCAATCAACTCAATCCTGACCTCGTCCTGCTCACCGGCGACTTCATCACCAACGGCTCCATGACTTTTCTGGCTGGCCAGCACGCCATCCGCCGCTGCGCCCAGATCCTGACAACCCTCTCAGCCCCCCTGCGCTACGGCTGCCTCGGCAACCACGACGTCGCGTTCAACGGCCCGCTCGTCACCCGGACGCTCGCCGCCCACGCTACCCCGGTGCTGGTCAACCAATATCTTCCGATCGAACGCAGCGGCTCCCGCTTGTGGCTGTGCGCGGTCGACGACCCCGGCGCCAGCAACCCGAATCTCGACCTGGCCATCCCCGACAAGCCCGACGGCCCTGTCATCCTGATGGCCCACGAACCCGACTACGCTGACGACATCATCGCTCATCCCAAGGGGCATCTGGTTGATCTTGTTCTCTCCGGCCACTCGCACGGCGGACAGGTCCGATTCCCGTTCGTCGGTGCCCTGATTCTTCCACCCATGGGAGTCAAGTATCCCGAAGGACACTACACATTCAATCGCATGCAACTCTATGTCAATCGCGGCATCGGCACTGTTGGTCTTCCCTTCCGCTTCAATTGCCCACCCGAGATCACCGTCCTGACGCTCCGCCCCGCCTGAGCGTCAAGCGCTAAGCCGCCTTGCTTCACTGCAAGAGGTCGATCACGTTTGCCATGAAGTAGGTGAGCGGATCGTACACCACGACGTATCCATCGAAATAACCCATCTGGTATCCCGGGGGAGGAGGAGGCAGATATCCATAAACGTCCGGAGGAAGCGGTGTCAGATATTGGATACTCCCGTAGGGAAAGAATCCGCCGACCACAAATCGCGGACGCATGCCGGGATTGATTCCCAGCAGACTCCGCCGATAGTAGCGATGCAAGTACACGCGATCGTTTGGGCGGAAGTTGTAAGCGGGACGGCGCACCGGCGGCCTTCCCCACTGTGGCGGACGGCCCATCCCCGGGCGCCCCGGACGGACAGGCCCCGGACGATTGTTTCCTCCCCCTGGAACTGGCCGAACCGGTGGCCTGACTGGCTGTGGACGAGTTGGTGGACTGGGGCGAGTTGGCGGTCTGACTGGCCGCTGCTGGCCGGCCCCTGGATTTGGGCGTCCCGGCTGCGACCCGTTTCCCTGGTTCGGTCTACCCCCGCCGGGCTGCGGCCGTCCCGGCTGTGCCCCGCCCGGTGCGGGACGTGCTTGTGGAGCGCTTCGGTCCTGCACCGGCACAGCCGAATAGGCAGCCGAAAACGAACAAATCAAGAGCAAGTTCAGCATCACCCTGCAAAACAGCATGGGGGCTCCGTATCTACTGAGAAGTCCTGAAAAAGCGGTAGGCCAAGCTTAGACTCTATCCCTGCACAACGCAAAGCATTCTCAGCAGAAAGCTAACGCCGCGCCGCGCCGATCGAGATCGGCACCTGCTCTACGATCTCGATCCCGAATCCCTGCAGTGCCGGAACATGTGTTGGCGTATTGGTCAGCAGCCGAATCTTGTGAATTCCCAGGTCCGACAGAATCTGCCCGCCCAGTCCCACCTGCCGCAGCGTCCGGTGCGCCCGGTCTTCGCGTCCCTCTCGAGCCCGCTGCTCCCGGTGAAAGACCACACGCGCCGGCGTGACTGTTTTATCTACCCCAAAGCCCGCGCTGCCGTTATGCAGGTACACCAGTGCTCCGCAGCCCGCCTCTGCAATCATTCTCAGCGAACTCTCCACCACCGCCTGGCAAGCGCACAGAGTGGTCGAAAACACGTCTCCGGCGAGGCAATGCGTATGCACCCGCACCAGTACCGGCTCGGCACCCTTCGTGTGGGCCGTCACGTCTCCAAACACCAGGGCCACATGCGATTCACCGCCCTCAACCTCGCTCTCATAGGCGATCATGCGAAACTCGCCATGCGCCGTAGGCATCAGCGACTCCGCCACACGGTGGATATACCGCTCGTTCTGCAGACGGTAGCGAATCAGATCCGCCACTGTCACCATCTTCAGCCCATGGGTCTCGCAGAACGTCACGAGATCGGGCACCCGCGCCATCGTCCCGTCGTCGTTCATGATCTCGCAGATCACCCCGGCGGTCACTAACCCAGCCATCCGCGCCAAATCCACCGACGCCTCCGTCTGCCCCGCTCGCACCAGCACTCCGCCCTTGCGCGCCCGCAAAGGAAACACATGTCCCGGCCGAGCCAGATCGTGCGCGGTCGACTGCGGATCGATTGCCACCTTGATCGTGTGCGCCCGGTCCGCTGCCGAGATTCCCGTCGTGACTCCCTCGCGCGCCTCGATGCTCTCAGTGAACGCCGTCCCAAACCGCGAGGTATTCTCCTGCGTCATCGGCCCCAGCCGCAGATAGTCCGCCCGCTCCTCGGTCAGAGTCAGACAGATCAAGCCGCGCCCAAACTTCGCCATGAAGTTGATCGCCTCCGGAGTGACAAATTCCGCGGCCAGCGTCAGGTCGCCTTCGTTCTCGCGGTCCTCATCATCGACCACAACAACCATCCGCCCGGCCTTGATCTCCGCTACTGCCTCCGCCACCTCAGCAAACATGATGCCGCCTTTCGCCCGCAACCCTTTCGACGCGTTCGAGGATGCGCCCGTCGCAAAAGAAAACGCCGACTCGAAAGGCCGGCGCTCTCTGCAATTCTATAGTCCCTAAAGCGTTGACTCGATCTCAAATCCCCAGGCCTCCAGCAGCGCCTCAGGAATATACTTCGAATTTTTGTTCCGCCGAGCCCACTCCCGCAATCTGGTCGAGCGAATGTACTGATCGGGTGTAAGTTTGAACTCCTTCACTACCTGCTCGAACGATGTTACCGTAGGAACAACCGGTCCAATCGGCTCCGGCTTGCCCCAGTTCGGATTTCCACGACGCTTCGCCATATCGTTTCGCTACCTCTTCAAAATTTAACTTCCGCATTTCGCCCTGCGCATACCCTGGAAAAGTAACGCAACCTTCATTCTAAGGCATTTACACCTACAGGGCAAGACCGGCGCTCGGGTTAGACTCATCCCCGCAGGGGATCAGCGGTTGCTTCCGTTCTCAAATCCTGCCATCGGGGGTGATCCACGTTAGGTTGCGTGCTCTTGTCCTAAACAGCCGTGTCCAGGTGAAACGGCACATCGTATCGCTCCACCGGATACCCCTTTGCCTTCCATCCCTCGAATCCACCCCTGAGAAACTTCACCCGCGTAAAACCAAGCGCCAGCGCCCGCTTCAAGATCACCCGGCTCGTCTTTTCGCCTTCGCACGTGCAATACACCACGGAATCCTTATCTCTCGGCAGCAGCGACGTATGCTCGACAAGCTCCTGCGGGGGAATTCTGTACGCTCCGGGTAGGATCTCTGAGTGCGCAAGCAGGTCCAGCGGCTGGCGCACATCGAACACCTGCAAGTCCTTCTTCTCCTCCATCAGCGCGCGCAGCGCCTCCGGCTCGATACAGTACTTCTCCAGGTTCCTTCGCGCCCGTGCCTGCATCGTCCGGTAGAGCCCAAAGACCAGCACACAAACTCCCATCGCGCAGATCGCAATCAGCCACATATCGAGCCTCCAGAGGGGTGCTGCACTATCTGATCCAGCGAAGTGCCCGAACGATGCTACCTTTTCCGCGAAGAGTAGAGCGACGACGCGTCAGCGCCGGACTGCAAAAGTTGGTGGTTCGCACAACCGCCGCCCATGCTGATCTCTTTCGGACCTAAGCAAAGGCAATCTTGATCACTCTCCCCAGACTCCTCGGTCTGTCTCTGCTGGGCGCGCTCCATGTGTACCGGCGCTCTTCTCCCCAGACTCACAATCCCAATCAGGCCTGCCCAGGACAACATCGTCTGCGCCTCGTGCGGCAATTCCTAACAGAACCTTCCCCCACAGTAAAGAGCTTTCCGGCTCGCGTCTTTGTACCCAACTCAATACCTCGCGTTCCAGGCTCAAGCGCCGCGAACATTATGCGAAACTGCCAACAGGCAAGATGAACCTCGAAACGCTCCTCCACCAGACCTTCGGATTTCCCACCTTCCGCGCCAATCAGGAAGCCGTCTGTCGAGCCGCCACAGACGGCCGCGACGTCCTGCTCGTCATGCCCACGGGTGCCGGAAAGTCACTCTGCTACCAGCTTCCCGCCATCGCCCGCGGCGGCACCGCGCTCGTCATCTCGCCGCTCATCGCGCTGATGGACGACCAGGCCACCAAGCTCTCCGCTGCCGGTCTCCGCGTCGCCCGCATCCACTCGGGCCTCTCCCGCGATGAAGCCAACCAGGCCTACCGCGACTATCGCGACGGCAACCTCCAATTTCTTTTCATCGCCCCCGAGCGCCTCCGCGTTCCCGGCTTCCTGGAGCGTCTCGCCCAGCGCAAACCCTCCCTCATCGCCATCGATGAGGCCCACTGCATCAGCGCCTGGGGTCATGACTTCCGCCCCGACTACCGCACCCTTGGCGACTTCCTCCCCGCCCTCCGCCCCGCGCCCGTCATCGCCCTTACCGCCACCGCCACGCCGACGGTGCAGCGCGACATCATCGCCCAGCTCCAGCTCACCCAGCCCGAGCTCTTCATCCACGGCTTCCGCCGCCACAATCTAGCCATCGAGGTTGTCGAACTCTCCAAGCCGCGCCGCAACGAGTTCACCGCCACGCTCCTCAAGGAAAAATCCAACCGGCCGGCCATCGTCTACGCGCCCTCGCGCAAGGCCGCCGAAGAGCTCGCCGCCACCCTCGGCGGATCGGCAGCCGCCTATCACGCCGGGCTCGACCCCGCCACCCGCGAACGCGTTCAGCGCCACTTCCTCACCGGCAAACTCGAGGTTGTCGTCGCCACCATAGCCTTCGGCATGGGCATTGACAAAGCCGACGTCCGCACCGTCGTCCACACCGCCCTGCCCGGCTCGGTCGAGCAGTTCTATCAGGAGATCGGCCGCGCCGGACGCGACGGACTTCCCTCCCGCACCGTCCTCCTCCACTCCTTCGCCGATCGCAAGATGCACGACTTCTTCCTCGAGCGCGACTACCCCGCTATCACCGAGCTCACCCGCATCGCCGCCCTGCTCACCGCCGACTTCCAGATGCCCGACCTCCTCCGCCAGCGCCTCAAGATGGATGCCGAGACCTTCGACAAAGCCGTAGAAAAGCTCATCGCCCAGGGCGCAGCGTCAACCGACATGGCCGGCAACGTCCGCAAGGCGGGAGACAGCCTGAGCACCGCCGCGAGCGTCAACGCATGGCGCAAAGGCTACGACCAGCAGATCGCCTTCCGCCGGAGCCAGATCGACCGCATGGTCCAGTTCGCCGAGTCCAGCCAGTGCCGCATGGCCGCGCTCATCCAGCATTTCGGCGACACTGCCGACGGCCTCCGCCCCTGTGGTCACTGCGACTTCTGCTCCCCCACGACCACCACCGCCCAGACCTTCCGTCCTCCCACCGCGGAAGAAGACCGCCAGCTCCGCGCGGTCCTTCGCGCGCTCGCCGGCCAGACCAGAGCCACAGGCAAGCTGCACACCGAACTCTCCACCGGACCCCTGCGCAATACCCCGGCCGCCGACCGCAAGACCTTCGATACCCTTCTCGAAGCTCTCACCCGCGCTGGCCTCATCACCATGCAGCAAGACCAGTGGACCAACCCCGAAGGCAACGTAGTCAACTACAAAAAAGCCTCTCTTACACACGAAGGCCACACCTTCACTGGCCCGCTCCCACCCGACCTGCTCCTCCGAGAAGCCTCAGGCGCAACCATCCAGTCACGCAGCAAGAACGCCCGCACTAGCTCCGGCGGAAGACCGTCCAAAGCCTCTCTCAAGGCTGAGCGCGACCAGACCACCGCCTCCTACACTTCCGCGCAAAAGACTCTCGAAGCCAACCTCCGCACCTGGCGCAAAGCCGAAGCCGCCAGGACCGGCAAGCCCGCCTTCATGGTCTTCGGCGACAGCGTCCTGCACAGTCTCGTCGTCTCTCTACCGCAAACCATCTCCGAACTCCTGACCGTCTCCGGCATAGGCCCGGAAAAAGCCGAGCGCTACGGAGCCGAGATAGTCGCCCTCTGCCGCTCGGAAGCATCCGCCAAATCCGTCCCTTCGTCTTCTCGCATTCTTCGCGAATCATCACTGGCTACTCTGAGCAAAGTGCCGTCATCTCGACCGGGGGCGGGGCATTTTGACGCCGTAGCGGAGAGATCCCCGCATTCCGCTCGAGTCTCCGCGAACTCAGCACCGGCTGAGACCTTCGCGCGTCCCCGGTCTGCAACCTCCGACATAGCCGATCACCTCTCTCCGGCACAGCAACAGCTCAACCAGCGTCTTCACGACTGGCGCAAAGCCGAATCACAAAAACTCAACCAGCCTCTGTTTTTCGTCATCGCCTCCTCCACCCTTCGCAGCATCGTCCTCGCCCGTCCCCAGAACCTAAAGGAATTGAAGTCCATCCCTGGTCTCGGCGTCGAAAAATCCGAACAATTCGGCCCCGCCATTCTCGAAATCTGCCGCGTCTGACGCGAAACAATCAGAGGGACCCTATGCCCGACAAACTCAACCTCGCCGAAAAGCTCGCCACCTTCTCCGACCACTGGGCGCCCCGCACCGTTACCCAGTTCAACAACTGCGACGTGATGGTCGTAAAGGTCAAAGGCGAGTTCACCTGGCACAAGCACGAGGACACCGACGACCTCTTCCTCGTCCTCCAGGGCGTCCTCGACATCGAGCTGCGAGATCGCACCGTCACTCTCCATCCGGGCGAGCTCTACGTCGTGCCACGCGGCGTCGAGCACCGCCCCCGAGCCGCCGAAGAGGTCCACCTCCTCCTCATCGAACCCACCGGAACGCCCAACAGCGGAGACCCGCGCACCGCAGCCCCTCGCCAGTTCGCCTGAAGCAGTTGCCGCGACCGTTGAACGCATTCCCGCCGCAACTGAATCACTATTCAGTCCACCCGCAACTATGCTACCGTCCAAAGGCAAAGCCATGGCCCGAGCCGACGCCACTCGCCACACCCCGGACTTCCTCACTGCTGCCAGCACTCGCGACGGCAGAACCATAGACGAGCGCGCCAATTACTGCTTCGGCTGCGGCCCCGCCAATCCCCAGGGCCTTCACCTCATCTTCACCACCGACACCTCCAACCCCGAAGCCATCACCGCCACCGCCCACCTCCAGCTCGACCGAATGCACGAAGGCCCACCGGGACATATCCACGGCGGCATTATCGCCACTATCTTCGACGAGGCCATGAGCAAGCTCAACCGCCCTCTCAACGTCCTCGCCATGACCCGCCACATGGAGATCGACTATCTGCGCCCCGCCCCGCTCTACCAGCCGCTCGTCCTCATCAGCCGCCATCTCGGCCGAGAAGGTCGCAAGCTCTTCCACCAGGCCGAACTCCAGCACCCCGGCGGCATGGTCCTTGCGCGCGCCAAAGGCCTCTTTATCGTCATCGACGAAAAGCTCCTCGCCGCCTCCGGCTTTTCTGCCCCGCAGCCCTGACTCTGCCGCAAATTCTGGTTCCCCCATAACCCGCCGAGCGCCAAGAACACCTCGCGATCAAACAGCATGAACATCCCTGTCGCGAATGGACACGAACTCGCGCTCCGCCGATTAGAACGTGCGGGCGCCCAACTGACAAGCTGGCTGCAGGTTCTGCTCGAATTCCAAAGAGACTGGACTCGTCAAGATACCTACGAGGCCGCGCGGTCCATTGTTGTCGACCACGGCGGCGGCTATGGGATTGGTCTTGCCTATGCGCGCGAGATGATTCATCCACCGCAGACCGCCACAACGCCGAACACCTGAGGTGGTCTTCGCCTGCCCCTTCTGAGAGGACAGTAGAAAGAGGACTCTATGCAACAGCCGATTGTGGGCCTGCATCACGTAACAGCGCTCGGATCCGATCCGCAGCGTATCCTCGATTTTTACGTTCAGGTACTGGCACTTCGGTTCGTAAAGCGCACCGTGAACTTCGGTTTCTCGGTAAATGCAGCCCGGTTCACTTTTTCTGGGGTAGTTTTGATCTGGCTGTGAGCCGGTTCTCGGGGCGACTTGCGCCTGAAAGGCCAGGAGCAGATCGCATCACCCGCGAGGCGTACTCTCACGAAGTCAGCAGCGTGGGATTTGGGCCGCGAGGCGGCAGTATCGCTGCCCCGGCATTCTATTCGTACACTGTTCCTCAGCCGCCGGGCTTCCCTGAGCGGCCTGTCCAGCCGGCAGCCGAAAGGTACGATACGCAATTGGGTGAGTTTATCCTGATGTATGAGGATGTACGAGGCTCAGCTTCGCCAGAAGAGACACTCCTGGATTTCTGCCAATCCACATATGAAGCTGGAGCAACGCTCCGGGGTCGGGACCGCAATGCACTGGAAAGGTAAGCCATCACACGACCGCATGACGGGAGAGTGTTCAATGGGGAGTGCCTGAAGCCGGCCGCATCTTTGGCTGCTATTCGTGCGAACGGAGCGAGTTGACGCTCCTGGGCGATTAAGGAGTCATCAGCAGCACCACTTTTCCCTTTGCCGATGCAACCTGCTCATAGGCGCGCACACCATCGGCCAAGGCATAGCGCTCCGCGATTCGTGGCTTACCGAGTGTTCCGCCCTCAAACAACGGAGTTAATTGCGAGAGTATCTTCGCACCCTCGACAACATCGATGGCAACCGTATCCAGCCCGAAGATCTGATGGCGACCACGGTATAGCCGGAAGAGATCAAGCGTAACCTCACGGCCGCCAAAGGCGACACTGTAGATCACCGTTCGGCCCCCATGTGCGAGCGAATTTAAAAACGGCGGAAACACCGAAGCGCCAATTCCATTCAGCGCCAGATCCGCACCCTTGCCATCGGTCGCTTCGCGAACAACCTGTTCGAGATCATTGCGATCGGATCGTGCGATTGCGTTTACCTTATTACGATCAAGTTGTCGGCTTGTCTCCTCATCCTTTACCAACGCGATGACCTGCGCGCCCCTGGCGTGAGCCAATTCAACGGCTGCGCTGCCGACGGCGCCGGCTGCACCGGACACGATCACCCATTCACCTGCTTTGAGGCGTCCCAGATCGAGCGCCGAAAACGCGGTCAGGAAGGGAATGCCGGCTGCTGCTGCTTCCTCAGCGGAGAGATTCGCCGGGCGGCGGGAGACCGCGGCTGCAGGAATATTGATGAATTCCGCATGGCTTCCATCCCGGGTAAATCCAATGTCCCCTCCCGAACCCCACACGGGAACGTTCATCAGATGTCCGGGACCTTCAACGACTGTTCCTGCAAAGTCTCGCCCAACGATCCGGGGCAATTTTGTGACAGGAAATTTGCCGTTTACATTCGCCACATCACTGGGATTGATACCGGCAGCCTCGACCCGAACGCGAACCTCATCGGGGCCTGGCGGAGTGTCATCTACTTCGACCAGCTTCAGAACTTCCGAAGGGATGCCGAAACCTTCTATCTGCAATGCCTTCATTCTTTGCCTCCTGTCTGCGTCACCGGATTTTCACTTCAGGTCATTAGCCGCAAAAGTTCCCAATCTGTAGCGCCACTAGAGCTTTCTCTCTTTTACGAGAGATCTGATTCGGTCCAAGGTAGAAAGAACATTTCTTCTATATCCCTGGTCTTCACTTTGGATTCGCGTCTTCTCCTGCTGTTCTTCCGGACCGTCCGGGTCAACGCCTTTCAAACCGAGAAGGCAGTAGAAACGCAGGTGAAGCGATCCATCATCCTGTTCGAGTACTTCATTCACGATGACTCCCTCGCGGGGACCTTTAAACTGATGAAAGGAGATTTTGGTTGTGGGCTCAAAGGTGACGATTTCAGTTAGATCATTGTCTCGAATCGTCACCCTCCGCACAAAAAACCCGTCGCCCTCGTGCAGGATCTCGCACTTCGTGCAGAAGCCGGGGGGCAGGAACAAACGCGCGTCACGCGCTTTCAGAGCTAACCCGTTCCATAGTTGTTCTCGAGTGAGTGGTTCTTCCCCTGGAGGATTGACCGGGAGCGTTGCTGCCGAATAGATCATCATTTCCTCGAGGTCTGGTTGTCGCCCTGGTGAAGACGAGTGCGACGTAGTCGTAGATAAGTCTGTTCTCGCAGACGACTAGGGCAGGGAGTGAGCGCGGTGCCCGCCTCCCTGCCGAAGCGATAAGGCATTGATGCGAAGCTATCTAGGCCTTGATGAACTGCACGTCGAGCGAGATCTGGACGTCATCGCCAACCAGAATGCCGCCGGTTTCGAGCGCAGCGTTCCAGGTCAGGCCGAAGTCCTTGCGATGGATCTTCGTCGTGGCAGAGAGTCCGATGCGGGTATTGCCCCACGGGTCCTTGCCGGGAGCGCTTGGACCTTCTACCGCGAACGTAACCGGCCTGGTGATGCCATGCATGGTCAGGTCGCCGGTAACGGCATATTCCCCCTCGCCTTTCTTCTCCACCTTCGTAGACTTGAACGTCATATGTGGATGCTGCTCGTGATGAAAGAAGTCGGCGCTCTTCAGGTGTGTATCGCGCTGCGCATCGCCGGTGTTCAGAGTGCCAATGTCGATCGTCGCATCTATCTGGCTGCGCGTGGGATCGGCCGTGTCTTCAATGAGTGTTCCGCTGATGCCGTTGAAGCTGCCCTTTACGTTCGAGATCATCATGTGCTTCACCTTGAACTCGGCGGCGGAGTGCGCGGGATCGATGTTCCAGGTAACGGTGGAGGTCGGGGTCGATGTGCTGGTTGTCATGAGTACTTCCTTTCGGTTGTTTGGAGATGTGGAACCGCCGCCCAGTGCGCCGGTCGAATACTGCTTCGCTACTGCTGGGCTGCAACCAGCAATTCGCGGGCAAGCTGCAGCTCGTCCTGGGTGATGGTGTGAGGCCGGCCCGGATAGCGTCTGGTCGTAACCGATGCGCCCATGCCGGACAGGATTGCGGCTGATTCCTCGACCCGCGTCCAGGGAACGTGCGGATCGGGATCACCACTGCAGAACAGGACCGGTGTGCCTGCCAGGGGAGCCGCTGCGGAGAGGTGGGAGCGGTCGCCGAGTGAGCCCGGAGGTCCGATCAGCCCTCCGGTGAACGCGATCAGCCCACCATATCGCGCAGGATGGCTGGCCACGATCTCGGTTGCCAGGCAGGCACCTTGCGAAAATCCGGCAATCACGATGCGGTCGCGATGAAATCCGGCGTCTTCGAGCGAACGAACAACCCGATCCACCCTGGCAAGAGCCGAGCTGAGAAACGGCTCATTGTCCTCCCGCGGCGCCATGAAGGAGAGCGGATACCAGGTGTGTCCCGCAGCCTGAGGCGCAAGGTAAGCGACCTCTGAAAGATCGAACGCAGAGGCGAGGCCAAGAATTTCCTCTGCACTCCCTCCGCGTCCATGCAGCAGTACGACCGCGAGCTTTGCCTGATTGAGCGGAGCACCTGCCTGAAGCACGGGGCCGTTCGCGTGAGGATCGCTCGTCATCGCAGCACCTCCTGCTTGGCTTTGTGCAGCGTGACCGGAACCAGGTGCTTCGTCATGGCAGTGAGATGCGGTTCCAGCCAGTCCGGGACACACAACTGCTCCCCGAGTGAATCGACCGGCTCGTCAATCGTAAACCCCGGGATGTCCGTCGCGAGTTCGAAGAGAACGCCACCGGGCTCGCGGAAGTAGATGGAACGGAAGTAGTCCCGCTCCATCACAGGGGAAGACGACATGGACTGCCGGATTGTCGCCAGCCACTGCTTCTGATCTTCATAATCAGCTGAACGGAAGGCAATGTGATGCACCGTGCCAGCGCCGGAACGGCCGCGCGCGGCCTGCGGATCGACAACAATATCCAGATGGTTGCCGAGTGCATCGCCGGCTGCGGAAAATCGCATACGGTTCCCTTCTTCGGCCACCAGTCGGAAACCGAGAAGCGCAAGCGCTGCCTGGGTTCCCTTCTCGCTCCGTTGGAGCATGGTCACCCCAAAGAAGCCGCGGACAGCGTATTCAGGCGGAACGTCGGCAAAGCGAGGAGCCTTCAGCTCAGCAGATTCTGCATGCTCCACAAGCTCGATACCCATGCCGTCCGGGTCCTGGAAGGTCAGCAGGGCCGCGCCCATACGGTTCTCTGTACGCTCGGTGTGGACCTTGGCAGCCGCCAGTCTCTCCTCCCAATAGCCCAGCGAGCCGGGCGGGATGCTGAAGGCGGTATGGGTGACCTCACCTGCTCCCACGACACCACGTGTGGCATTGGGCCAGGGAAAGAACGTCAGAATGGTTCCAGGCGTCCCGAGATCGTCTCCGAAGTAAAAGTGGTATGTGCCCGGATCGTCGAAGTTTATGGTCTTCTTAACAAAGCGCAGTCCGAGGACGCCGGTGTAGAAGTCCAGATTGCGTTGCGGATCGCTGGCGATCGCGGTTACGTGGTGCAAGCCTACGATAGGTTTCAGTGGCATGGTGGAACTCCTTCGTTATAATAAGATTCGATATCGAAGGAAAAGATTCAAGGAGACCCTATGCAAAATGTCCTCGTGATCTTCCAGACAACGCAGCAGCCTACCGAAGGACTTGCTCTGGCATTTGGCCTGGGCGCTGTGCAGGCGGGCGCGAACATTCGTTTGCGCCATCTCGATCCTTCGCCTGCCACCGAACTGGCCCACGTAAGTTATGGGATTCTCCGGCCGGAGGATCTTCACTGGGCGGAGGGTATTGGCATCATCCTCGAATCGGCGTACCCCAAGGGGCTCGAAGAGTTGAGTTCCGTTCTGAAAGGATCTGCCGCCAGCTCCGAGGCAGCTCACAAATGGGCTTATGTATTTCATGCCGACCCGAGCGCCGAGTCTCTGCGCTTCATTAAGGATATTGTGCGCGCCGCACACCTGCAGCAGTTTGAGGATGACAATAAACGGGCTGCAACACCCGAGTACATGACACATATAGGCCAACAACTTGCTTCAGTTCTCCAGCAGAACGCCTGAAGCTATTTCGATCTCGAAGCATCTAGGACACTGGAAGCATGAGTGCGCCATCCCATTCCGCAGGTTCCACCACTGGCCCCAAGCTTTGGGTCGTCCTGGCTCGCGCGCACGGGGCGTTGGCGTCCTATGTGGAGGCCTGCATTGCGGCGGAGGGGCTCTGCCTCAGTGACTTCATGGTCTTGGAGGTATTGCTGCACAGAGGACCCATGCCTATCTCGGAGATCGGGGAGAAGGTGCTGCTCGCGAATGCCTCCATGACCTCCGCCGTTGACCGCCTTGAAGACAAAGCGCTCGTAGTTCGGCAGAATTCCGAAACCGACCGCCGCATCAGGATCATCGACCTTACGGAGCAGGGCCGGGCGTTTATCTCCGATCTGTATGCACGCCATGTTCAGGACATTGAGGCGGTTACAAAGGTGTTGACCGGGCGAGAGCAGGATCAGATGCGAACGCTGCTGAAGAAGCTTGGCCTGTCTGCGAAGGATGCGTCCAGGCGACGAGAGGTGGAGCAGAGGATGACCCCGGTTGCAACGAAAACGAAAGCCCCGCAGAGGAAAGGAGCAGGACATTGATCACTATCCGCAAAAGCGCAGACCGTGGGCATGCCGAGACCGGCTGGCTCAAATCACACCATACATTTAGTTTTGCCAGCTACAAGGATCCAGAGCAGATGGGTTTCCGATCGCTCCGCGTCATCAACGATGATGTGGTCGCGCCAGGAAAAGGCTTTGGTGCCCATGCTCATCGGGATATGGAGATCCTGAGCTACGTTCTCGAAGGCAAGCTGGCCCACAAGGACAGCATGGGACATATTGAAGTGCTCGGCCCCAACGAGATCCAGAAGATGTCGGCAGGCAACGGAGTTATTCATAGTGAGTTCAACGGCTCTGACTCCGAGCCAGTGCACTTTCTTCAGATATGGATCGAGCCAAACGGCAAAGGCTCAGCGCCGGCATATCAGCAATTCAAGTTCGACCCCGAAGAGAAGCGGAATCGCCTCAAGGTTCTTGCGGCTCCCTACGCGGTCGAAGGCGCTGTGCAGATTCAGCAGGATGCTCAGATGGCTGTCGCTGAACTAACCCCGGGCTCCCGGGTTTCACATTCGCTGGCGCCAGGGCGCGCTGCCTGGGTGCATGTTGTCTCAGGCGAGGTCACGCTAGACGGTCAGCTCTTGTACGCGGGAGATTCGGCCGCGGTGCAGTCGCAGGAGAATTTAGAGATTGCCTCTTTCGGCCCGGCCAACGCAGAGTTCTTGTTGTTCGACCTCGCATAGCACAGCCTCTTCTCACGCGTTAGACAACCGCTGACCTTGTCCTGCGCTCGATTTCACCGGGTGGAATCCGCCGTATCTGCCCGTTCATTCTGAATGCCGGCGTTGTTGTAGGCCGCGTCGAGACTTCCGAAGGTCGCCACAGTCTGCTTCACCATCGCCTCAACCTGTGCGTCGTCTGAAACATCGCACTGCACCGCAAGGGCCTTGAAACCCTTACCAGCGAGGCTCTTGCCCGCCTCCTGCAACTGCTTCACGTTGATGTCAGCGAGCACCACCGATGCACCAGACGCTGCGAATGCCCGTGCTGTCGCAAGGCCCAACCCCGGAGGCCGCTCCTGTCACGAGAGCTACTTTTTCCTCAAAGGTGATATGCATGATTGTCTCTCAACCCTTTGTTGATGTTTTCTACTGACCCTGCGAATGCTTAGCGGCCCACCAACTCTTGATGAATGGGCGAGTAGCGCGCACCTTGCTGCTTCACGTGCGATGTCGCCTCTTCAACTTCGGAGATCTCTCCCGTGCTCAGTTACCCGAAAGAAGGAGGAAACCGGGATAACGCTCGCGCCGAGTTGGAGGTCACTATGAGTAGAAGTAGTCTGGATGACATGATCTTCCTGCGCTTGCCCGAAGTGAAGGCGGTAACGGGCCTCTCGAAGGCGAGCCTTTACGCACTTATCGGAGCGAAAAGCTTTCCCGCTCCCGTCCATCTCGGGCCGCGCACAGTGCGTGGGTAGGGTCAGAAATCAAGCAGTGGGCTGCGGAGCGTGTCCTCACCTCCAGATCGACGCCTCTACCTCCAGGCAGCAAATGGATGCCGCAACCTGCTCCCAGCGAAGATTGGGCTTCAGCAAAGAAGGAAAAACGCGCCAGAAGGGCGCGTTGAGGTGGTTTTGGTTGGCCCCCAGGGAACCAGAGGTGTTGCAGATAAACGAGTTCGGCTTGCTTTCCACAGCCGTACCCGCAAAAATACCCTACCCTGAAAACGGGATTCACACGTGGATTCTTTCGCTTACTCTCCCGGACTTCTATATGGCCACTCACCAAACGAAAACTCACTAAACTCAACGTGGTGAGGTCGCTGATCAACTAATCTGGTCATCTGCCACATGGTATCGAGGATCTTCCATCAGGTTCACCTCAACCATATCTTTCGCCTTGTGCAGCAGATCATAACAATCCGGACTGAGGTGGCGCAGATGCAGCTTCTTTCCGGCTCCCTGATACCGCTCAGCAAGTCTGTCGATTGCTTCGAGCGCTGAATGGTCCATCACCTTCGCATGACGAAACTCAATGATCACGTCTTCAGGATCGCTAGTCGGCGTAAAGAGTGTCTGAAATTGCGAGATAGAGGCGAAGAATACCGTGCCTGAAAGTTCGTAAATTTTCCACCCCTGTTCGCCCGTCCGCGTTTGGACTGCTATCTGCTTGGCGTGCTCCCAGGCGAAGACCAACGCCGCTATAAGGATACCGAGAATCACGGCGGTTGCCAGATTCGTGAAGACCGTTACGAGAGTCACGGCAGCGATCACGAAGATATCGTGTTTTGGCACTTTGCCAAATACCTTGAAGGTCCCCCACTCAAAGGTCTTCTCCGAGACAACGAACATCACGCCCACCAAAGCTGCGATTGGAATCCGCTCAATCAACGATGAAGCAAAAAGAATAAAGCTGAGCAGACACAGTCCGGCTGTGATGCCAGCCAACCGACGCCTCGCACCCGAACCCACGTTGATCATCGTTTGGCCGATCATGGCGCAGCCGCCCATCGAACCGAAGAAACCCGAAAGAATGTTAGCTGCGCCCTGTGCCAGACACTCGCGGTTTGGCCGGCCCCGGCTGTCAGTAATATCGTCTACCAGGTTGAGCGTGAGCAGCGTTTCGATCAGGCCGACACCGGCCAGAATGAAGGCATACGGCAGAATCGTTTTGAGCGTGGCGAGGTCGTAGGGTACGGCGGCCAGATGAAACTTTGGAAAGCCACCACGGATCGAAGCCATGTCGCCGACTGTCTTAGTATGAATACCCGCGAAGATAACAAAGAGCGCAACAGCCAGGATTGCAACCAGGGAGGAAGGAACTGCCTTCGTGAGCTTTGGGAGCAGATAGATAATGAGCATCGTCACCACGATCAATCCCAACATCACGTAAAGCTGGGGTCCGACCATCCAATGCTCTACTCCACCTGCATTCATCACTTTGAAGTGCCCGAACTGAGCTAGAAAGATCACGACCGCGAGACCATTTACAAATCCAAGCATCACTGGATGCGGCACCATGCGAATGAACTTACCGAGGCGCAACAGACCGAAGATGACCTGCAACACTCCGGTCAGAACGACCGTGGCAAAGAGATATTCAACTCCATGTTGCACTACCAGGGAAACCATCACCACCGCCATCGATCCGGTTGCGCCGGAGATCATTCCAGGGCGACCTCCAAATGTGGCTGTAATCAGGCACATGATGAATGCCGCGTAAAGGCCAACCAGGGGATTCACGTGGGCGACCAGCGCAAAGGCAATCGCTTCCGGAACCAGCGCAAGGGCAACAGTGAATCCGGAGAGCACATTTGTTTTTACTTCTACAAGGTTCAAGCTGGGTGGTTTCGACACTACGACTCCATAAAGTTTTAGGATCTCTGGGAGGTCTGATCGTCTCCCAGACTTGAAAACGAGCGTTCATCTCAAACTGCGCGAGTGTTCAGTATAACTGAACATCCAGGGTTGTGGATACTTGACAGCTGGTTGTAGCCTGAAGGTGGATCAAGCCTATGACCGAAACAGATACCGGCCACCATCTAGGCGAGATGCTTCGTCAACGTCGCGAAACTATCGGCATCTCTGTGCGAACTCTTGCGACGAGGGCCGGCTTCTCACCCAGCTTCATCTCGCAGGTCGAGAACGGGCTTGCATCTCCGTCTATCGGCTCACTGGAAAAGATTGCCGCCTGCCTTGACGTGTCGTTATCCGAGCTCTTCCGGCGTCAGGGCGAACCCGTCTCCATTGTCGTCAGAGCGAAGGGGCGGCCGCGTCTTGAGAGTGGCTGGTCACAGGCAGAAATAGAAAGTCTTGTCTCAGATAGGGCCTCGCGACTGGAGCCAATGTTGATTACATTGCAGCCGGGTGGCGCAAGCGGCAAGCGGCCACACTCGGTAAAGCGAGAACAGTTCGTTTACGTTGTCAGCGGGCACGCAAGGCTTTGTTTGAATGGAGTAGATCAGACGCTATTTAAAGGCGACGCCGTCACACTTAAGCCTGACACTCCGTTGCTTTGGTCTAACCTGTCCAGCCGGGCGGTACAGTTGCTCATTGTGTCGAATTTGTCTTAATAAGATACGCAGCGCACCATCGACAGCGGCAACTGGTGCGCATAATCAGCAGATCGCAAATCGTCATTGCGAACAGGGTGGGCCTGGATCAGATGGCACATGCATCTGTCCCTCTGTAGTCTGCGTGCCGGATCTTTTCTGCCAATGCCGAATCGGCTCGGCCATAGCTGTGATCAACAAAGCGGCGATCATGACCACGACTCCATCCTCCAGTCTTTGCATGACTCCCGAGGAGATCAGGAGGCTCGTCGAGATCGCTGCGGCTTGTGCGGCTCCTGCCAGCAGCGTCCCCAGAACCGTCAACGCAGCGGCTATGGTCACAGCCCGAATGCGAGCAAGCGGGACGCCGCTTGAAGACACCGGAGGCACACGCCAGGCATGGCTGAGCCAAAGAGCCGCGAACCCAGCGACAACAGCTATCAGGTGACCCGCAATGACGTTGTATGGCCGCGCACTCTGTCGCTCCGGTGTTTCATCTCGTATGCGGTTGGTCCCAGCGACGCAAACACTAGCGGATTGTGGCTGAAGTACCCTAGGAGAGCCATTGCGAGGATCAGGCCACCTTCAAGCGGTGGCGCTATCAGGATGTCTCGCCTTTGCATGGCCCCTCCGTCGTTGAGTCGTCTTTATCCAAGCTGTGTTGGATTAGGGCGCGCCGGCCAGCGTGACACGCTGGCCTGCCTTCAGGTCACTGCAATTGGTGCAGATAGGCCATTAACGAACGCAACTGGATGCCGTTGTACTGCGTGATGTTCGGCATCTTGCACCCCGGTTTCAGAGATTGCGCGTTCGTGATCCATGCCTCCAGGTAGCCGTCGTTGTTCTGGAATGAGTTTCCTCCGATGTATCTTCGGCTGCCCACATGCGTAAGGTCCGGCGCAACCTGGCCGCCGGCCTGCGTTCCCCGCACAGTATGACAGTTCGCGCAAGGGCCGGCCAGGAACGCCTGTTGCCCCCCAATGGCTTCAGAATTGACAGGCTGCGCACCCGGTTTGCGCTGGTCTGACAGCCATGCATCATAATCCGCGGGCTCCTGTGCGACGAGCAGGATGCGCATGTGTGCATGCTGTTCTCCACAGTACTCCGCACATTCGCCGAAGTACTCTCCAGGTTCGCTGGCCTCGATCCGGATGAAGTTTGGGTGTCCCGGAACCAGGTCCACTTTACCGTGCAGACTGGGAACCCAGAAGGAATGCATCACATCGTCCGAACGAAGCTCGATGTTCACAGCGCGGTGCGCGGGAATGTGAATCTCATTTGCGGTCGTGAACTGTTGGTCGAAGTCACCGCCTAGATAATGAATCTCCCACCACCACTGGTGACCCACGATCACAATATCTGGCTTCGGCACTGCCATCCCGGATTTTGCATGCATCCCACCGTGCATTCCATGAATCGGAAAATCTGAAAGCAATTCCAGGCCCAGAAAAAACAGGACGGACAGTACCAGGAGAGGGACCGCCAGGCCGCCGATCGCAATCCACAACTGGCCTCCTCCAACGTCGATCGGCATGTGCTCCTTCAGGCTGCCTGGTCTCTTTTTGAGCGCGATTACCAGCAAACCCCACATCACAAACGTGGTGACCAGGAAGCCGATGTCCATGGTGCGCGACAGGTGCCCAATGCTGCGCGCTGCCGGCCCATGCGTATTTGCCGTCGACTGCAATGTGGCACACCCACATAGCCAGATCGTTGTAAGTGGCAGAAGGAGTTTGTAGAGACTTCGACGCATCCGTTCCTTTCTCAATGCTGTTGCGGAACTTGGCCACCGGGAAAGTCCGCGAGCGGAGCAACTGCCTGAATGCCGGGCAGAGATCCCGCTGGCGAAGGCACCGGTGCTTGCGCTTTTATTTGCGCGGGTAAAGGCAGAGGGCAACTAACAATTCCCAGCGCACACGCCACGCTCGCCGCCTTGCCAGCTACTTTCCGGAAGCCGGCTAGCTGATTCCAATGACTAACGTTCGTTCCCATCATCAGCACCCTTCTTCCTCTACTGCAATGTGTAAAGATACGCAGCCATATCACGTGCTTTGTCGCTGGACACCCCAAGGTTCGGCATTGCCGTGGCAGGTTCAATGCTCTGTGGATTTTCGATCCAGCGGGCCAGGTTATCGGGCGAATTGGGTAGCTCGCCGGCGATCATGGTCCGCCGGCTGAAGTAGAGCAGAGGCGGTCCCACCAGGCCTCGCGCTGTCCGAATACCCGGAATCACGTGGCACGAGCCACAACCGTAGCTCTGCAGTAGTGCTTTGCCGTTGGCAGGGTCTCCGCCATTGTGCGGCTGGTAGCCCCCGGTTTCCCGGCCGCCCCGGCATCCGCTCAACATGCCACATCCCGCCAGAACGCAGAAGGTGATCAGACTGAGAAACAAACGGCGCAGGTAGCTCATCGTGTCCTCGCGCACATCTCGAGGATCAGAATCGGCAAACACAGCCAGACGATTCCGATCCCAAGTGTCAAGCTGATGAAGAACCCGGCTTGCGACATGAACTCTTTGCGTTCTCTGCCCTCAGAGCGAAGCAGGTCAGTGGTTTGCGCAAGGCTGCGCCAGCTTCGCACAGACATCCACCCTGCCAACACAGCCAGGCCAAACAGCACAATCCACATCGCAACGTAGAGAACACGGGCGCCAGGGTGGGCACTGGGGCCGCCAAATTGCTCCTCGTGGACACACGCGCGCCACGTAATCACGATGTCTGCGAAGCCGAGCGCAAACCAGGCCACGCCGGACCCTGCCACCTCGAACCACAGGCGACGAGTGGGGATTGTCGCGGATGCGGCGGCACCATCGTCCGGCTGCCTGTCGTTGACGAGTTGGTCGTTCATATCAGAACCCATGGACCTGAAAGTGAGGGATGACGTAAAGAAGGAGAACCACGAAAAACCAGATGATGTCGACAAAGTGCCAATAGAGAGCGACCACACGATACGGCCGGTGCGGAGGAAGCTTCGTCGGTCCATAGTTCGGCAGGATTGCGAGATAGCAGAGCAACGAAAGTCCTACGATCACGTGCGCGGCATGGAACGTCGTTATGGTGTAGAAAATGGACCCGTAAGAATCGGTAAACGGCGTCAGCGTCTTCCAGTGGTCGCTGTATTCATGTCCCTGAACGCCGAGAAAGATCAAACCCAGGACAATGGTTGCGATGACTGCCGCGCGCGCCCTGCCGTAGCGGGTCTGCTTCACCATGCGCTCGCCCCACATCACCACCAGGCTGCTTGCAGAGAGGATGGCCAGCATGATAAAGGCAAGGTGTAGCTTGGGTGGCGTGTCAATTGACCAGCGGTGCTTGTCATTGCCCAGGAAGTAGTAGCTTTCGAACAGGCAGACGAACAGTGTCCCTGCGGTCAGGATGACGTTATAAACCGCGTAAACACCGCGGTTGCGTTCAATCGGCCAGATACCGGTGTGCAGAACGTCGGGCGCGAGAGGCGCAACCGGCGGCGGCTGTGCGGTCGCACTCATAGCTCCCCCTTGATAGGACGCGGCCACACCCAATAGCAACCCAGCAGATACGTAGCGATCAGGGCGGCAAGGCAGACCCACAACAGTTTGTAGACGAGCGCCAGAAAAAGACCGAACAACGCAAGCGCGACAAACATCGGCACGAGGCTTTCTTTCGGCATGCTCGCCACCGAAAGCGGCACGGCGTCCAGGAGACTCGAAGTCATCGTAAGTCGCGCCTGGGCCAGCACCCGCTCATCGTTGGGGTCCGCGTCTTCGTCGAAGTCGTCCCACAACGGATGCCGAGTCGAGACCGCGGGAATGTGCACGGTTTCATATACCGGCGGAGGCGAAGCCATCGCCCATTCCAGGCCGTCGGCGTTCCACGGGTTGTTGCCCGCATACTCGCCTCGACGCAAGCTGTAGAACAGGTTGATGATGCTCAACAGAATACCTATCCCGAGCATGAACGCACCATAAGTCATCAACTCGTTCATGGGCTGCAGACCCAAGCCGGCCGGGTAGGTGTAGATCCGCCGCGGCATGCCTATGATCCCTACGAGGTGCATTGGGAAAAACCCTATGTTGAACCCGATGAACATCACCCAGAAGCTCCACTTGCCCAGACGCTCGCTCATCATTCTTCCCGTCATCTTCGGTACCCAGAAGTACAGCCCAGCGAAGACGGGAAACACATTCGCACCGATCAGCACATAGTGAATATGAGCCACGACGTAATACGTGTTGTGCAACTGCCAGTCCACCGGGATGATCCCGGTGACCACACCGCTCAAACCGCCTACCACCAGCAAGGCCACCGAGCCAACTGCATACAACATCGCTGCGGTCGCCACCGGACGTCCTTTCCAGATCGTCGCCACCCACGCGAAGATGGTGATGGTTGTGAACAGAGAGATTGTCATGCTGCCGGCGCTGAAAAAGCTCATCGCCATGTCCGACATTCCCACAGTGAACATGTGGTGCAGCCAGACGCTGAAGCCTATGGCGCCAGTCAACACGGTTGATAGAGCAACATAGGTATAGCCCACAATCGGCCGGCGCGAAAACACTGGAATAATCAGTGAGATCATGCCCGTGGCGGGCAGAAAAATCACGTAGACCCAGGGGTGACCAAAGAACCAGAAGAGCTGCTGCCAGAGCAGCGGATTTCCGCCGCTATCGACACCAAAAAAGTGCATTCCCCAGCGCCGTTCCAATTCCATGAGGATGCACGCCAGAGTAAGCGCTGGCATCGCAAAGATGATGGTTACAGAAATAGTAAGTGTGCTGTAAAGAAATAGCGGCATCTTGCTGATAGCCATTCCGGGCGCGCGAAAACGCAGAATGGTGACAATGAAGTTGATTGCGGCAGCAGTGGTTGAAATTCCGAGAAATATCAAGGAGATCGCATAGAAGTCCATGCCATGCGTAGGCGAGTAAACGATGTTGGTATAGGGCATGTACGAGAACCAGCCCGCATGTGGTGCCTCACCCATCAACGGCCCGATGTACAGCAGAATCCCCGAAAAGAGAAACGTCCAGTAGGTAAAGGAGTTCAGGCGTGGGTACGCGATATCTCGAGCCCCCGCCATCAACGGAACCAGGTAAACCGAGAAACCAGTCAAAATCGGCGACGCGTACCAGAAGATCATGGTGATACCGTGCATCGAGAACAGCTGGTCGTACATTTCCGGAGGGAGGAGTGACTCATTGGCGCGCATCAACTGTAGCCGCATGACGAGCGCCTCCACGCCTCCGATCATCAGGAACAGAAAAGCTGTGACCAGGTAGCGTATCCCAAGGTCTTTGTGATCGACCGTTGCGAACCAGCCATAGACACTCTTCGGCGTCTCCCAAAGTTCCGTCAGCCGCTGTTCCACCGCCACGGTTTCCATTCAGCCTCCTTGCTCGGTAGTCCGAAATTTAGCGGCAGCAGAGATTGCCGGATACGACTCAGCGGCAGGTTCTCGGCCGTACTAGCCTCAGACCCTCAGACGGGAACAGCGAGTCGCCCACGTCACGAGGTGCGGAGCATAAAGCATCTATCTTTTCAACTAAACGTTTGAATCCACTCTGGTCAGGATGCATGAGCCTCTCTCGCGGGTTGCCACTCCAGCTTCAAAAAAAATCGTTTTGCGGGAAGCCGGAAAGCGCGCCAGGCGTCAAGCAGATCGCGGTTCATCCGAACTCAATTCCGGAACTCCGCCCGGCGGCGCAGGCAGCAGTAGCTCCGGCTCTAGGCGGCGAGTCTCCTCGACACTCTTGCGTCTGTGCAGTACGTCCGTTGTTTCGGCCAGTGCGTCCGACGCGGCTTTTCTGGTTCGCAATCGTACGCAAACAAAGTAAGTCAGGATGGCTGCAGTTACGGGAGCGACAAAAACGAGAATGCGCAACAACGTCCGCAACTGAATCACCGACCTTCCGGTAGAAACGGCAATAATGTCGTCCCCACCGGCCGTGAGCAAAACCAGCATGAAGGTAAAGACGGCCACCCCGAGTGCAGTTTTCACCGGTTGCTCATACGGCATACGCAGAACGTTTTGATCTCCTTCATCGATTGAGAAGAGCTTTTCGACAAAGGGGTACAGATACAAGGCCAGGAACACAAGCGATGGCATCAGCACCGCAGGAAAGAAGACTTCCGGAACCAACCAGTGCCCCAAGCGAAGGTTGACGCCCGGAAAGAGCCGCATCGCACCCTCGACCCAACCAAGGTACCAGTCCGGCTGAGCCCCGGCCATCGTCGCCGCGGGATCGTAGGGCCCGTAAATCCAGACGGGGTCGATCTGCGCAAACCCGCCCAGCGCCGCAACAACCCCGAAGACCAGCAGCAGCAGACCTAGGGACTTAGCAGTGTAAGAAGGCCATAACCGCGATCCCACAATGGTTTGATTGGTGCGCTTCGGCCCCGGGTAATTGGTATGCATCTGGCGCCATATCATTCCCAAATGCAGTACCAAAAGACCGGCGATCAGCGCTGGAACCAGAAAGATATGCAGAGCGAACATGCGAGGAAGAGTCTCCGGATTCGGCACCGTCCCGCCCATGAAAAGGTACGTCAGCCACGGTCCGATCACCGGGACCGAGATAAGAATTGCATAGCCGACACGCAGCCCGGTTCCGGAGAGCAGATCGTCGAGCATCGAATATCCGAAGAAGCCGTTCACCAGTGCGAGCACCAGCAGCGTTAGCCCGATCAGCCAGTTCAATTCGCGAGGCTTGCGATACGCGGCGGTGAAATATATGCGTGCGATGTGTGCAATGATGGCCCACACAAAGATGTCTGCGGCCCAGTGGTGCATCTGGCGGATCAGCAGCCCGGCCGGAACATCAAGACTGATGTGCAAGGCTGAACCGTACGCAGCAGAGATCTTCTGGCCGACCAGCGGAGCGTACGAGCCGTGATAGATGACCTTCTCCGAGCTGGCGTGAAAAAACAACGCCAGGTAAGTCCCGGTGATCACGAGGATGACAAAGCAGTAGAGCGCCACCTCGCCCAGCATGAAGGACCAATGATCGGGAAAAACGTGGTTCAGCGCACTGCGGACAAACTTCGCCGCACCAAGACGCGAGTCGAGAAACCGGCTGACCCGCCTGGTGATCATGACAAGATCCCCCAGAAGCCCGGGCCCGGTGGCTCACTGAATCCTCCGCCGGCTCGCAAAGTACCATCCGCATCGGCATAGAGCGGGAGCTGCGGAAGCGCTCTTGCCGCTGGTCCGCCAGTAGGCGCCGCGGCGCGCAAGACATCGAAGGTCGACTGGTGACAGGGACACAGAAGCAGCGATTGCTCCGCCTCATATTCCCCCACGGGACAGCCGGCGTGTGTACACACCCGAGAATAAGCCAGGTAGCCGCTCGGCGCCCAGGTGGAGCGCTCCTGCGGGAGCTGCAGCAGCTCTTCTTTTACTCGAATCAAAACTGTCTGGGCTCGCTCCGATCCAACCTTGTCTTCAGGAAAAACCGTCACTGTGCTTCCCGGCCGGAGCGAGCTAAGCGAGACCGGTTTTCCGTCCAGGGTAACCAGTCGCTGTCCGCCTTTCCAGACATGGCTGTACAAGCTGTTGTCGGGAGAAATCCCCAGAGAACGCAGCAGGGTCACCAGCATAGAGGCCAGAACGCCGGCTCCACCAAGTCCCATCCACTTCAGGAGCCGCCGGCGGCGCACATCACGGGCACCTCCGCAAAACGCTTCGGTGGTACTTTCCCGTTCAATCGGGCTGGATTTCAGTTGCTCCCGCGGCTCGACCGCTTCCTTGTGAACCATCATCCAGCGGGCCCACAGCACCAGGGTGAAGCCCATTCCGCCGAGAAAGACGGCCAGGCTTCCGCCCAGCATGGCGGTGCTGATAGCACCTGTCCAATAGAAGAATACGAACCCCACACCGCCCAGGATGGCCACCGTGAACGAGCCGACTACCAGCACACTACCCGTGCGCTCGCGGCTTTCGATCTGGGCCTCGCTCTCCATCGGGAGGTCCGCATCCCGGCCGCTTTCAGGGATTTCGGTTGTGACGACTTTTGCCGGAAGGACCCTGGCGACGACGGCCCCCAGGAATCTTAACAACCTGCTGAAGAACCTCAGCAGGCTCCAACCGAGTTCGAGGAAGGCGCCGAGTCCGCTTCCCCGCTGCTCCTCCCCGTTATTCATCCTCTTTGCCCTCTTTCAATCCAGCCCGTAACTCCGGTTACGATCAGCAACGCAGCGCCGGCGGCAAGGCCTTCGGAGACCGGGCCGTAATATTTGAGTGGGTCGCCTCCGGGGTTGGGCGGGTGCTGGACAAACCTGACGTAGCGCACTACGGAGGAAAGCTGTTGGTCACTCAGTACCGGCTCCGGAAACGATGGCATCGTGCCCGGGCCCCACCGCACTGCGCCCGCAATCAGGGCCGCTGATTTGTCAGTCAATGCAGGGGCATTCCTGCCTGTAAAGGCCAGCGCACCTCCTCGCACGGCGGTGCGATGACAGGCGGCGCAGTAGGCGCGAAAGAGCTTGCCACCATCGCCCAAATCACCTTCGGTCAAAGGAATGACCGCAATTTGGGTAGTGACGTAATAGGACACGGATCGAATCTGCGGAACAGAGAGCACCCGGGAGAAGGCAGGCATATGACTCGGTCCCGATTCGACTGCCCTCATAACGCTCCCAATGTCATGCTCCGCCTGCAGAGAAGGCCCGGCGATTGTCACTGCGGATGCGATTCCCTGCCCGTTGTCTCCGTGACACGTGGAGCATCGCTGGGCGAAAATCTCAGAGCCATCTGGAGGCGCAGTTCCCCCAACCTGCTGAGCTGCAGCCTTCGTCGCGACCGGGAGCATCGCCATAAAGATTTGGAGCAGAGCAAGTGTGAGTGCCGATTTCGGAGCCGATGCGCACTGTGAAAAGATGCTCACGGTGGCTTGGATGCCCGGTTGAATACAAGGATGACCCTGTTGAGGAAAATTTTCCGCTCTAGGTCCATTCTCCGAAAAGAACCAAATCTTGCAAACTCAATCTTGCATCTATCCGAATCAGGTGCTGGTGACTGCTACGCCTGCGTCTGCTGTTTTGGGCTGCCCTGCGTTGTGCTCCACTCGACCTCATGGTCCGGAAAGGAGTTTTCGAATGCGCACACATTTGTGCATCTCGGCCTGTCTGGTGGCGGAACTGTTCTCGGGATGCAAGGGTGGGCAGATGACGCATCCCTACACCGTCCGAACCGGCGGTTCGCCTGAACGGGGGAAGGCAACCATCGTCGCGTATCAGTGCGGGAAATGCCACAATATCCCAGGGATTCGCGGAGCAAAAGGCGTTTTTGGACCGCCTCTGGTCTCCTTGTCACGAACCACCTACATCGCCGGGAACTTCCCCAACACGCCGGAAAACCTGGTGCACTGGGTCATGGATCCGAAGTCCATGAAGCCCCGAACCGCCATGCCTGAACTCGGGCTCACAGAACCGCAGGCGCGCGACGTGGCCGCCTACCTTTACACACTAAGGTAAAAAGCATTCCCACCGGCCGGGGTCGCGGATTCGGCTCCAGAACAGAGCCCCCATGCAATCGCAAAAAATAGAAGACTACGCAATGATCGGAGACTGCGAGACTGCGGCTCTGGTGGGTCGCAACGGTGCAATCGACTGGCTGTGCTGGCCCAACTTCGCTTCGCCCGCAAGCTTTGCTGCACTGCTCGGTTCACGGGAGAACGGGCACTGGACCCTTGCTCCGCGGGATTCGCAGAGCACCTCCACGCGCAGGTATCTGCCCCATACGCTGATCCTCGAAACCGCTTTCGAGACCTCCAGCGGAACGGTCGTCCTCTGCGACTTCATGCCCATTCGGGGCAAAAACTCCGACCTCGTCCGCAACGTCCGCTGTACCTCTGGAAGCGTCGACATGAGCGTGACTCTTTGCCAGCGCTTCGACTACGGCAAGTCCGTTCCGTGGATTGAACCCGAGCCTTGCCCCGACGTCTCCGGGCAAGAAACAAAGTCTTGGGTGGCCCGAGTCGGACCCAATCTGACTGTCCTCCGCACCGGGGTTCCCGTGCAAAAGTCCAGCCCGGGCACGCTCTCTGCTGACTTCACGTTGAAGGCGGGTGAAAGCCAGAGCTTCGCCCTAACCTACGGCTGGTCATCTGAAGCCGTTCCCGCGCCCATCGACATAGATCGCGCATTGCACGAGACGAGCCAGTTCTGGACCCAATGGGCAGCACGCAGCCAGTACAAGGGCCCATACAGCGAGGCCGTCGAACGTTCGCTCATTACTCTCAAAGCCATGACCTACCGGCCCACAGGAGGCATCGTTGCAGCGGTGACTACCTCGCTTCCAGAACGTCTGGGAGGCCCGCTAAATTGGGATTACCGCTATTGCTGGATCCGCGACGCGACGCTCACCCTTTCCGCCCTGCTCCAGGCCGGGTATACCGAAGAGGTGATTGCCTGGAAGAAGTGGGTGATTCGCGCCATCGGGCCGGATGCCTCCGAGGTCCAAATCATGTATGGCATCACCGGTGAGCGCAACCTGGCCGAATCAGAGATTCCATGGCTCTCCGGCTACGAAGGCTCAGCGCCCGTGCGCGTCGGCAACGCCGCTCAGGACCAGATCCAGCAGGATATTTATGGCGAAATCGCCGCAGCACTTTTTCACGCGCGTGAGGCAGGCATCCCGCCCGAACCACACGAACTCCAACTCCAGCAGGCTCTCGCTGAGCACATTGCAAAAAGCTGGCAGCAGCCTGGATCAGGCATGTGGGAGGAGCGCAATCATCCCGAGCGTTTCACTTTTTCAGGTGTGATGGAGTGGCTTGCCCTCGATCGCGCCGTTAAAAGTATCGAACAGCATGGAATGAGCGGCCCCCTGGAAGCGTGGAAGACACTGCGCGAGCGGATGCGCGATGACGTTCTCGAACGCGGCTTCGACCGTCACCTCGATACCTTCGTCCAGCACTACGGCTCCACACGTCTGGATGCCTCGGTGCTTTTGCTGCCCATCTTCGAATTCCTCCCAGCGGATGACCCACGGATGCTCGGCACAGTGCAGGCCATTGAGCAGCTACTGATGAGAGACGGACTCGTGCTGCGCAACCTCACCCAAACGAGCCAGGCCGAACAGGGTGCCTTCCTCGCATGCAGCTTCTGGCTGGTGGAAATCTATACCATGCTCGGCAGAATTGCGGATGCCACCAGGCTCTTCGAAAAGCTCCTCGGGCTTTCGAACGATGTAGGCCTGCTGTCAGAGGAATACGACACCACGGCCAGGCAGCTCACTGGGAACTTCCCACAGGCATTTTCACACATAGCCCTTGTACACGCGGCCGTGCGTCTCGCCCGCTGCCCGCAGTGACAGACCTGCAGAACGCTCCGCAGCCCAGCAGAAAACGTTGCATGGGCATTCGCTGCCATCGCAACTCTCCATTGGACACTTTGCGGCGTTTGCTTCCTGAAGGTTCCTCCGTCAGCCTTTGACATCCTCCGCCAAACAAACCTACGGAATTTGGCGCAGTTCTGATCCTTGCTGCCTGATGAGACCGCGACCCGATGTCGATCGGTCCAAGTTGCTCCTCGATCTGACTCGCGGCGCTCTCGACAGCTTCAGCATCCGACACATCGGTCGGGATGAAGATGGCTGTGGCGCCAAGATCCGCGCATTCCTTTTTGGCGGCCGCAAGCGCTTCGGGATTGAGCAGTCAGCAGGGAGAGGCTGCGTTGGAAGCACCCCTCCCGGATCGCGTCCCGAACCATCTCCACGTCCTGCTCGGCACGGCTGAGCGAAAGCGTGGTCGATTTCTCAGCAGAGAAAGATTCCATGCTCTAAATCACCTCACGAATCTTGTCGTCTGCCACATCCTTGATGATCTTGATCGCGTCCACCCCACTCAATCAGCCGCTCGACAATAAGGTCCGATACCTGCTTTGACATCCTGTACTCCTTGGTTGCGGGTGAAGCAGACGAGGGCCGCAAGATCCTCCTGCCCCAGTGCGCTCAATAGCGCCGCTCGCCTTTGCCTGTCCAGAATGTGGAAATCCTTTCCAAACCTAAGTTGTTGGCCAAGAAAAACTCGATTGGGAAGCGAACCTTTCCGTTTAGCCCCTTCGCTTCATCACAACGAATGCAGCCACTAACAGCAATACGGCTCCGAAGTTTCTGGCCTTCTCGCTCGCCGAGGCCGGCTTCTTCGGCCTTGACCCGGCGAACAGATCTCCTCTCGGCTTCCTCTCACTTTTTGGAGCTTCAATCTCGAGCGGAAGGCGCCAGTCGCGTGCGGACGCTTTACCCGCTTGAACCCAACCGTACCGTGTAAACAGCGAGCCGGAGATCCCCGCGCATGCAGCAAGACGGCGAATCCTCCCCGGCCGATCCACCAACAACGAAGCTAGCCGCAGCAGGATCGATACCGGTCCGGACAGCCATGCCCCCGCACTGACCAGAGCTCCGCTGGGCCCCTTCTTCAGCGGCAAAAGAGCTTGCGACGACTTCGAAGACATATCTATCTTTTCCCACGTCTCCATCGAAGCGCTCAGCAGCCCGAGCAGGTTCAGTGACAAGTTGTTTTCATGGCCTGTCAATTCGAGAATGCTCGCTGCGGACTGCAGGCCCGACATCCCAAAGTGGCCGGGCAGAGAATCCGCACGTTCGTTCCACACCGGGAGCGCAGTGGTCGCCAGCAGAACCCCTGTGTAGTTATGAAAGGGCATTCCGAAAGCCACCGATCCAACCCTGCCCGCACCGCGCAGCAGACGAGCCAGCACATTCGCTCCGGAGAAATACTCCACCGCGTCAGCGAGCGAAGAAGCAGAGGCAAAGACTGAAAATCCGGAAAGTATCCAGGATCCCATAGACATCGTGCTCTGCGGCTTGAATACACGCAGCATGTTAAGAAACCGGCCGGGCCTACCCAGGTCGGTCACGAGCAACGCCCCCGATAGGACCGAGCCTCCGAAAGCCAGCCAACGTGCGTCCCTGGCCAGCTTGCGATCGCTCGCAACGACGTCGGCCAGTGAGCCAATCACCCCGAGTGATCCCGCTGCGCCACCAACGAAGAAATAAAACGGAATCAGCTGCGTCCACTGCGGCTCCTTCAGCAGCGGCTGCCCGTAATAGCCGGTCTGCGGAGAAGCCAGCGGGAACGGTGAACCGTCAGGCCGGACGCCTGGGTCGTCCACTCGGCCATAGGCTTCGGCCTTGAGGCGAATTCCTTCGAGCTTTTCTTCGCGGCGGTCTACCGAGGAAATCGTCTCAGGCATGGGGGTTCTCCTTGTGGGTCCCACGCGCTGCCAGGAAAGCGGCTGCAACTCCTGCAAGCAAAAGCAGTCCATCCCGCGCCGCACTCATCCAAGAATCGCGGAGATAGATCGTCGGCACCTCCGGGTTAGGAGGTAGGTTGTAGGTCTCTGGCTCCCCACGAATCAGAAAAAAGGCGTGCATGCCTTTCACGCTCGAGTGTTTCGGGTTATAAATCTGCGCATCGTCCATACCGCGATCGTGCAGCGCGGTAAGACGCTCAGCTGCCTTCTGCTCCAGCGTTTCCAGCTTGCCGAACTGGATCGATTGCGTAGGGCACGCCTTGGCGCAGGCAGGCTCCAGGCCAGCTTTCTGCCGGTCGGTGCAGAACGTGCATTTGAAAGCGCGCCCATCTTCCTCGTTCTTCTGCACAACCCCGAATGGACACGATACAACGCAGTAAGCACATCCGTTGCAGATATCAGGCTGTAGAAACACGCCCCCAAACTCCGTGCGCACGAGCGCTCCGGTCGGGCAGGCCTCAAGGCAACCGGCAACTTCGCAGTGCTTGCATACGTCCGATGAGAACTCCCACGTATTGTGCTCCGGCGAGTTGCCGCCCAGACCCGGAATCGGCATATCCTCCACGAACTTCACATGCCGCCAGCTCGAATGACCAAACCCGACCGTGTTGTCATAAGAAAATCCGGAAAGATCATAGCCATCGGCTTCCAGGCCGTTCCATTCCTTGCAGGCCACTTCGCACGCTTTGCAGCCGATACAGGTCGTTGAATCGGTGAAGAACGCCGTCGTCTGACCGGGCTGAATCTCGAAGCTTCCCATCGTGTCACTCATGCGCGCTCCTTCAGCAGGTGAGCAAGTTCCTTCAAGACTTTTGCTCCCTGGTCACGCCGTCCCGGAATCAAATTGCAGACAAGCGCCTTCGTCTCCATGATGCGTACGTTCGGACCCTCCGAGATCGCCAGCAGATCATTCACCACATCACCCGTTGCAATCCCTTTCCATCCGAAGTGATACGGCAGGCCAACCTGGTGCACCGTCTTTCCCTTCACGGTCAGTGGCGCCATGCGACCCGTAAGGAGCGCCTTGGCAGAGATGAGTCCGCGTGGAGTGTAAATTGTGACCCACTCCCCGTGCTGCACTCCGCACAGGGCCGCGAGTTCGGGCGAGATCTCAGTGAAGAGTTCCGGCTGCAGCTCCGCCAGGTGACTCAGCCCGCGCGACATCCCTCCTGCAGTGTGATGTTCCGTAAGCCGATAGGTGGTCAGCACATAGGGAAAGCGAGGGTCGTCCGGCGAATGCGCATAGACGTTATCCGGCCGCTCCTTCTTATCGGCTGGCGGGTTCGTCTGCTGGTCTCGATAGACCGGGTTGCGAATCAATGATTCCAATGGCTCGAAGTGGACCGGCAGCGGACCATCTTTCAGCCCACTGGTGACGAAAAGCCAGCCGCGGCCATCTGGATGAAGCGTAAACGGTTGATCTCCGTCGAGCGCTTCGAGACCCTTCTTACTCGGGTCGCCTTTGTGATCGGGTGGCATGTCGATTTTGAAGTCGCTGTTATCCTTGCCGACCCACTTCCCCTTTTCCCCCGCGCTCGGGTCCCACCAGATCAGCTTCTTGCGCTCGCTCCAGGGGCTGCCGTCCGGCTTTGCAGAAGCCCGGTTGTAGATGATGCGTGTGTCCTTCGGCCAGGCGAATCCCCAGCCGTGGCCCAATTCGTCGCGCGACTCGCGCGTGTTCGGAATGTTCTTGTCTGGCGAAGGCATCAGGCCCGAATAAATCCAGCAGCCGCATGCGGTCGAACCATCCGGCTTCAGTTCGTCAAAAGACTTGACGTGTTTCTTATCCTTCCAGGTCCATCCGTTGATCTCAGCGAGAATCGCTTCACCGACAGGCTCCGCGATCTTTCCTTCGGTGGGATAGTCCCATGTCAGGCTCTTGATCGCAATGTCCCTTTTCATGTTCGGGGATAGCGCCGCCTTCTGCTTGATGCGCCGGCCCAGGTGATACACAAACCACGTCTCGCTGCGGGAATCCCCCGGCGGGTCCACGGCCTTGTTGTGCCACTGCACAAGCCGCTGCGTGTTGGTAAAGCTGCCGCTCTTCTCCGCTTGGCCCGCAGCCGGCATCAGGAAGATCTCCGTTGCAATCTTCTCCGGCTTCAACTCCCCGCGTTTCACTTCGGGCGAATCCAGCCAGAAGCTCGCGGTCTCGGTTTCAACCATGTCGCGCACAACCATCCACTTCAGGTTCTTCATTGCCGTGCGCTGCAGACGTCCATTGGGCGCGCCGACTGCCGGGTTCTGACCCATGACGAACAGCCCATCCAGCTTGCCGTCCTCCATGTCGAGCCAATAGCCGAGCTCTGAGTGATCGCCCGTCACGCGCGGCATCCACTGGAACCCCCAATCGTTCTCTGCGGTGGCCGCGTCTCCATACCACGCCTTCAACAGCGAAACGATATACGCATCGAAGTTCCCCCACACGCCGGCGGCCACCGTATGCTTCTCGATGTACTGCTTGAGGCTTTTCGAGTCATCTTCGAAGAACGGCATGGGCAGATATCCAGGCAGAATGTCATATAGCGTCGGAATGTCGGTCGAACCCTGGATCGAGGCATGTCCGCGCAGGGCAAGAATCCCCCCGCCCGGCCGTCCTATATTGCCCAGCAGAAGCTGCAGAATGGCCGCGGCACGGATAATCTGTACACCGTTCGAATGTTGCGTCCAACCCACGGCGTAGCAGATACACGCCGTCTTGTCGGGTCCGGACGCATTGCTGAATGCTTCTGCAACCTCGAGAAACACCTTCTTCGGCATTCCGCACCCTTCCTCCACCAATTCAGGCGTGTAGCGCGCGAAATGTCGTTTCAATACCTGGAAAACGCAACGCGGATTTTGGAGTGTCGGATCGGTCATGTACTGGTGCGTGTTGCCGGCTTCTCCGCCGCGGTCTTTGCCGTGGCCTCCATCCGCCGGATGATGGCCCGGCATGGTGGGTGAAGCGTGGCGCTTCTGCTCCGATCCTTCGTAGAGCCACGTCTCGGGGTCGTACTGCTTTTTCTTTTCGTCCCAGCCGGAGAAGAGCCCGTCCAGATCTTCCGTATCCCGGTAGTCCTTCCGGAGGATTGTCGAAGCATTGGTGTAGGTAAGGACATACTCCTTGAACCACTTGTCATGCGTTATCACATAGTTGATCAGCGCGCCAAGGAACAGCACATCAGTGCCCGCCCGCAGAGGAGCCCAGATATCCGCGCTTGCCGAGGTCCGAGTAAACCGTGGATCAACATGGATCACCTTGCCGCCGCGCTCGCGCGCCTCCATCACCCACTGGAAGCCCACCGGGTGCTGTTCCGCCATCGAGGAGCCCATGATCATGATGGCGTCTGAATTTGCCAGAGAGGTCAGTGCAGTAGTTGCCCCACCCCGTCCAACCGAGGTGCCCAGACCGGGCACCGTTGAGCTGTGTCAAATTCTGGCCTGGTTGCTGACGCAAACCATGCCTAGACCTCCGCCGAAAAGCTTTTTGATCAGATAGTTTTCTTCGTTGTCCAGCGTCGCTCCGCCCAGATGAGCGACCTTCTTCGTATGCATCACCGCGTCGCCTTCTTTGGACTCGACGAAGGTCTCGTTGCGGGAGTCCCAGAGGCGATCTGCAATCATGTCCATGGCTTTTTCGAGTGAAATTGTTTCCCACTTAGTCCCGTAAGGCCGGCGGTACTTCACTTTCGTCATTCGACTGGGGTTTACGTGTAATTGCAGCGTGTTCGCGCCTTTTGGGCAAAGATGTCCGCGCGAAATAGGCGATTGAGGATCGCCTTCGATCGAAACCAGCTTGCCGTCTTTGTGATAAATCATCTGCCCACAGCCGACCGCACAATAAGGACAAATGGATCGTGCCACTTTCGCACCCGCTGTCTTGGGCTGCAGGCTCCGGGTGCGGTCGCTCCAGGATTCCGCCCCGTTTCCATTCGAGCTGTTTTTGATCTGCTGATAAACAGGCCACTTGGACAAGAGTTGTTTGATCATCGGCGAAACCCCCGCTTTTGGTTGGGACGCCTTCGGCAGGAAACGGGTTGCGCTGTGCATTTTTTTTGGTGACGCCTCACATAATCGCTACAGCACGATGCGTGTATCCCCTTGCCTGCGCGTAATTCGCTGATGGTCCAGATACTCGAGTAAGGGAATGGCGTACTTCCGGGATAACCCTGTCATCTGCTTCAGCCGAGCGACATCGAGTGTTTGGTTCTTCAACTCACGAATCGTTCTCTCGAGGCGTTCCACCGCCCCACGGTGCATGAAAATGTCCGCTGCTGCGATCTTCACAAGTGTCTTATCGCGCAACAAGGAGGTCACGAAGGCGCGCGCATCCTTCTCACTTAGCCGCAACTCGCGCACTACTTCAGCAAGCGCAGGCGGATTGAGAGCGGCACGGCGATAAACTTCTGCCATCGCGTCTATCCTTGCCTGGTTCGGGTTGGGAGCATCGATATCCGCTGCCGCCCGATAAACCAATTCCAGTCCGGGAGCGCCGCTCAGCACCAGGAGTCGGCGCTGGGCAAGCATCTTCAGAACAGCATTGAACACTTCGGAGGATAGATGCGACTGACTTCGCAACTGGCTCTGCCCCATCCCGCTTGAACCCGGCTTTGCGCCCGCAGCCGAGCTGCCAAGAATTTGCAGAACGCCCCTGCCCGCCTCCTCCAAGGCCATCCTGCTCAGAAGAAGCCCGCCCCCAAGCAGCCGCACCGTGTCACGCGCAAGCATCGGAGCGAGCTTTGCGCGAGTCGCTTCTGCGCTCCAACCCATCTCCTGAGCCACCATAAGCAAACTTATTCCAGCCATTCGCCGCCGCTCCACGCGTAGCTGGAGTTGTTCTCCCGGCGACGCATTCCTCATCTTCTCCAGCCACGCACGGGTGATTTTCTTCGGTGTGCGGTCGAGCGGATGTGCATCGAGTACACGTCCTCCGCCTATTGTCTGCGCTGGCGAAAGTTGCCGGAGCACAAAGCGATCTCCGGGCACCAGCAGAACCGGACTCGATAGCTTCAGGCGCACGACCTCCTTTCCATCTGGAGCGACGATTCCATAGCCAGAAACCGAGACTGCAGCCACACTCTCCGACGTGAAGCTATGCAGCCGTACCCGCGCGCGATGCCGCAGTTCCGGCGCATCCGGCAGCAGCAAAACCTCGGCATCGATCACGTCGACAGCCTGCAAGGTGTTCGGCAGCACGAGGGTCGCACCCCGGCGTACCTCCGCCACCTCCACCCGCGCAAGGTTCAGCGCAACCCGCGACCCTGCGTAGCCCTTGCTATGGCTGCGGCCTTGCCGTTGCAATCCCCGTACGCGCACTTCTCTGCTGCCCGGCTCCAGCATCAGCGTCTGCCCGGCAGACACGCTCCCCGCCTGCAGTGTTCCCGTCACCACTGTCCCGAAGCCTTGAATGACAAAGCTGCGATCAATCGGCATTCGCGGTAAACCCTCAATGCTACGTACCGGCACAGCTTCAGCGACCCTCGCCAATTCCTTGCGCAATTCAGACAATCCGAATCCTGACAGAGTGCTCACGGGCACAATTGGCGATTTCCCCAGGAAAGAATTTTGAAGGCTGCCTCGCACACGCTGGCAGACCGCCTCGAGTTCCTCTGGCGAAACCAGGTCCGCCTTGGATAACACCGTCAGACCACGGTCAATCCCCAGCAGCCCACAGATCGCAAGATGCTCCTCAGTCTGCGGCATCACACCTTCGTTTGCAGCGATGACGAGCATCACGAGGTCGATCCCGCCAGCCCCGGCCAGCATATTGCGCACAAACTGCTTGTGCCCCGGCACATCGACCAGGTCAAGCCGCAGCCGCTGTCCGGCAGCAGTTTCCAGATCGACGGTCGCGAATCCAAGATCGACCGTGATTCCCCGCCGCTTCTCTTCCGGTAGGCGGTCGGTATCGACCCCAGTGAGCGCCCGTACCAGCATAGTCTTGCCATGATCGATGTGACCCGCCGTGCCAACCACAACCGACCTCGGACCAAATTCAGCAGGTGTGCTCATTCCTCAACACCCCCAGCAGCCGCACGAACGAGCCCGATCAGCACCTGATCCTGCTCTGGAGCTACGGTCCTCAAATCCAGCAGCACGCAGTCATTCTGCACACGCGCAATCACCGGCGGTGTCTGTCGCCGCAGTCGCTCCATGAAAGCCTTTGGTGTCTGAAACCTGTGCCGCAGCGACAAAGCAAAGCTGTCTAACGTCAACCCCGCAGTCGTCCCTCCGCCGATTACGCTGTGTGCAGGAACCACCGCAGCGTCCAGATCGTCCATCCCGAGTGCATCCCGTACTGCCTGGCAGCGTCTTGTCAGCACCTCGGCCGGAATCCGCAGCATACGAACTGTCGGGATCTCTTCCTCCCGCCCCGCCACATAGCCCAGCAAAGTAGCCTCTAGCGCCGCATACGTCAGCTTATCCACTCGCAAAGCTCGGAAAAGAGGATTGGCGCGAATTCTCTCAACCAGATCGCTCCGGCCCAGCAGAAGTCCGCATTGCGGACCTCCCAGCAGCTTATCTCCGCTGGCAGCAGTCAGGTCCGGACCCTTCCTGAAGCTCTCAATCAAGGAGGGCTCCCCGCTCACGCCGACTTCACGAAGAGGGATCATAAGACCTGTGCCCTGATCCTCGAAGACAGCAAGTCCGGCGGTTCTGCCCAGTCTGATCAACTCCTCAAGCTCCGGCCTTTCCGTGAAGCCTTCCATTTTGAAATTTGATTGATGGACCCGCAGAATCATGCGGGTGTTCCCATTCACTGCGCTCTCGTAATCGGTCAGCCGCGTCCGGTTCGTCGTCCCAACTTCGCGCAGGATCACTCCAGCCTTGTGCAGGATCTCGGGAATGCGAAAGCCTCCTCCAATCTCAACCAGCTCGCCACGAGAGACCAGCACCTCGCCGCCTTCCGCCAGCGAATTGATGGCCAGAAAGGTTGCGGCCGCGCAGTTGTTCACAACAACAACTCCCCACCCCTGGCCGACCCGCTCCGGGCACTCACCCGCGATCGCACCCAGTGCCCGCAGCAGCAGGGGTCCGGCATGCCGGTCCCGTCGGCCGCGGCTCCCGGTAGCAAGGTCGAATTCCAGGTTGGAATAGCCTCTCGCAACCTCCGACACCGCGCGGATCGCCGCTTGACTCAAAGGTGCCCGACCGAGATTTGTGTGCAGAATCACTCCAGTCGCATTGATTACCGGAACCAGCGTCGGCCGAAGAGTTCGCTCTGTTTCCTCCGCCACAGCCTCAGCAACTCCGTGCAGCAGATGTCGGACAGCCTGCTCCGTGTGCACACGCTCCGCGATCTCCCTCCGCGCCCGGCGCAGAACGCTGCGCGCTGCCCCTGTGACCAGAGCTCGAGAATGCATCCGCAGCACGTCCCTAAGCTCTCGTCGACCCAGCAGTTCATCCACCGAGGGGAGCAGACGATAGAGCGCATCGCGGTCCGGTTCTCCGTCCTCCATCAACCTACCTCGCATCCCTATTCGCGCCCGGTTCACCCCATTTGCCGCTCATTGCGCTACAGGTCAACTCGATCCGCGGCGCACCCGCAGCACCCGGCCCCTCCCCCGCAACTAGTCCTATGCACGCAGCCGCCAGTCCGCCGGCCTGAAACTCTGCCACCAGCGGCTCGGCATGCTCCGGCGCAACCGAAAGCAATAGGCCACCGGCAGTCTGCGGATCATAAAGCAGGGTACGCAGTTCCCTTGGAATCTGCGCTCCGCCAGCGTCCTCCACCATACATTCAGCGAACTCCCGGTTCGCCAACAGACCTGCCGGAATGGTTCCCAATCGTACAGCTTCCAACGCTCCCGGCAGAAGAGGAATCGCCGTCACATCGATTGAGAGACGCACCCCGCTTCCCAGGGCCAATTCGCGGCTATGGCCCATCAGCCCAAAGCCCGTTATGTCAGTAGCGGCGTGAACTTTGTATCCCATAGCAATCTCCAGCGCGCGCCGATTCAGGGTCGTCATGGACCGTATCGCGCCCGCGACCCACTCCGGCGCTGCTTTGCGTTGCTTCAGTGCAGTCGTGATCACGCCAGTCCCGATGGCCTTTGTCAGCAACAAAGCATCGCCCATCTTCGCACCAGTGTTTGTCAACACCGCATCCGGGTGAATCAACCCTGTTACGGCATATCCAAACTTCATCTCCGCGTCGCGCACACTATGACCGCCCACCACGGTGCAACCCGCCTCCCGCATTTTGGACAACCCTCCGCGCATGATCTGTTCCAGCACGTCGGGATCGCCGCTTTGCGGGAAGCACACCAGGGAAAGCGCTGTCACCGGTATGCCACCCATCGCATATACGTCGCTAAGTGCATTGGTCGCGGCGATCTGCCCGTAGGTAAACGGATCGTCGACCATCGGAGTGAAAAAGTCTACCGTTTGCACCATGGCCAGGTCAGGACCAATCCGGTACACCCCAGCATCGTCCGAAGTATCAAAACCAACCAGGAGATTCGCATCCTCCTGCACAGGCAACCGGGTCAGCACCGCATGCAGAAAGCCGGGCGGTAGCTTACTCGCGCACCCCCCCGCCTTCACCTGCTCAGTCAGCCGAATCGAACCGTCCCGCCACTGTGTTGGAGCCGTCTCGTTTGTCAACCGTATCTCCGCTGTCTCGAATCGCATCACAGAAATAGATGCATGATTCTGCCTCATAGTGGAAGCGCTTAGGAATCCGGTGATCCTCCCGGTCTTCAAAACCGGCGGTCGCCCTTCACGGGCAACGGTGTGTTCGACTCACACGCGCTTCCGCCACTCCCCGAGTGCTGGAACCTCCGGGCGATCCCTGAGTTCAGTTCCCGGAGACGTCTAAGATCCGCTTATCAGGACCAAGAACCGCAGGGCTGGCGGACTGCCTGTTTCAACGCAGCTGGGTTACTGGGTGCATCCAAAAAATTTAGAGGAAGCTAGGGACTTGGGTGTGCAACTCCGCCGGGATTTCAATACGCCAAAGCCTTTAGAAGGAGTCCCCTTCGATCCAAGCTCCTAGGGAGGGATACCATGTCAGCGATCATTCTCACGGCAGTTGCAGTGTTCTTGTTGATTGGAGCGGTGGTTCTCGGGCTACTGCGGAACAGGAAAAAAAGTCGGACCCATAAACCTCCCGTTCAAAGCGCACAAGGGTCGAGTAGCGGAAAGCTGAACTGACCTGCCGCGCAAACTTTCATTCGCTCCACAGCCCACCGTCAAGAGCCTCTCTGTATTCTGACCGGCTTTGGCAGTTGAGCTGCAAGTTCACCGCGATCTGGGCAAAAGACCCGAAAAGGACGGCGCCCCGGAACGCTAACGAAGAAAACCATGTATGAGGGCCGTCCGGATCTGCGAGCAACCCCCTACCCGGTCCTCATGTCCAACTTGACGCCCGAAGTATGAGCCTGCGCCTGCCGAAACTATCAATCACCATCTCGCTGAGGTCGAAACATGCTTGAGACGATTTCCTGGATTTCGCTGGGAATAGCATTTCTGTGCGCAATCATTATTGCTGTCGACGTTATCAGGCATCCCCAGACCATGGGAGTAATGGATGTCGTTTGGCCGGTGACGGCACTCTATGGAAGCGTTTTCGCGCTTTGGGGGTACTTCCACATCGGGCGCAGGAAAGCCCAGGACGCGCAGCAGCAAATATCGAAGGAAGACCAGCAAGAGAACGTGAAGAATGCCAATGAGCATCCCAAGCCTTCTCAGATTGCCGTTGCCGCAAGCCATTGTGGCGCAGGCTGCACGTTGGGGGACATCGTCGCGGATTTCACGGTGTTTGGGTTGGCGCTGCAATTCTGGGGTTCAGATCTTCTAACCAGTTTCGCAGTTGACTATATCCTGGCTTGGTCGATTGGGATCATCTTCCAGTACTTCACCATAGCGCCCATGCGCGGATTGTCGCTGTTCCCTGGAATTTGGGCCGCTATCAAGGCGGATACTCTCTCCATCACAGCGTGGCAGATGGGAATGTACGGCTGGATGGCTCTGACGTACTTTGTGATTTTCCCCCATCCGCATCTGCACCCAAACCAGCCGCAGTACTGGTTTATGATGCAGTTCGCCATGATTGCGGGCTTCTTTACGGCGTATCCAATGAACTACATCCTTGTGAAGACGGGCCTGAAGGAGGCCATGGCTTGATTTAAAAAGATGGTTCCCAGTTGCTGTCGAACTTATAAGGCACCCCCCCCCCCCCCCCCCCGCAGGGATGAAAAATGAACACCCCTTATCCCCGCCCAACCCCCATCCGGGTGGGCCGCCCGTCTTTTACTTTGGTAGGACAC
>Ga0080006_1189322_pt1 | contig 74006 bp, 56 predicted proteins | sample RS3BMetagenome_FD_69209 | JGI IMG/M metagenome (GOLD analysis project Ga0080006, IMG submission 69209) | Ferric oxide microbial mat and aquatic microbial communities from Rainbow Spring, Yellowstone National Park, USA - RS3B (SPADES... ... | reverse complement strand
CCGGGTACACGCTGAAGAGCGCTCGATCGACGAGCATGCATTCGACGCTTGCGCATCTCATTCATACGCAATGGAGTATCCCGGGTACACGCTGAAGAGCGCTCGATCGACGAGCATGCATCCGGGTTAATCTGCGCCTGCAGCGATTCGCTGCGCGCAAGGCGCCCGCCGCGGATTCGCTTGATACGCCCCGGAGGCGGACCTGAAGGCACCGGACCGGACGTCTTGAACGCCGCCCGAGCCGTCGTCGCTTCGGCGCCTCGTGACACTGAACACATTTAAGATTACAATATTCGGTGACGTTGGTGCGGATAGGTGTGTCGGTGTTTGTGTGTGACTGACTTGTGGGCCTCTGACGGTAACGTTTGCGGACCGAGTGAAAAACAGACTGCTGCTCGTGGTAAACTGACGGAGAGAGAAGAAAAAGCGCATCGGGTCAACTCGTGGCTCATTTTATCGTCAGGTGCATTTCTTGGCGTATACTCGGATACTTGTGTATACGAGGCCTGCAACACGCTTCGTGGTTTATTCTTCGTGAAAGGTAATGGTATTTGGTGCTGTTGCTCTCCAAAGATTACAGGCCGCTTTTTGTTTGACAGGCTCTCGCCATGCGTAGGGGCAGTCTGAGCACGACAAGGCGTAACGCGCCTCACAGGGTCTCGGCAGCGGAACTCGAACAACTTCAGCGCCCAAGGAGCGCGACACCGCCGCTTACAGCCGCACCTGAGAGTGTCTCTCACCAAGCGAGACGAATCGCGTCTGGACAAAGAACGCTGCCGGTGTTGCCAGCGGTTGGGACCTTCTCGGGAGGCAGCACTACTCGTGATGGCCCGGACACGCTCGCAGCTGGCGACTGGACACCGAAGCTAACCAGCAACACCCCGCTCGCAGGGAAGAGACCGGAACGTCCGGGAACCCTGGGCAAAGTCCTGACATCAGCTGCAGCCTTTGCAAGTAATAGACTAGTCAACAAAATAGCGGATGCAAAGTTTGGCCCCGATCTTCGGCTCGATGAGCAGACATTGCGTCGGAATGGCCTTACTTTTGCGGCTGCCGTCGCGCATGAGTATCTGGAGATGGTGACGTCGCGACGAACATCAATCACGAGAAACGTGAAAGAAAAAATGTGGCGGCGGGATAGTCTTATCCAGTTCCTCGAATTCGACACTTTCGGTCGAAGCGTCTTGCGAGCGATGTCCAAAGAGGATCTCATCGATGAGCTGCGACGCCCCGTATATCCGGCTGCAGAGGCATCCTCACCGCGCCGTCGTTCGAAGGTACTGGTTGAACAGGAAACTCCGCTGGCGGATGCGCTGGACCTCGATATTCACCCGGTGAACACCGGATTGACTCACAGAGAGAGGGATGGAATCATAAGCAAATGCGAACCGGTACAGCTGCGTGACCTTCGCCTTGTGGATCCAACTTTTCGTTCAGAGCAGGTGCTACTTGTGCGCGACAATGCCATAATCCTGGTGCTTGATGATTACCTCCGCGCAGTCATCCAATCACATCGTTTGTTGCTTTTTAACCACGAGGCCGAAAGGGTGCAGCGTGCTATCCGTATTATCACGGAAAGATTGCAGAGTGCGAGCCTGGACATCTACAATGCATTCGAATTTATCGTGCTAGAAAGCATGTTCATCGCAGCCTACTTTGAACTCGAGGAATTCTATTTCGTGATCGAGCAGCAGATAGATCGAGACTTGCGTGACTTGAATCGGACCTTGAGCTCGAGCCGAATCGAGAACATGCGTCTGCATATGCGCCACTTGACGTTGTTCTTGTCGCGCATCAGACGACTCTCGCAGCTATTCGATCGCGTCCTCGGTGAAGACGATGATATGTCCAACATGTATTTGACTGACAAGTACTACCATCCGGAAACACCGCGCCATCCACTAGATCATGAATACGTAGAAACGCTACTGGAAAGCTATTACCAGCTGTTTCAGGCGCTTTCAAATCGCGCTGAGCTTCTGGATGAAAAAGTCAACGACTCGGAGGCAACAATGGATATCAAGCTAGACGCCGTGCAGAACCGCATGCTCGCATTCAACTTACTGCAGCACTTGTGTACAGCAATGTTTTTTGCGATGAACTTCATCGCAGATATCTTCGGCATGAACCTGAATTGTCCCTGGTACAATATTACAGACTCGTTGGCGCCTTGGCTAGGGACTGTTCTCGGCACGACGGCTCTGGCAACGGTCTTTCTCGGATGTTTTGTGATTTTTCTTTCGAGAAAGGGACTCCTATTTGGAGTACTTTCCTGGAGAAAACGACCTGCGCCTTCTTGGCCGGTCGCAAAGCATCCATCCAACCATTCGTGAGCAAAGCACACGAGGTCCACCTCAGTTCAGCCATGCAACGGTCGTCATTGGCCACACGTATTAGCTTGGAAACGAGGGACGCATCACGCTCTTCCTCGCGTCGTAGACAATTGATCGGGGCATGCAGGTTCAAGTCGGGGCGTACACTTCGACGATCGCCTCATTCCTGAAAAGACATTGTTATCGCAGGTATCACCAGTTTGCGTACGTATTCTCTTCGATCAGGTTATGTCGTCGAGAGAAAGTCGACGCGATCAACAAACGTAGTCAAAAGAGGTCCTCATTCAAGATGCAAATCGCCTGAACCCGCATATTTTCATAAAATTCTCGACCAAGTGCGTTTGTAAGATGCATGCCGTACATGCACGGCATGCATCACACGAGCGCATGCTGCGTTCCGTGGATGCTCAGGATGCACCATGCCTGCTCAGCGCGTCTTCTGAACACCAAGCACGCGTTGTTTATTCTGGGGGGTGGGTCGATGCTTCATATCCGCATTCCCAGGTACTGGCGCGGTTCTTCTATCCCATGTGAGCGTTTCTCAGCGTATCCAGAAAGCCTGATGCTGCATAACTCTGCGACTTGAGGCAGGACCTGGATGATTCTATGTATCGTTTGCGTACGGGCTCTAGAGCGCGTCATGCAATCGATGGAGGCGCTGACACTGGATACCTCCTCAGTGCGGATCGATTAGCAGCGAGTATGGTCCCTCGGCAAGCGTGGATTCTGATCCACGGGTAGATTCTAACTGGACTGCCCGCTGGCGAGGACAAACCGGTCTCCTTGGATGGTGTCACAGCCTGGCCCAAGGAATACACTAAACTGAGGCATCGGCTCAAATCCGTATGGTTCGCGTCACAAGTTGTCCGCAACCTTCAACCGCGTACCTCATTGCCGCTGCTAGCGTCCGTCGCGCTTCCCCGGTGACCACGCTATGAACGATCAAGACGAACCTTTTCTGAGTCGATCGGCGATATACCCGCAACGCCTGGAGACTGTCGAAGGCGCGCGCTGCACTTTGACTTGCAGGGCCTCTGGGCGCAAAAGCCGTAAACTTTGCGGGAAAACAGAGCCGGGGCAGAAGGGTCGTGGTTGCTCGGCGATGTAGGCTTTCAGGCGGCAGATTACCCGCCCCACGACTTTTTCACAATTTTTGACTCGATACCTCAACCAAAGTGCTTCCAAAACGAAACCTATGCTTTTAAAGATCGCTGCCCAGAGCGAGATCCAATGGCGTCCCAAGAGTACCCCGCTCTCGCAATCCTCCAGTCCTACTCGACGAACGGAGCAAATACACAGACACTATTGTGCCCCCCGAAACCGAAACTAGTCGAAATCGCTACCTCTATGTTGAGGCTTTTCTTCTGGTTACGAACGAGGTCCGCTTCAATCTCGGGCTCCGGTTCCTCGACGTTGGCGGTAGGGTGCACCTCCCCGGTGCGAATAGCCATGATGGTTGCCGTTGCTTCGAGAGCGCCAGCCGCTCCCAGCGCATGTCCAATGAGTGACTTGGTTGAATTCATCGTTATCCGCTTCATATCCAGAACAGAAGACATGGCACGATACTCTGCAATATCACCAAGGGGCGTTGACGTTGCGTGAGCGTTGACATAACTGACCTGGGCAGGCTCGACACTGGCATCAGCCAGCGCCAGTCGAATGCATCTCGCCACTTCAGTACCTTCGGGAACGGGCTCCGTCACACTGAAAGCGTCATTGGTGTAGGCACCACCGAGATATTCGCAGAGAATGGGCGCTCCGCGTGCCCTGGCGTGCTCGAGCGACTCGAGAACTAGAACACCAGATCCCTCGCCCATGACAAAACCATCACGGTGCTTGTCCCAGGGGCGGCTGGCGCGGTGCGGCTCATCGTTGCGCTTGCTGAGCGCCCGACAAGCAATGAAGCCACCGAGCCCGATCGGAAGCACTGCAGCCTCGCTACCGCCACAGAGCATCATGTCGGCGTCTCCCCGTGCGATATGCATGTAAGCGTTATGAATCGCGTAGTTGCTGGTCGCACAAGCTGTTGACAAGGAGTAGTTCGGTCCGTGGAAGTCAGTTTCTATCGCAAGCAAAGCTGAGCCCATGTTGGTGATCGAATACGGGATGAAAAACGGGGACATCCTCCGAACACCACCCGTGGAAAGCTTTTCACAACCTTCTGCGAAGGTCTCGAGGCCGCCCATGCCACTCCCGACAATGACCCCGACGCGATCCTTCCGCAGTGCATTGTATGGATCGGAGCCGATGCCGAGGCCGGCGTGTTCCAAGGCCCTCTTTCCCGCAACGATTGTGTACTTCAGCACGCTGTCCAGTCTCCTAGCAAGTTTCGGTGCGATATAACCCTCGGTTTGGAACTGTTCCGGAGCGATCCAGGCAGCAATGCGCGTCTCCCAGTTCGAGCACTCGAACTTGTCAATGGGACGAACGCCGCTTTCTCCTTTAAGTAGCTTCTGGTAAAAGAGGTCCACGTCACTGCCGAAACAGGACACGATACCTACTCCAGTTACGACAACACGCTTTCTGCTTGTGTTGTCCGGCATGTCTCGGTAGAGGCCTTTGGTGCCGGCGGCTATTGCAAGTTGCACTGTCAGCGGAGACAGTCGCTGCACCCGACGCGCCGAGGCGCTACCTGGTGCCGCGTACGGTTTTTCATCGAGGCGAAAGCGTCTCTTCTCTGCGCCCCTGATGCCTAAGAAACTGCTCGAACTTATATCAGAGTAAACAGGTGCGCCCGCAAACATCTCCACAGAATGTTTTACCCGTTGGATGACGTGCAAGAAGCAGAACTCGGAAGCGGGAAACCGTCCCTGCAGCCGATGCGGCGTCGTCGATAAGACGCCGCGGGCGCAGAGGCCCCAGCGGCGTACGCTTGGGCGCTCAGGCCACACACGAGTCTGACCCAGGGAGCTACTTCCAGGGAAGCGACCAAAAAGTTACGGTGGTCGACGATTGTCTAGTCCTCTGAAGCGCTGACGCATCTTCGGGTGGAAGAGTCGGCCTTTAACCTGCTCCCCGCATCGGTGAAGCAAACCTGTTCTGTCTACGAACGAGGTCCGCAGTTGGCTCGGCGTGTATGGGATCTTTTAAACGAACCCTTCGCATTGAAGGGGAATCTGGTTTGTGGTACACGGCATTGTGAGGATCTGGGCGGAAGCCTTGGTAGCTCCCCTGGATGCCACAATGTAGCGCCTGCGTACGGGGGTTCATGTAGTTCGATGCTGTGATTCTAGATCGAAAAACTGGATTCGATTCAGTTATGCAACACCAGGAAGCTTGACGATGGTGATGAGCGATTCAAAGACAACAGTGCTGGGCAGCATGGGACGGGCGTTTCCTACTGATGTGGAGCAGGTTTTTTGACACGGGCATATATACTCACGTTTGGGTCACTTCCCTCTATTACCAATATCAGTCTTTGCGGGTTATTTCTTCCATAACGTTCTTTTTTTCTTATATCCGGTTCTAAAAACGCTAGTCGCTCCTTTCCCTCCTGATCTGTTGTCCGCAGTCGATAGAGGTTGAAGCCAGCGTTCAAATCCCGATTCCGCTGTTTCCGGCTGTTTTCTACGCATTTCATGCACAGGCGGAGGTTGCAATTTTTGAATCTGCTCTCTGTCTATGCTCGGTGCGCCTTTTGCAGCGGTAACAATTGGCTTTGATCACGTATTGCCACACGACTACAACAGTTCCTCATTTTCTTGCGAGCTCCACGCTGTGACGCGTGCACTCCTACTTCATCGTTCGGTTCGTGCCCTAGACGTATCCAGAAAGCTCCTCTCGATGCCGTCCTCCGCTTTCGTGCCTGGTACCGTACCCGGCGATCAGGAGGTTCTAATGGGAGAATCTCTCGGTGCGTAATATGTCCGCTCCACCCGCAAGCACATGTTGTACCACTCGGTAGCGCATTTGTCGATTGCGATGTTCTTCATGATGGAAAAGTACTGGAAGGCAAATCCTGGCCGGAGAACAATGCGAGAAATTTCGATCCGTCTACGCTCCATGCTTGCGAGCCGGGGACACGCGTCCCTCCGGAAACGATTCCTTGGATAACTGAAATCCGAGTCCAAGGCCTTCTTCCATGGAAACAGAAGAGACGGGAGCCCCTTGGGGCATATACCATGTGAGGTGGCATACTACGGTTATATGCCGTGTCGCTGATGGTCTCAAAGCGAGGAGAATTTTTCTTCCAATCAGAAACGGTTATTCGACGTGAAATGTTCAGTGAAACTTCGGCTTGAGCTTAAGCAAAAGTTATCATGAGAGGATGCTATGTATTTATCGTCAGCAATCCAGTGTCGCAACTTGCAGCGTCCAGGAGTTGCCTCAAAAGAGAAATTCGGAAAACTTTGAGCATGCATGACCCGAGCATTCTTCACGTAAGAAAACGAAAAGCGCCGAGGCTTTCGCATGTACATTGGATCATGATATCGTCTATTTCACGAACTCGTGTTCGAGAACGTCGCGAATGTTCTTGATGAGGGTGACGTTAAACATTCCAGCGGCAGAGAATCGATGGAAGCAAGACGAAAACACGCAAGATCATCTTAAAACTGCGAATGAACTCGCGAGCCCTCTATGCGTCACTCGCAGTTTCGATGCTGTATATCTAAAAAAGTTCCAAAAGAAGTAGAAATACATAAACAGAGCAAGCGGTTCAGGGTTCTATCTTACTCGGATAAAGATAGAGACCTGAGGTGCCTGGCGAGAAACCGGGGCTTGTGCCGCCTGGCGGTATCGCGTCTGCATCATCCCAGCGTGGGCATGGCAGCGAAGAACGATGTTCGTTCATCGAACGCAAGACCTCTACCTCGTGCGCTGTGCTCTGCCTTGTGACGTGCTGCCCTGAGGATGGTGTTACAGATCTATAGTGCGACTGAATTTCGACGCGTCGTCATTGATGGTTCCAGAGAGCAACTGGTTGTTGTGGACTTTTACGCCGACTGGTGTGGCCCCTGCCGAATGGTGGCTCCGTTCATAGACTCGCTCGCAACGAAGTTTCACCAGGTTCTCTTTGTGAAAGTGAACGTTGATGAGGTTCAAGATGTTGCGCAGCTCTGCCGGGTGCATGCTATGCCAACTTTTCAGCTCTTTCTCAACGGGAACAAGGTGGACGAAATTGTGGGAGCGGATGTTGCAGCGCTCGAGCGTTCAGTAGCCGCTCAGGCGCAGCCGGTGGCGTTTGCTGGGCCGGGTCATACGCTGGGCACCAGAGCAACGAGTGAGGACACGAAAGCCGCCACAACGACAAACAGCACGCCGTCGGGTACACCAATAGCGCGTCCGAATGCAGTTGCCGACGGCTTGCAGACCACGACGGGATCCGCTGGTTCCGCTGGAGCCAGGGCGAGCCAGGGCGAGGGACAGCTTCCTGTATCAGCAAGCGAGACGATGCCGACCTTTGTATCCGAAAAAATACTTGAGGAGCTTCAAGCAATGGGATTTCCCCGCACTCGCGCTTTGAACGCTTGCATTGCAACTGACAATGAATCCTTGGAGAAGGCGATGGAGTGGATTTTCGCGCACGACGAGGATCCAAATATCGATAAGCTGGACCCAGCCCTGGATGTCCGAGTCACTGGCGCCGAAGATCTCCTTTCTAAATCCAAAGAGGAGAAGCAGCTTATGTTGAAACGGCTCCAAGAGGAAGCGCGGAAACGGCGAGAGGCCGAAGAGAAGAAACTCGCTATTGAACAGGAAAAGAATCGGATTCGAAGTGGGAAGGAGATAGCGGAGGCCAAGCGCAAAGCAGAAGAAGAGCGTCGTAAGCGGGACATTCGAGAACGTCTCCGTGAACAACGAGAGCAGCAAATGGAACGAGAGCGGCTCCGGAGGCTGCTTGAAGACGATCGTCAGCGTCGACTCGAGCTCCAGCGGGGTCCGACTCCGGTACGCCTCGTGGAACAGCCACCCGATCCGAACACAAACCAACCAAAGGCGGTAGAAAAATCAGAATTGGAAACCAGACCCACACGTCTGCAATTGCGGTTGCCCGACGGTACGAATGTTGAAGCGGACTTCACCAATGAAACACGCCTTCGTGATGTGGCAAATTACGTACTCAACAATTACCCGAGCTTGGGAGAGCGGATCTCGCTGATGCGTACCTATCCTAGGCGGAAATTTCTGGAGCACGAGTTGGATCAGATGACATTGCAAGATGCCGAGCTATACCCGCGCGGAGCGCTGTTCGTTCTTCGTCCGTAGCCCCGCCGACAACCTCGTGCTTCACTAGCGTTCCAGTCTAGTTTCTGTGGCGCCGGCTCTATCATGGGCGCTAAGTCTGCACCTATCGCCATATCGTTGGTTTTTAGCTGCTCATTTGGCAATGCCCACGACGGAATTCACTGAAACGCTCGCCCCCGCGCGATCCATGCAGCATCTCGTATCGCTACTCAACTACATACAAAAAAGTTTAGATTTGCAAGAATCAAGATCTATGCGAATGTTCAACGAGTTTCAGAGCGCTTCGGCTGCGAAAAGTAGCAAGTAATACAGCCGTCATGAATGCGTCTGGTCGCACCTCTGCAGTGACGCTTCCAGTGACTCACGAGCGCCTCGTTACCGCTAACGCTACTGCCAGCCCGAAGAACTAGTTTCGCATTTGCGATGCCTTGGTGTTCGCGCTCGGGTGTCGGCGTGGCACCCGCGAAACTGCATTCATTTCTCGCTGCCGGTGCGTACCCAGATATGGGGTTCTGCTCGCGCTCGCATTCTGCGATGCCGCCCGAGGGCACGTCAGCTTTGAGCGCGCGCTTACCCGGTTTGCCCATGTAAGAACGTATGGAATAGGCGCCGCTTGCGATGGGTTGAAAGTTCGTCGCTTCCAGCATAAAGCGCTTGCATGGGAATCGAAAACCAGACCGTATCGACCGCAGCAGCTTCTCAGCACCTTCTGCAATGCTTGCGGCTGCGTCCTCTTTCGCGCAGGTTGGAAACGGCCCAGAACGACTTGCATGATGATGCCGTTGACCTTGGAGTCCCGCTTGCGCAGAAGTAAAAGATACGCACAATGTTCTCGGTCGACGATGATGCATACTGGTATCGCGTTCAATACGCTGCTCTAGGCGAGTTGCCAGCAGGAAGAGGATGCGGCGCGCATCCTGCCAGGTATCTACCGGGGCAAAGGATTTCGCCGCTAGCAGACTCCGCGGACGATCACGTGGCTCCACTCGACTGGGATCATAACCCCGAGCCAGCCAGAAGAGCCATTCCGCTGTGCAGGGCTCGTATGCGGCCTGCAGCGCTGCTATCGACAGCTGCGACAAGTCAGCGAGCGTTTCGGCCTTAAAGTTCCGCTGCAGCTCAGCTCCGAATTTGCCACCAAGCCCGCGAACCCGTGAAAGCGGAATCCTGGCGAGAATGGAGTTCGTCTCGCTCCAAGGTATGGCGGTCAGTTTGTTCGGTTTGTTCGTAGAGCTAGCGAACTTAGCGAGCATTTTGTTGCAGGCAACCCCAGCGCTGCAGGTGTATCTAAGCTCATCAAGGATAGCGTCTCGCATGCGCTGTACCAAACGGACTGCCTCGTCGAAATCATCGACCACGTCCGTAAGCTCTATGAAAGCTTCGTCAATTGAGCAGCGCTCAACGGCGTCACTAAAGCGGGAGAGAATCCCAAAAATCTTCTCGGACTCCAACCGATATCGATCTAAGCAGACGGTGTTCGCGGCTCGCACTATAGAGGCTTCCTCAGACAGGTCAAGTTCAGAGACTTGTGGTTTCCTTCCGGCAGCATCAACGGTTTCTACGTGTACAAGCACACACTCGGGGCACATGGATTTGGCCTCCTGCGGTGTTGCACCTCGCTTGATCCCTGCTGCTCGAGCTGCGTAGCTCACAGCAAGAATGCTGTTCCACTGGACGACACAAAGCGGGACGTCCTCAGCTAAATCGAGGCGTTTCCGTTCGACCTGAGCGTAGAAGCAGTCCATATCTATATGAACCACAATACGCCGCTCAAGTTCGAGTCGTGAGCCCAAAGTATCGGTAACCGCTGCCATTGCACCTAGAGACCGAATCCAATCCGCTTTTTAACCGAGAACAACGAGTAGCGTGCTCCCTCAGTCTAGTGCACTGTGCACAAGCTTTGGCTCCTACCCAGCGCACTCGGAACGAGGCAACAACAGGTGCCTTTCAGAACCACGACCGCGAAGCAAAGGACGAACAAACGTGGATCCTTCACTTTTCTGGTCCGTTGTCTCGACAAGAAAAAGTTGAGAAAAGTATGAGCGCCTCCAGATCACGTGCGGCCTTCGCTTCGATATGCAGCGGAACCGCGGCTCCATTCAAAACTTTTCAAATGGACTTGGCACCGATGATTTTTCCGATGAGAAAACGTTTCCATGGACCATCGATACCGGATTTCGGGATGGAAGGGTAACGGTAAACGAAAAAGCGTCCATCACGATGCACCTACTTTCAAGTTCCGTTTCATAAACTTTCTTTCGGAACTAGTGGTCGTTTCATATGTTCTATCGTGCGCCGAGCCCGGAGTGAGCATGCGCAATGGAGCCTAAACCGCCGGTGCGGATGCAGGACGGAGACAGAGAAGCTTTGCCATACCAGTGGGGGCGTCTTTTCGAGCCGTGGTTCATTCAACACGGGGCCGTAGCGCATAATCAACCTGGGAGCCTCCAGCTGTGCATACAGACGCACTGCCTGCGGCAACGCGAAGCCATATACTGGGATTCCAACCCGACCAGGGCTATGCCCGGACACAGCACACCCGCTTCTAGTCTCAGAATAAATTTGGACGGGGCGAAGATGTACCTGACGAACTTGAAGAACCACGTGATCGTGAAACTCGAACGCTCCATAATACGCTCTGTCTTTGCACTCTACCGGGGCTTCTCTCGCAAAGGGATATGGACGATTATCAATGCCATTACGAACAATCGACAGTATGAAGATGAGATCGAATTCTTCGACAAGAAGGCGTCACGCAGGAGCACAAATGAGGATTCCGTCATCCGCGCAGCTATACAAGAGCATCGTGCAGTCTTGGGACTGGCGAATCCTGCAGAAAAGAAATCAGAGTTGAAAAAAGATAAGGAAAGATACTATCGGCTTCTCCTGCAGTATTTCGTATTCCTGGATCGAGAGCTCGAATGCAAAGCAGACATGAAGCTGAGTGAGGAAAAAAATGAAGACTGGGAGAGACGGAAGGCCGCCCTAATGGGGAAGCGCTTCAACGCGGTTGCAATGTGCAACATTGAGTCACATCTGTGACTATCGACTCCAGAGTCCTTCATGGCATCATTAAGGAGATCAGTCCTGAGTTCAATGTCAGCAGGGAGGAGTTCACCGGTTAAAACCGGGAGACGCACTGGAAGAATATCTTCGATTTCAAACGTCTGAGAGTGAGCAAGCAAAAGGTATTTGCGTGGATGTTCGAAACCGATGGGGTACCCAAGTGTGTTAATTCTCGTCGGTTGGAGGCAGATCGTCCTGTTTCATCTTCGAAATTGCCTTCAGCGGAGCATGAAGATAAGAAGAAGGCGGTTCCTATGACGCAGAAAGTGCATGAGAACGACTTTATCGTTAGCGCTGACCCCGGAATCACGAATATCATAATCATCGCTGTACCGAAGCGTGCTGAAGATGGTACTGACGGCAAATTACGTCAGAAAGACATGCGTCTGTTGAGGTTCTCGAGAGCGAGATACTACCGAGAATCGGGAATCATGAATGCAAGGAAGAAAATTGGGAGATGGAATGCAGGAGTGAAAGAGCACGTGGAAGCTTTGAGCGAGGTGACGAGCCGAGGAACGGACTTTCAAGCTTTTCTGAAATTCATGAAAGTTCGCGTTGCTCATTGGGAGGCGCTGTAGAAAGAATATACAAAGCCCCAGTGGGCACGTCTGCGTATGAACTTGTACAGTGGGAAAAAGCGCACGTTTGCGAAAATTTTCAATTAGTTGAGCGCACTCAAAGAGGACGAGAGTCAGAGGCTCGTAGTAGCATACGGAGCAGGGCGCTGGATGACCAAAAAAGGGACTACGCCAGCTCCAACGACAAGAACGTACAAGGAGTGTGCAAAGCGTTTTGTTACGATACCGATAGATGGGATCTGAACGTCCTATACGCCTTACGAGTTGGGGGGCACACCTCAGAGGGTCGAGATGGAAAAGTGCCAGCGGAGCCCTGAGGATATAGCAAAGTACGGAGCGTTGACAGAAGAGCAAATGGAAAGGAGAGCGAAAGTTCGAGGACTACTTGCGCTGGTGAGTACAACTACCGACGGCAAGAAACGGATGGGATTAGTGAACCGAACTTTAATGCCGCTATCAATATAAGAAGATGTGCGGTGATGGAAAGAAGACCTTAAGAGTTTACAAGAGCGCATTTACTGGGGCAGCCTCTCAAGGTGGAATTATATGAGAGAAAGTTGAAGGCAGTACTAGACGGCCGGTCCAGAACGGCTGTGAGGCGTCTGCACGTCAGTTGAAGACGCTATGTCTAGGGCGTGTTCACCGCCACGACTGTGCACTGCCGGCGACGCTCAACTTTAGAACGGCGTTTTGTGTGTGTGCATGCTTGAACACATACGCGAACAGAGTATGATCTGGGAGCGGAATCTGGAAATGGAGGCCACGGATTGTGTATAAAATACGGTGTACGGATAGATGCCGCTTCGAAGCGATCGCATCCAGCACAGATGTGATGCGAAATGGCGTGCATGCTGCATTGAGATGTTGTCCGCTGGCGTCTAGCGCTTAGGCTGACAGGCACGCCCTTATAGAGGCTCTCGAACATGACAGTCTGTCTGGTAGGAGGCTCGAGGCCTCAGACTGTATGCTGGGGCTGGCGATTCAATTCTCGTGTGCTCAGTTCCATGCGATTGTTGCGTAAAGCCGCTGGCCCCGGTATCCGGTCTCGAACGGGGCATTTAGACGATAGCGTTTCAATCGATTTCGACGAATACGCATTGGTATATGGAAAAGGATCCAAAATTGTGCGGCATGCTTTCAGCGCTGTCGCTAGTTTACACTAGTACGATTCGATTTACGCTGCTCTGCTACAGAGCGACTGTGGCGACACCGCCTCATGCGCAGCCATGGGATCGACGGAGAATACCCGCTGAACAGGGCTTGACATACGCTCGCCAGTCGGTTTGGGCTCCTCTTGCCTTGGGCCAATTCGAGAGGCGCATCTGCATTTAGCCGGAATTCGCCTCCAGCTCTTTGCGCATGAGGCTCAGGTTGGCTGAAACGCGGGATTTTGGACTCGCCGGTGGCGAGTTGCCGTCCAGACGGAAATCAGCATGGCGACATTCCCAGCATGATCGGGGAAAACTTCCGACAAGCAAGCGACTGGTGCTTCACGGCGGAAAAATGTCTCCCCCATTCCTTTGCGATGTCTGGAACACGTCGGTGCTAACGCGCTGCGAAGTATGCTTCAAGGATGCGATTGCTCAATGGGAATCGAGACGGTGAGCAGTTCCGACGTAGAAGTGCTTTGTAAGGGCGGTCCACGATGGAAGCAAACGCAAACGCTGATTGCTTCGCACTCTGGATGGCTTTTTCGTGATCGGGTCGAAGAGCAGCGAAGGCAGTCGTTTTACGGAGAACAACCCGTCCAAAATTCAAGCAGAGAATGCTCGTATATAACTTACGAAACCGAAGCAGAAGAGACCCTTGTGAATGAAAAATTCGCATGCTCTCTGTAAAACAACCGGCGATGGGCCCGGCCTAACCGCTCTTGCAGCACAGAACGCTGGGCGATGTATGCCGTTCGAGTAATTGCCCAGTCATTGACCGCTGAGGCTGAACCGCGGTCCAAGAAAGTCTCAAGTGCTCTCTTCCTGGCGTTGCTTACCAAGTGACGTCTTCATACCAAGTTCAGGCCGTTATATGCATATGAAAGTATTAGGCTAGTGCGCCTATACTTCCAACTATGCACCGGCGTGGGTTGTCGTTTCATGCACGCAAGCTCAGCTCACTCGGCCCCGGAGCTCTTGGCGCACGCCGATGACGCCGGTCCAGCGGCTCTTGCACCGGAAGCACTGACTCGATGCACCACTGACGTACGAATGAAGCATGCCAAGTCAAACCTACAAATTCTGGTGGTTGGTGCGGGGGCGATCGGTTGCGAAGCGCTGAGGGCGCTTGCCTTGTGTGGTTTCCGAAACCTGGTGGTGCTCGACCGGGACACGGTCGCCGAGAGCAACCTCAACCGCCAGACGCTCTACAGCTCCGCCGACGTTGGTGCCAGCAAAGCGCTGAGAGCTGCCCAGGCAATTAAAGAGCGCTTTCCAGGCTGCACAATACGCGGATATTGGGCGAGCGCGGAACAGATGCCTGTTGCCTTCTACCGTGCGTTTGATGTCATCGTGTCGGGTGTGGATACCGTTGAGGCTCGCCGCTGGTTAAACACAGTCGTGTTCCACGTGGTACGTCCTGTTACCTCTCCCAACTGTGCAGTTCAGTCGAAATACTTGCCCGTGCTCATCGACGGGGGCCTGGAGGGTCTCGCAGGCCAAGTCCGAACGATTCGCCCGTATGAAACGCCCTGCATCGAGTGCATACTTGATCTGTTTCCAGATGAAGCAGGTCGGCAACCGCTTTGCACGATCGCCGGTACACCATTGCGGCCAGAGCACTGTATTCATTACGCACAGGCGGTTCTTTGGCCTGCACGTGACGACCAGGCGGTGCGGTCCATAGACCCGGAGAACCCGGAGCATCTTGAATGGATTTATACCAGAGCACAGGAGCGTGCTGCAGCGTTCGGTATCGAAGGTATGACCACGGCTCTCGTGAAAGCTGTCCTGCACCGCAGTGTGCCGGCATTGGCGACAACGAGTGCAGTTACCGGTGCCGCCTGTGCACTCGCAGTGACGAGGCTCGTATGGGGCGGCTCTCATGCACAGTGCCCCTGGACAAGTTTTCATGGAAGCGATGGCCTCTACATCGACTCGATTTTCATCGAGAGACGACTATCGTGTCCTGTATGTGGTCCAGGTTCCGCTGTTGCCATAAGCGTATCGAAAAACATGCTTGTCAAGGAGCTCATAGAACTCCTAGAAAGGCATCCTGTGCTCCACTGTCGCAGTCCCACAATTGTCTGGGATTATCGACCCGTATACATGAGCGTACCTCAAAGCCTCAAAGCAGCAGCAAGCCCGAATCTCGAGCGGCCGTTGAGCGATATCTTCATTTCTGACAGTCATCCGAAAGTTCCCGATCAAGTCGTGCTATCCGTAACAGATACCGACACTCGAACCTGCAAGACGTTGCATTTGTTTCTCACCTAACGAGCTGATGCGTCGTGAGAGCGCAAGGCGAGCGCCTGAATCTCCATTCGAGAGCAGCATCGACCACTACGCCCGAAAACAAAGCATGCGAGTGCGTCCCCCGCAACGCGTTGCGTCATGATGCCCTGCTCCCGCACGGCGTCCCTACGACCACCACAGTAATGGTGTGCAGCGAGACAACTGAAACCCAGTGCGACAGAATCGGTTCCGGACTTATTCTAAAAACACTTTTTGGTTGTAGGACTTCTGCCTCAAAAAAGAGCCAAGGTGCATAGAAGATTTTTGGCGCAAGACGCTGGCGCTGCCCACGACAGTGCAACGTTCGTTTCTGACGGTTTAAGCGGTGCCTGGCTCTGTTCATATAGATCACCAGTGATGTCTCTTATTCACTGGTGTGAAACGTTCGAGTCGCGCTTGACCGAAGCGCCGTCGTTTCAGGGCGTCGCAGCACGTGCCGGCGTGCACGTGCGTATGCGAACTGTAAGCAAGCGTTCACGGCGGAAGCGCCGCCTTTTACAAGCTCTCTTTCCTGGCGTACGATAACGGGAGAATGCTCTATGCAGTTCAGTGTGTTATCCAGAGACCTAGCAGTTTTCATGTAGAGAGCCTACACCTTGCCCCATCGATGGCGCAGATGCAACTGGACTAGATGCGTCGCTGGTGCGGCTTTCCCGAAGACGCGTACACGATGCACAGTCGAAATCAAGAAACTTGAGCGAAAAGTGTTTGGGGTGCAATCGCTCCCTGCGATGTTTGCATACAAAATGACGAGCTGCATCTACCCGCTTGGGCGCGCTCTCGCACAGAATATGTGCGACACCATCGGTGCACTCGGAGAGGAGCATCAGCTTGGCGGCTCTGCGTGCAAGCGGCAACGACAGGGTCGCCCAAATGCCGATCAAAATTCCACACTTTGGGATCGCCGATTCGATTCGACAATCCTAAACCATTAAAGAACTGATGGCGTCAGCCGAGTAAGATGCCCATTGGATGGTCTATTGCCCTGTGCAATCTTCCTGCTGCTGGGTCTGCTCGTGTCTGTCCTATTTGCGAGTGTCCCCGGGAGTTGGCAACGTGTACGGGACGGCACGACGAGTCGCTGCCCGCTAACTGGGGAAGTGCATCTTCGAAAAGCGGCCACGCGCACAAGGCCGCTCGACGACGAGGCCCAATCGACAGCATCAGGAAGTGTTCTCAACGTTGCTCTCTTTCAAGCTAAGCAGTCTATCGCGCGATTCCTGGTCCAGACAATCGATCAGCGCCAGGCCTGGCTCGTTGGTAGCGAGACGATGGATGACTCGCATTTCAGTTTTGGCGTTCTCGACCTCGCGCAGAAACAGTTCTGAGCTGATGACAAAGGCTCCGCTCGCACGAACAAGACTCTGCACTATACTATCACCAGTTGCTGCCCAAACTTCCATGTTGTGGTCTCGAGCAGCCCCGCGCACGCGTGAGATAATATATGAGTCAGCACTCTTGCAGGCTGGATAGATTATTTCAACCGACTCTGTTGACGCCTCCTCGCCTTTGGCAGACTTTCTCGCTCGAGACTGATGCTGGGTTCCAGATGCAGCCTTCGCGTTCACATCCGGATGTATCAGGGCTGTTGTGATCTTTTCGGTGGTATCCTTCGTACGCGGGTAACCATCCTGTGGATTCGTGGTCGCATCGAACACGATGCTAAAGTGCCATCCGCGAATTGCCGACAAATTCGTTACGTCTTCGATAAGTAGTCGGCGGGCAGTCTCGAGGTCACCATCCCGAACGTATGCATTGAGCTCTGGCGCGGCGCCGATAACGTTATAGCCGTCAACGATAAACCATTTTTGTCGCGCCCGCTCTTTCGTAGCGTTCACCTTGGGCAGTCCTTCGCTTGCAGCGACTTCAGGCTTCTGAGCTTCTAGCGACTCAGCGGTTTCAGTTTCCTCCTGGTTGTCCTCTTCGGGCGGAGTTCGGACCAAACGCCGGCGGTAGGAGGTTCGCGCGGGCGCTGCAGACGCCGCAGCACCAGCGGCTCGCTTTTCCTGGGCCGCTCGTTCTCGCAGCAACAGCAGCTGCTGCTTCAGAGACATTTTACGACTAAACCTGCGGTTGGGGGAAGCATCTTCCCCTGCCTCATTATCTCCGCCCTGTCCCGATGTGCCAGCCTTTTGCTTTCGTTTTCGCGCCCACGTCGTCTCTAAGACGTGAAGAGGCCGAGTTCGCACACACCGCAAACTACAGCGACCTGACCCAACGAGCTCTCTACTATGGCTAAGCATGGTCCATCTCGGTAACGTCAAATAAACAAAGGAAAATGTCCTCGAGTGCCGCTGACCAATCATGTTCCAGAAAAGTTTATCGAAGCCGGTCCAATGCTAAGAGGCTCAACGCCATGACTAGAAAGATGACGGTCAAGACGATGTGCCACGAGTGATCGGCGCCGCGCATCCGATCCAGCTCTCGATTCGCGCGTTCCGCAAACTCCGTAGAGCGGAACGCATCCTCGAGTAGGCTTTCAACGACGTGATCCTGTTGGGCTACCTGCACGCTGAAGTCATGCAAGAGCTCAGAGACTTGTATTAAATTCCGTTCAACATCTCGCACGATTCGGTCCCGTTCGGTGAGTTCCTGCTCCCACGTGAAAATTGGAGGCTGCATTAACAGCATCGCCTGTGCACCACGGGCCTCGGCTGGGATGCCTTCCGGCTCGCTGGGCTCACGTGGTGTCTCCTCCTGGAATTTCTTTTCGAGAGAAACATTTGAGGCAGCGATTTCTCTTAACGGAATGGATGCGTGATTGCATGCGTGGACGCTTTCACTGCTCGTGCCACGTTGAGCGTGTTTCGTAATGCAGGGGTGGCTTTTGGCGCTGCACTTGCGCTCGCTGCTCGTGCTGAGGAGCGTACGCAGGTACTGGTTGAGCGTCTCGATCTGGCTAGAGAGAGTCTCTACCACTACGAGACGGTGCTGGACGCGCTGCGCCGAATGATGGCTGCCCCGAGGCCACTCGGCCAGATCTCGTAGAGCAACCAAGTTCGCGAGAAGTCCCTGGAGTAGTTTTGTGCAGGAAGCCTCAAACTCGACACGCTGCTTCGGCGAATAGTCGTAGTTGCGAGCGTCAAGAAGCCAGCCAGTGTTTGCGTGTAACAAGAGCGCAAAGTGTCTCAGGTTCTCGAGCAGCTGCTCAGAGAGCAAGCGGAAGGCCTCGCCAGTCCCGCTCTTGAAGCGAACCTTTGGTGAGAGCTGTTTGTCAGCTTGTGCACCTCCAATTTTGGAAAAACGAGTGTCTCGCTCGCGGCAAAGTGCTCGAAGCTCTGCTGTTCGGTCCACCGCCATGCCACCCGGAGGCCAGCAGCACCTGTACCGGTGCACGAAAGGGATCACAGCTGTGTTGGAAACAAGTTGCAGACTCTAACCAGAACACCTGAGAAAGACTTGAATCTTTGAACGCAGGCAGACGCGTTTCCACGCCACCTTGTTATTCGCAGAGGGTTCGCACTGCCGCCAAGGGCACTACACCAACGTTGTGGTGTATTCTTCCAACTCACATCTGTTCCATCCCGCAGCGGTGTATACTAGGAGAAGGACTTCAGAATGGAATGTACTGTATATATCGTAGACCAATTGAATGTAGGATATATTCTTTACTGAACTGTGCAAGGAGGGCTGCATCCCCTTTTCGGGTCAGTCATTCCACAGTACTCTGATGGATGAGGAACGCAAAAGAAACCAAGAACATGCAATCCGCGCCATAAACCAATATTCTTAAAAACTTCTTGGGGAAAATCTTAGGAAACGACGCGTTGATTACCGTACGAGAAGCAAAAGCGGCGATAGCAGCCACGAGGGGCGTCTCTTTTTCCCACCAGTTCACTCGTTTGAACTTGAAAAAGCTGGATACAGCCGCGAAAAAAGAGTTCTAGTCCACACACGGCCATCTTCCACCGTTATCGCAACGACAACGTTCCTGGAACCTCGCAATCAGTCTGAGGCACAGGGACACCGGTTTCTTTTCTCAGACGGTGGGACTTCTTCCGGACAAAACGGTCGGATGGTATACGGGTGTTCGCACAGAGGGCGCGCGCTCGACGACTCCTGGCACTGGCGCGCTGAACCAGCGGCAAGAAAACTATGGAGTTCGTGAACCTAGACTTTGACGCTGCTATCAATATCAGGAGATGTGTGGTGCTAAAGATGAGACCCTAGGATCTGACACAAGAGAATTTCTTGAGGCAGCGCCCTGAGGGTCAAAGTAGACGGGGAGAGGCTGAAGCCGATGGCAGGGGCCACTTAAAAAGGTTTGGAGGCGTCTGCACAAGTGCATTCATTTCCCCTCCATAGTCGTAGAAAGTTTTTATGTGTCAATATCCGTATCATAACAAAAAAGAACACTGACCTACCTGCTCTGTTTACATTTCGATTCTCCCTGGACCTTCTCTACATGTACAGACTCGACATCCTAAATGTAGCAATGGGCGCGTATGGATTCATGACCAGGTTTTGGATGCTCGGTTGTCGCTTCGGAGCGGCTCCGCCAACCTTTTGTCGCTAGCGCTCGTTGCATCACGAGAATCAAGAAGATGATTCGCGACGCCCTCGAGCACGGCATCGTACACGAACCGACATCGCGAGCCAGCTCATACGAACCAGCCTCCACTCTTCCCCGTCCTTACGTGTGGAAAGCTCAAATCACGCGTGCTTCACATATCTCATCTTTGTGTTTCGGGACGACTGGAGGGCGCAGCGTTCTGCACAGCTGGGTTGACATGGAGAAATGCGACGCCGCTTGTTGTCAGCCTCTCCACAGGCTCGCGCCGAGAGCTCCCTGCACTCGTCACCTTACAAGGTCGATCCCGTCCAACAGATAAAGCGTCCTCGCTTTGGCGCCATCGACGAAACCGCATTCAATAGCAGCCGCGTGCAGCCACCCTGGGCGGGGGCCCGCCAAGGCTCCCATCTCTTCTGCTTGCACGGAAAACGGTCTTGGACTCGAACCTGAGTCGTGGCAGTGGTCTGTCAGAGCCGAGACTCCGGCAGCGCTTTGAACAACCGCAGCGCAGCGGAGTCGGTATCGCTCGACGCGATCGCCAGCCTGGCCCTTCCTTCCCGCACTGGTTTTCTTCCATGGACACCATCGGTTGCACAAAACCGCCTCTTTGCCGGAAGCAGCGGAGAACGGTGGAGGAGTCTTGTGATACATTCGAACGTCTTCTCCTCGGGGCAAACCGATTTGGAACGTCACCAAGGCCGTGACGCGTATCACCTGGTGAGTTCTCGAACAAGGCAGCGTGCGATTGCGCGTGCAGCGGCCAACGCACATGTCGAGGAGAAAGTTCAGACAAAGTCCCTGATCACGGAGTACAGCACCGGGTGCGAAAACGTCGCATAGCATCGAGAAGAGCCTTCTGTACATGTCATGGTTGTGTGCCGCGCGACGAGGCGAGTCTCCGTACGCAAATGTGCGGCGTTCGGAGCTGGAGGAGGTATCGCGGACGCTGGGGAACACCTACCCATAGTAACGTGTCGCCGCTGCGAGAGGTGCGCCGACGCCGAGGGCCAAGACGATCCTTGGGGCAAGCGGAGCGTCCATGGCAACCTCAGCGTGTGCATGGAATACGTTGACAACCGCTGCGAGCAGCGGAATCGGGGCTTGCAAGCTGCGACGAACATCCTCAGCTGCTGGTAACGAAACATGAGGGCATTGAGGGACGGACGTGCTTATGAGCGTAAAGAAGAGAGAAAGAATCAAGCAGTCGCTGCAAGATCATGCGAGGACTAGTGGTCATGATAGTCGGAAACGACCCGAGCATTGACTTTGTATGTCGAGCAAGCTTGGCGGAAACAGTTCCATTATTGTCGCACGTTGGTGGAATTCGCCGCGGTATGCTGAAGGAGGCTGCATCTTTACTTACCTGTAAGTGTTGCAAGTATGGGGCTGAGGTGCGACAGCGGCACGATAGACGTGGCTATATGTGCCTCGCTTGGCGGGATTCCTTCTCGAACCTGTGGTACGTCGCGTACGCCTACCACATCGCGTCCCAGAAGTCGATCTAGGTATGAGCCTGTAGCGAGAAGTGCAAGTCGCTTCGCCTGGCTCATGCAGTTACCTTGATGCATCCGAGGAGAACCGTTGGCGAGCACTCGATATCACTCTGACACTCCCCGAGCGCTGTCTAACGCCAATGCACTGACGCCGCGCCTGTACTACAGAGCCGGCTTTCACGAGGGAGGCCACCACCAAAGCGCGCTATTCAGTGACCATGCTGCAACAAGCAGCCTATAATTTGCGTCTTGCGTCTCGCAACAGAGCGCTGTACCTTAAACCGGAGCACATACTTGTTTGATATTTCGAGCAGAGTTTGTCAGTGCGCGCTAATGCAAATTATAGCGCTCTCTGCTCTGGCGACGAGCAGCAGACAACATCAAAGCGTGAACCGCTTTCGCTTTCCTGCCAATCGCTGCATTTTACGACAGTTCACGCTGAACCTTACAATTCTTTGTGCAAGAAAGGTTCGGAAAGCCTTCGCGGAGGCATGGTGAAGCTAGCGCTCCGCATACGACTGTTGGGTCCTTAACTCGGTGTCTAATTTACACGCAGATACCCCAGCTTCCACCGCACTAGGACTGCGCGAGGAAACGTAACCTTATTGCTGGACACTACGCTCTTACGTGGAAAGGTGTAACCACACAAACCTGTGCACAACAGCGAAGCTAAACGGCTACTTCTCTCTCGAAGCCAAGCAAATGCGATCCTGCTTCTAATGCCAATGCACCACTCTCCAGGCTCTGGCGTTGGAGAACTATCTCAGAAGCTCCGTTTGCATACTATTCGAAGATCATTGGACGCGTGGTGCAGAGACTGTCGATAAATCGACTTCAGGTCAAATGCACGTTACATTTCCAGGTGCAAAGATATAGTTTACGAACTGATCACGCGTGCTGGGCTGGCCCCTGGGTATCCGCGCTGCATGCTTAACCGCACCGGGCCTACGTCGGCGCTCGTCGCGAAGCGATGGATGCCGTCGATATTGTTCACGCAAGGCGTCTGGAAAGCGCGGACCGGTGCCTCGCTGACATTCGTTTCCCCAGTGGCCCGTAATGAGGGCTCCTGCTTTCGTTGCTGGGTCGTGTTGGCGCTTGGGCAGTAACGCTGATCACCTGTCTGGGTGCACTTGGATACGAGTCCCTACTTTATGCAATCTTCCGATTCAGCAGTATCTGCCCGGAAGCTCATCGGTGATACTTTCGTATTTGATGCTTGGTGTCACCTCGGCAGAGTTGTTCGCTCCAATATAATGTACAAGAAGACCAACCTCCAACCGCATTCATGCGAGTGCCTTGCGTACCAATCACTCGTCTGCTCTCCTATAGTTATCGCTCAGCACTGAAACTCACAGCCAACTCCTGAGCGACAGCTCGAACGTGTTTCGCTTTCGCCTTCTGTAACGAGAGCCTCCATGCCTTATCAGTTCCGAATAACCAGTCCATGTGGATAAACATTGAAGCATAATTGCCAGAATAAGTCTTATGGTGATGGTCGTGCTGACGCGCACCGCCGTACAGCGGAAACCATCGATTCAGCGACCATGGAAGATCGTACCCAGAGTGGCAGTCTACCGTCTGCCAGCAACGCACCATTAGATAGCCCCATAGCGTGAGCAGGTGCGGGCCTATAATGAGCGGTCCGGCGACAGTGGACATACCGAGGAATATAACTTCGATGGGATGGGCGAATTCCGCGACCGCACCGAACGGTGCTGTGTACTGGTGATGAATAGCATGAATGTATCGATAAAGCCAAGGAGTATGTAACGCGCGATGACCCCAGTAGAAGCACATATCCTCAACAAAGAGGCAAAAGAGAATCTGCACGATAAACTCCCTTAGAGACGGCAGCGGCAAACCGTGCGTTGTGCCGAGCTTCTCGAACAATGGGTGCGTTACCAGAATCAGCGGCAACACAAGGAACACGTGGTTCGCAGCTACGTACAATACACAGCGCCAAAACTTCTGCGCGTCTTCTTTCGGTAGCTTCTGTGACTGTTTGCTTGAGCTAGAATACCCGTAAGTATTTTCCTGCAACTTCCAGCGGCGGAAAAACTTGCTTCTGTCCATGAGCGCGTACGGCAGGTACACGCCCCAGTACGCAAACTCATGAATCGCGAACGTAAAGAGAGTGTGAAGCGTGAACGGCGAGAAAGACGTCGTAAAGTGGAGCCAAAATCGTTCAAACCATGCGTAGAGCCACATTGATTCACTTCAAACTGTTCAAGAAGGCAACTAGGGAAACTCAGCGACGCAGAAGCGACACACGTTTTCCAAATTGCGGCCACTCAGAGCGTAGTATGCGCGCATTCGCTGTCCACCGCTCGACGGGGAATCGAGCGCAGGGAAAGCTTGGGCCAAAACTGGACAATACTTGTTCGTGCCTTTCACCAATGCGGACTCGATCCGCACTGATGCTGAAACGGCCTTCGCAGCGAGGCGCGAAGAGCGAACGTCTTTCGGGCATCCCTAAGACATGATTGTAGCCTATTATGTCGACGTGCAACGAACGCGACAGGGCGTCCGGCGTCGCCAGCAGCATCCAGTGTAGCTTCGACATCCAGAGAACCTGTGTCGTTGGGTAAAACCCGTATAAGGAATACGAAGATGTGTCTCCGGCGCCTGAAAGTTATCATATTTGGAGAAGAAGTGGGGTATTATTTTGGCCAACTTCCGACAACAGTCGTATATCCAGTAGTATCCAATAAAATGCATCCACCTGGCACAACGAAACAACGCACTGTCAAGGCGAAGTGGCATTCTGCGTGCCATCCTTTCCTCAACACGGGACACTTTTGCAGCTGGCGGGCATTCCGACCACGGTTTGCCAAAAGACCAGTTCCCGGAATTGTTCTTAAATAGCCCTGTATTCTTTCGGTGCTGGTCTGATGAAAATCCTGCTCGACTTTGTTCCGACGACGTTAAAACAAGCGACGCACTCGCAAGCGTGCACCTTGGCAGGAGGTGCAGCAGAAGGCAACCGTCCTCGCGTGCGAGGAGGACGCTGAAAGTGTGGAAAAAGCTACAACTGGCTTGTCATTTTATTGCCACTCGAAATGCTACGCATTTATGAGGCAAATAGTTTAACGCCGGAATCTACGGTCCCGGAGTAGACCCAGAAGGCACAGATGAGCGTGCTTTCGCAACTGGAAGCACTGGTCCCAGTCCGGAAGCTTCGAGCAGCGCATTCGGCGATATCGGGATCACTGTCCGCACAGAAGTGCGAGAAGCATCGGTGACGCTGCCCGCCTTTGTGCTGCGCGGAAGCATTCACGGAAATGGTTACGTTCATGCTGCGATAAATAGAGCAATATAGACCCATTGGATGCCCTTATGGCTCACCAGTTTCCTGGGAAAATCATACCGGGCGCATAGATGCTGTGCTCCAGCCTTGTCGGATTGTTGACCACGACATACCAAAGCCCTGCTCCAGAGGAAGTTCAACCCTCTCTCCTTGCTGCTGATTTCTTCCGGTGCGAGCTGTTCATCACTACAGATTGATGTCCAAGCTGTGTACTAAGCAACTCGCTCGAAAGCTCGTTCAACAGCAAGCCTCTGGACGCTCCGGATGCAGGAGACATTGCGGTATATTGATTGAGGCGCTCAAGTCCTATTTTAGAAAGTGCATGAACGAATTCTTGATGGTACGGTCACGTCGGAGGAAGCCTCTCATTGTCGATTGCTTCGGCATCCGGCGTTCGGTCTTCTTACCATGCACCATCTCGTGCGTCTTACTGCTGATCGTCACCTGCTTCTATACCTCGTTTACTCTGTACCCGAATCCCAACCCGTGATGCGCACATGTCGCCCCGAACGCTTCGACAGGAATCGTACAGAACCGATTGATGCAATTGTTTTACGCGCTCGTCAAAAGGAGCAGGAGTACAGAATATGAACGTTACAGCACTTCCAGCGCCACATTCTACAACTACACGACACAGCGGACTGGTAACCACAATTCCAAACGATTGAACACGTTGGTGAACGCACGCTTCTTGCTTCCATTGAACGCGAAGTGTTGCTGACCCCAGCGCACTCTCACGTGCGCCCTCCAGAGTCGTCCGCATCAACCGTTGGGACGCACACGCACGCTCTTGATGAAGCGTGCAAATCATCTTGTTCTGTTCGATAAGGTACTCGGAGCGTCATGATTGGTACTGGTGCCTTCAATCCGTCCGTTGGTGTGCCTCCTCGTGCCTGCCATGCATGACTTCCGGTGATAGCGAGCCCTCAAAATACTTGGCCAGCTTCATCTGCATATCGTTCAAAACTCTCGCTCCGTCCTCTTGGTTTAGAAGTACGTCGACAGCCACACTGTTCGTTAATCCGGGATTCAAACTCATCAAGAGATTTTTCTCTGTATCGACCTCAAAAGTTTGGGAACGATACTCGTTTCTCGGTTAAGGTATAAGTTTCTCAGACTGCACGAAGAATGATATTCCGCGGGCCTCAAGCGTACCTATAAACTTCACTCCATTTCATCCCAGTGAACGAGATATCTTGATCGAACAAGTCAATGCCCATTGCAGCGTTTTCCGAATGCTTCGCACGTGCGCGCAGAGACCATATGTAGCACACTAAGGAGGCCATACAATCCAATAGTGTCTAAGGCGATATAATCCGTCCTGATCTGGTCTACGGGCACTACATCCAATAGAGGCTTGAGACAGCGATGGCGCTCGGACTCTGGGAGGGATTCTGCTCTGCACTCGAGGGCGCTGCTGAGGATTGTCGCGCCAGATGGAGGAAAAGAAGACATCACTTTGCAACCATTCTTTGGTTATGACGAACGTCTGTTCGAGACCTAGAGCAACAAGATTGACTGGTACGAAGTGAAGCACGTCTCGTTCTGGGTTCAACATTGCTTCCGGACTTGCTGCCATTCGGATCTCTTCCGTTATCTCCACCTCATTGCTTGCCTCCATCGACACCCGAAGAACTTCTTCGATCAGTCTCCAGTTTTCTGGGTAGGTAAGGTGAAGTTGCAACAGTTACAATGCCTAAAGGGGCGCCTCATGAAGCGCTCTAGGCAGATCCGCGTATGGGTTTTGAGACTGGTCTGGCATGCTTTTGAAATTGCGCTGTAGATGTCGCTCTCGCCAACGTGGCTCGCCGTCTTGTCGAGGTATTTCGGGAAGCCTGTGTGTAATCTCCTATCATGCGATCAGGCCGTATTGAACCCTTTGTCCCAGGCATCAGCTGTATTGTCGCTCCAGGGTACGATCGAAATTTCCAGAGAAATGTGGACGGCTGGTAACACTGCATCCGGAACTCTCGCAAACAGCAAGTTGATAAAATGCGCCAAGAAGATGAGAACTGGGCGAGAATTTCTCTTTGAAAAACCCACGCGATCCTTAATGGGGTTCTCCAACATACTTTCCGCATATTCTCACCGCTGTGTTTTCGTAAGGAGGCATTGACAATGATTTTAGACTGATGCTTCCGCTCCTAGAGATTCCGCTTCCGTTCCATGTTCGTCCTCTTTTCATAAGGGACTTTCTCTCCTATTTCATTTGGTATCTTCTGTTTCTCTTTTAGTAGGCACATTCGCATGGATGTTTTCTTTATATAATGCACACGTTGTTGCATCGGAAACTGGACATAATGGGTGAACAATGGGAATGAAAATCCTCGAGCCGTACATACATAGACTATTCCATAAGAGCGTCTTGGTTACTTATTCGGCTATGGTCACGCCCTTGTACCGAGATGCAATTTGCCGCTCCATCCCGTGCACAAACAGGGAGGCACTAGGGCATTTCAAAACGTGTTTAGGTAAAGAAAGTCTCGTTGAACAACTTATTACCGAAGAACAGCGTCAAGACGCCAACGGCTCTTTCATGGAAGCGTGTAACAAAATTTGCGTGTGACAACAGAGAAGACGACTTCGAATGGATTGAACCAGGGGTAGTACGCTGGCACAAAGTGCAGCTGAAAGCTTGTCTCAGCCGCATACTCCGTGACCGCTTTTGAATAATCAGAGCGATATCGTCTGACAGCAGGACAAAAAATGGGATTTAGAAGCTACAAAGTGCTCTTTCGACGGCTGTTTTTTTGAACGACTCTGTCCGTCTGGCGATGTTTTCGTTGGCAAATCGACAGCATCGGCGCTGCGGCTGCAGTCTTCGTAATTCTCGCATATCTGTTCTTTATCAATACCCGTTTACTTCCCTTTGAGTATCCGTATGCGCTTCTACGATTTCCCTCGCATGACCTCCCATCAAGTAAGACGAACGTGCTTCCCTTTAAAGAAAAGCGTACGCTTTTTACAACGAAATCCGTAGCGCAACGCTCAACGCGCAGCGGTCTCCCATCGATGCAAGCTTTGCCCCTGGCCGATCCGTGTCTCTTTCTCACCGCTCATGTCAAAGATGGGGAATCTTCGCATCCTGTGGCCTCTTTGGTGGTAACTCTTAGAGAACCTATAGTGGGAAATGCGCTGACGAGAAGGCACTGGTGTAGACAGAGTTTGATAAGTTCAGGTTTAAGTACACAACGTCCATCATTAGGACAACGAGACAGGTAGTTCATTCACTTGATCACTGTAGGGTAACTGATTTCTACGAGCAAAGCCACATGTTCGCAATCTAGTACGGACAGCATCAAGTCCCTTCATAGTCTGTCCCCAATTTGCGAGATTTATTCCTTTGGCTCGTGATTCCGAGGCAGAACAAAAAAAGCGTATCTGCTGGCAAAGGTATGCCAGAAGACACCGCCCCGATAGCAAGACGCTTCTACGCATCCACGCGTTCGCTGAATGATTCACACGCACACATGAGAAGAAAACGTTTGCAGAAGCACGTGGAGCACGGTGCCGGAGCATCAAGCTTGCGCTTTTACAGCAGCCGCATATGCAGCCCCGCGCACCACACGCGCCGCCACCCGCAGCATCATCGCCGTCCCGGTGTTGATCAGCGGGCGGGGACGAATATAAGTTAAACATTTGTATACTGTACTCCTGTCACCGAACTTTATTCCCTGGCAAGATGAACGCACAAATACGAAACATAGCGTTGCTTTTCGTCGTGATGCATCTGGTGAATAAGCTTGATCAAAAAGATGAACGCGTTATTCTGGGCGCACGAACAGCCTACGCAACTTTTCTGCTCACAGCGCTGCTGCTGAACGCTTTTGTACGAAGACTTGTCATCAAGAAGGCAGATGGTAGGCTGCTGGAGGTTCCGTTGAAGCCGACGTTGCAGAACCCGACTCCAGACCCGAATGTGCGTCAACGGTTGACGGTACAAGAATATGACATTTCGTTGTTGGACGCTACGCGCTCGCAGCTGTTCCTCCAGACGGCGTTGCTGGTTTTTCTTCACTGGAAGATGGGCTCTGTTGCACCGCTCATTCTTCAGGCTATTATGGGCTTTGTTCGACAGCTGGATGACCCTCTCATCAAGATACATCTTCTTGGGCATCGTGATACCGGTGCCCTGGAGCGGCCGTTCAAATCGGAGCCGAACCCTCTCCTCAAGCTTCTAGGGCTCGACCCGAGTCGAAACCAGGCATCAGCGAGACAAGGATCTGACTCTCATATCGATGACACCGCAGTTCAGAGCCGGAGTCAGCCTGGTGAGACGCAGCATGTGACTCCCGTCGGCGACGTGGGCAACGTCAGCGACTCGAGCGCAGATGAGGCAATTGCCCAGGACAGTGCGAGCGATGATGAGCAAAAATCCATGCGAGGAAAGAAAGATGACTGAGAAGAATACGGATTTTTTTCAGACGCTGCTGGAAAACGAGTTGGGAACTGCAGAGTCCCACGCGGCGGCGGCACTCTTGCCTTCGCGCGAGGATCACTATATGACCTGGCAAACTTGCCCTAAATCAGTTGGTGGGGCTGCTGGCCACTGGTGCACCGAGCAAATATGCAGTAGTGCCCGCCTGCCGCATCCAGAACTGACGAATGACAACGTCTAATGTATGTTCTTCTCCAAGATGTTTCTTGAAAAGGGTCAGGCGAGCGACCTGTTCTCTTGTTGAACCGATGAATCGCGGCGACGCTCAAGGGAATGCAGAGAATGCCACAAAATGCAGCGCTTTCATGCACAAGTCTGCCAGCAGTCTCCAAAACCGGCATGCCGACCTCGTTTCACAACATTTGTATGTTGCGGATCGCAGAACGCAAGCTCCAGAGCAGGCGGCCCTGCAAAAGATGATCCCCCTCTCTGGATTGAGTAGATCATCGAACTGCGAGTGCCATTTTGGGGGTTTCCCATCTTTCCATTTCCGCTTCGACAAGGCAGCCGCGACATTCAGTGCTCGACAGCATATGTTGGAGACGAACGCATTCTTCCCAGTGAACCTGTCAACCAAATCTGCTGATCTTTCTGTATGCAGCACAGCGATTTCGACGAAACACCGGGGCGCGGCACGCATCAATTCAAACCGTGCAGAGCGCCGAGTATTTCAGCAAGCTGCGACTGTGTGCCGCGTTCGCTGCGCCCAACCAGCTCCCATGAGTATTTCACACTCACGTTCACCACCGGAGATCAGGCTGCAGTAAACTGATTCGAGCATAGTCATGATATCTCCGCGTCTCCGTTTCCAGCGTATATCTTCGCTCTGAAAAAGTGACTTGCTTTGCATCCGGCGAAGATGAGCAACAATCGACCCGCTTACGTCTGCGGTCTTTAAAGCATTCGCGTCAACCGTGCAGCCTACATTTGTAAAGAGCGTCTATGTCAGAGCGCGGTATGCTTTGCCCGGAACGATTCAATCTGCCAGTGTACCCGCTCCGGTGTCCGCTTCTTAGCTGCTGGCCTCCGGAGCCCGCAGCTCGGATTGTATATGGAAATCACAGAGGATTCATGCGGTTAGACTCCGTTCGGTAGAATTTACACGATTTTTAGGCATCTTGCTTCTTCAGTAGCACGAAGAGCAACACGTTATTAGACTGATGGACCTTTCGGTTCAAACTCGGCAGCAGCTGATCAAGCGATATACTTTTTCTTCGTCGAGACGCGTCCACTGGCACGATCCACTCCGTTGGAACGGTCATGCATGCGCTCAGTTTCTCACACTCGGTTACAACAGATTTCCCTTCAATATCCTTCTCTCGCGCGCTCGCCACCAAAACAGCACGCTCTGCGCATGCGATGGCGTTTTCCCCGCTCATTGCGCGTGCCAGGTGCTTTGGAACTGGCCGGGAGGCACGCACTTGAACTAGCTTTTTCTCCCAGTCAGTGTTCCCCGTGTCGATAACCCCTCGACGTTTCATGTTAGCAATTATATCCGTGTATCTCGCCTTCGAAATATTCGGTGAAGTGAGAGCAATGTAGAAAGCGACATCACTGTCTCTTATGAAAAGATGTCTCTCGCCCAGGTGGTTATCGGTGGAGTGTTCACGCAGAGCTTGTTGGGCAAGTGTCCCGACCGCACTACTCCCGGAGAGCGGGCTCAGCGTTTGCGCTGCAGTCGCGCCTCCAGCTGGCATAAACTGTGCATAGCAGATGTCGCTGTCATGCTCGCTGCTCGTTGCTTCTTCATCTGAACTGTATATGTCCGAGGAGCACTGGATCGTCTCTGGCGCGCTGGCGCTCCTTTCTTGGTGTGAAAGCTCGCGACGATTCGCACTGAGGAAATTATCGCTTGGGGCAGCTAGCCCTCCGTACTCACTCTCTGCTAGTGGTACTTGATAAAGTTGCTGTTCCAGTTCTTCGAGCTCTTCGGCTCCGAAAGTGTCCATTCGATCTGGATGCTCAGCGTCGGTACTAGTTAGCCAGAACGTTGAGGCGTTTCGCGCTTGCTGAGTCGTGTTTTCCAACTGGTCCAGAACAGACTCAAACAATCGATACCCCGCTCCGTTCTCATCCTCGCAGTTGCTGCCGCTGAGAAAGCTGAGATCACTCTGTACCGCCGGTCGCTCCTGACCGCTCAGAAACGGACAACTCGGTTGCTGCCAGTAATTGAGCGCAGTGGCCGTCGGGGTTCCCAATCGGGCGACAATGTTGTTCGCCAAGTGGTTGCTATGATGGTACACGTGATAATATGCAGCGTGAATTCGGTTAGGGGGTCCTTGCAGAGGCGGCGTCACCAAACCAGGGGTCCACTGCGCATAGCTGGGCCCCGTGCCCAAGTTCGGTGATGCTGGGCACGCACTCTGTGAGCCAGAGTTCGCACCCAACGTCTGACATTGAGAAGTCAGCAAGTTTAGCTGACCCGAACTTGTTGTTCTCGATTAGTGTGCCGAGGGTTGAATAAACGCAGAGTTCATGACGTTTATCCTGAGGGTTGCGTGCTTGAGCGCTTGCTTAAGAGCACCAATGCAGTCAAAATTGCATTTCTGCCTACCCGCAGGTGCCATATGATGTGCCGTCGCTCGTGCAACGGCGCACGATGACCATCCATACATGATTGAATGGTCCAGATCGTTCGGATTCCGCCGCCAGCATCGAAGCGCGCCTGGAGCGCCATTGCTTCTCCATGCATCTGCGGTGCCGACACACGAGCAACGATCTCGGGGACTATTTGCGACAAATTTGCACTGCCAGCGATGCGACGCACCCAGCGCATGTCGCAGGTGCGGTCCTACTCATGTGTATCGCGCAATCGCAATTTCTTGATCAGGGAACACAAGTAATCTTTAACAAACAAATAGAAAAATATCTTTCTTTCTTTACGGCCAGCGTTGACGGGAAAACACTGTCGTATTCTAGAATGTTTACCTCCTAGGCGGGAGGTCCGGCGAACTGGACGAGTCTGCCGGGCTTGCGAAGCGTATGTCTCTTCGGTGCCGGGTGCTACAGCGAGGTCTGAGCAACTCGTCCGCAACACAGTTTATTATGCGAATTGGAGCGTGTAGGCTGCATCCGGGCGTCGCACTGGTTGCGATGGGCTCCTAGGATATCGCTTCGTGCTGCCGCAGGTTGTAGGTCTGTCTGCGCAGTTTGCAGGCTCCCAGAAAGTTGAAGAGTCCCGACCTCATGTCGAGTGAACCACGTCTCGAGCCGACGCGCTCATAGATATGGCAAGGGCTTTCTGTATCGGTGCAGCATCTGTACAAGCGATATAGACGTTTGATGCTGATTATAACGACAGGGTTGGCGAGCGTTAGTACCTACGAAACGACCGGTACAACCGAGTACAGGTATTGGCACTTGGAGGTAGTGTGCGGCATGGTGGACGCTTTCCCGGAAGGCGGTATTCGTCCCGCAACCTCGGATCCGTCGTCAATGTAAACGGTTTTCCAAACAAAAACATTCGCCCAGTGGAGCTATCATTATGTTTCACAACAGAAAACACTTGCTGGACTGGGTTCGACCATGAAGTACACCGCGGAATGAAAAGCAGTTCTGGCCAGAGAGAATCCGCAGAAGCTCAGTTGCAAGTGGAATGGTGAAACACTACGTCGTCCAACAGAAGGACGTCACCAGACGTCAAGGAAAAGACTTCAATAATTTGGCAAATACGGTGTTGTTGTATGAACCTTCCCTACGAGCGAACTGAGGCCGTTAAATACATCCCCTGCAGCTAGGCCAGGTGGTATGTCGTCGTTCTCTTCCAGTTCGGTCTTTCGTACAACGGGCTCCCGTTCCGCGAATACCCGAATGCGTTCTGACCGTTTCGTCCGAAGCAATTCTCATCGACTGAAAGAGCAAACCGACGTCCTTGTCCCTGTGCTTCATACGGATAGCGACGTTCCTGGAACGCTGAATTAGCTGCGACCTCGGTGGGAAATGGCCGTGCATAAACTAAGACTTTCTTTTTGCGACAGTATCCAGTTTTTTTCAGGGCCACACGAACGCGTTGTTGAGAAACTGAAAAGCCATTTGCCGCTACCAACGTCGCTTTTGCTTACCGTAGCGAGTCCAAAGTGTCGTTTTCTACTATTGACTGCAAGCAGTCTTCGAGAATACCAGTTTTTGGCGCGGACAGCATTCATTCCTTTGATTCCGCATTCCTCACCCATCTGAATATTGTGGTTTGACTGACCTTAAGGGGGAATGCAGTCCTCCTTTCACTGTTCAGTAAAGAATGTATATCCTAAAGGCAATTCGTCAACAGTCTATAGGGTACCTTGCTTCCAGGCGTCAAATCCCTGCCACACACTGCAGTGAATGTTGAATAAAACTGAATTGAAAGACTTTGAGCTGCACGATCTATTCCTACCTTTCGATCTCGTTTTCAAACTTTTTTACATGTACAGACGTGGCATACAATTTGCTGCGATAAGTTATTCCTGATGCATTAGCAAATTGGGGTTCTCGGGCCTCGTTTTGGGATCGACTTCTTCAATGCTGCGCAGTTGGAATGCTTGCCATCAATGTAATCATAATGATTGGCGACACACTCGAGCAAAATTCGGCAAAGAACCGATATCATGATCCATATTCAAACGAACAAGCCTCCAGTCTTCTCCTTTCCAGACGTGTAGCATGTTCAAATTACGCATTCCTCAAGCTCTCGATTTTTCTGTTTCAAGGTAACTTATGGACGTAGGGCCTCGCGCAACCACGCGGACGAGTAAAAGCATCCGAAGTCGGTTTACGATGGCTTCCTCACAAGACCATGCTGAAACATGAGCGAAATTCTCACGCCAAATAGTCAGATACGTCCGAACGACGAATCCGCTGCTCTTTGTGAACATCGCCGAAACTACATTCCACAACAACAGGATATCTCCCCGGATATGCACCCTACTCGCTTTTGTCTGATCGTTTCACATTGAACAGGGCCTCAGATCCGGATTTGATTCACAGTCGATGTCGCTTACCACGAAGGAATCATTTACGGATCGAAATTTCTCGAGATTTTCTCCTATGTCTATTTTCCCTAAGGCATTTGTTTCATCACGGATAACGTCGCATTTTATAAATCCTCTTGCGTTCTGATCGGAAAACAGCATAGGGCGGGGGACGAGCTAACTTGCACACTTTAATTTTATTCTTCGCGTTTAAACACGATCAAGGACGCCACCAGGGCATGAAAAGAAGCAGTTGGTGAATTCTTGAACCGAACAGCTTGCGCTTTCGCGTAAGGCGGATAGCATACTGATCGAGGGGATTGCCGGGCGAGAGCCAGTAACCACACGGTACGGCACTCTGTATAGAAATGGAAGAGGTCATCGATTGAAGCCTTCCGTGACTGTCAAAGGCAACTACCGAGTGATAGAGCAACCTTTCACGCGCTACTGGTTAGCCTTCGGACACAGGGGAGATTTCATGGACGTATGGGAATACCCGATCAGAGTAAAGAGTCACTGTTGCGAAGCGCGCACTGAGGACATATACAAATAGGATGCACACTGCCAAGCGAACCGTGGAACATTATTTCCAACGATGCATGAAATACGTTGAAAACATTTGGGAGCAACGAAATCACGACTTTAAAGCTTCCATTAACATCTTTAGATTGTCGGCGAATGAGCTGGACGGACAGGAACGACCTTCGTATCTAGAGCCTGAGATGTGTGAGTGGAAAAGGAAGCAATTGCAGAAAGAGTCCGCAAATTCTGAGTCCGATGGGATAAGGAAAAGACCCAAACTTTAAATTATGCGCCCGTGAGATGGCACCTGTCCCTTTTTATTCTTATTTGGGTGTAATTACTTCACTGACCTGCATTCCAAAAGTTGATCTTTATTCTTTAACTTTCAGGTCTTGAACGCGATCTCGCAGTTCTGCTGCCTCGTCGCCGTCAGAGTTAGGGCGCGGTCGCAGTGCCGGGAAAAGCACGACCTCCTTGATGTTGTTCTGATCGGCGAGCAGCATCACGAGTCTGTCGATACCAATGCCCCAGCCAGCAGTTGGCGGAAGTGCATATTCCAGCGCCGTACAGAAATCTTCATCTTTCGCCATTGCTTCCGCGTCGCCTTTGTCCGCGTCCCGTTGTGAGCTCAGGAATCGTTCCCTCTGCACAAAGGGATCGTTAAGTTCTGTGTATGCATTGCAGAGTTCGCGCCCATTCACGAAAAGTTCAAACCGTTCCGTGAGGCCGGGTCGATTCCGGTGCCATTTTGCGAGTGGGCTCATGATTTCCGGATGGTCGCAAACGAACGTGGGCGAAACGCACTTCGGCTCCACGAGCGCCCCGAAAAGCTTATCTAGCAGGCGTGCTTCTGTGACCGGAGGCGGGCAAACTACACCCACTCGCTCGCAAATAGTCTCCAAACGGAAGCGCGACTCGTCTGTACCGAGTTGCTCAGATTCGGGAAATAGCGGTCGCAGCTCGCTCGGAAGCGCTTCGCGCAGAGCATCCATGACGGAGATCCGTTTGAACGGTGGGGTAAAATCGATCTCGACCTCGTTCTCCAGAGCATGCCTCCCTTCGGGATGATACTTGATTTTCAGATGCCCAGTCAGCTCCTTCACTAACAAGCTCAACATCGCTTCTGTCAGATCCATCAAATCCTTATAGTCCAGATATGCAGCGTAAAATTCACAGGCTGTAAACTCCGGATTGTGCGTCATATCGATACCCTCATTTCGAAAGTTTCGGCCCAACTCATAAACTCGATCCAGGCCGCCGATCACGAGCTCTTTCAGGTAGAGCTCTGGTGCAACGCGAAGATACATATTGACCCCAAGCTCGTTATGAAAGGTCACAAACGGCCTCGCGTTCGCGCCACCTGCAACAGCATTCATGATCGGCGTCTCGACTTCGAGAAAACCACGTTCGTCCAGGAATTTGCGGATGAAGCGAATGACATTTGCTCTGAGTTCAAATATCGGGCGAACCTCGCGGTTCACGATGAGGTCCAAATAACGTTGGCGATAGCGTGTTTCTGGATCGCTTAGCATCTGGTGCGGTTTCGGCAGCATGTGTAGACACGGTGACAGCAGCCTCGTCTCGACGGGAAAGATACTAAGTTCACCTGTTTTCGTTCGGCCTGGATAGCCGCGGACACCTATGATGTCCCCGCGGCGAAGTGCACTGTGCACAGTGGCAAAATTGCCTGCAGTATCCAACCGTGCGTCGGCCATGACTTGCACTTTAGTTCCATCAGCGAAAATATCGTAAAAAAATAATCGCGAACCAGACAAGCGCCGCGAGCGAATGCGACCTGCCAAAGCCTCTTCCCCATCGAGGCGCTCACCTACACCCAAGTATGAGTACTTGGCGATGAACTGCGGTACGCTGCACGTCACGTAGAACTTATGGGGGTAGGGATCCTCTCCGCTGGAGCGAAAGTGCTCGACAACTCGACATCGGTGGCTAAAATACTGCTGGGACGTCATCAGTTCTTCGTCCGCTTCCTGGTTTCCTGAGGAAGCATCGCGTGCAGCCGCCTGATGTTGCTGAACTCGGCTCGACTGCCGCAGTTCGCGCTCTGCAGCAAGGCGCTGCGCCTTCATACGCCGCTTTAGCTCGTTTTTGCTCAAGACAGATCCATCATCCGAGCCCACTGTCTCATTCCTGAGATCCTGATCACTCGTCACCGTTTCGATCGTGTTCCCTGAGCTCAGTTCCATAGTGTTCCTCTTGTTATGACTATGTGCAAAAATACTGCCCGAGGTCCAGCAACGTGGTTACGCTGCGTTTGGGACGGCCGCATGCGTGTCAAATTAAAACAGAACACTGGACTGGACGGTCTGTTCCTTTTTCTTATTCCTTTATCGAATTTTTATGATGTACAGCCTCGACATTAAGAGCAAAGCAATAAGGGTATACAGAATCTTAGGTAGGCCTAGGATTCTCGGTTGTCGTTTCCGAGCGGCCGTTCCAAAATTTTGCCGTGGAACCCGTCGCTTCACTGACACCATGCTAATTCCCGACGCCCCCAAGGAGGTATTCGTAAAATAACCAGTTTCGTTATTCAATGCTTACGTGCGAGCCTCCAGTCTTCTGCATTCCTTATATACAGCGTATTCACGTTATGCATGCTTCAGTTCTTTGATCATTCTTCTTTATGTCGACTCGTAGGTGCAGCATTTACGCTACTGGCTTTCCGACAAGAGAAACACGACGTCGACGATTGAAAACTTGTTAACAAGCCCATGCCCAACGTTCACTCTATGTAACACGCCAAATAGTCGATTTCGTCCAAAAGACATATTCTCCTCATTTCGCAGTCATCGGCGACCTGGCGTTCGCCGGCGTCATAATATCCCTAAGGAATTAGTTCCCATCGGCTCTCCGTCTTTTTTTGCAACGAAAAGTGCCTTGGACTCGGACTTTAGTTGCCGCAACAATCGCCTCTCGTAGAGAGGGCGTCATTTCTGTGCACGAAGCGGAAGGCGACGAATCGAAATTTCCCGACTTGATCTCGAGCCTGGATTTTGTTTCACGAAAATGTTTCATTCTAGAAAACTCGCGTTCGACAAACTCCTCAACGAGTGGAACAGCGTGCGTTTGCGCGCGCAGCCAACAGAGCATGTACCAGGGGATCGCCTACAAGAGGCCCGTGGACGTAGGGTACAGCAGCGCACGCTGAATCGGAGGAGAACATCGAGCCGAGCCTTCTGCACTCGTCAAGGGCATCTGCCGAGCGATGCAGCATGCGTTCATGTGCCACTGGCTGGCCCTCAGCGTTCGATTGGGTGTTATGGTCATGCGGAAAAATATGACCACGGCCAAATGTCACCAATGCGAAGGCCGCACAGACCTGTTACATAAACAAATGACAATGACACACGAAGCGTAGATCGCAAAATTTGCTCATACATAAAATGCGTGAACAACAGCCGCTAAAGGCCATGTATGCACTCTACGCTGCTCTCAACATCGTTCGACTGCTTACAATGGAGAGCGTAGGAAAGAGGAGCAGTCGCCGAAAAAGCCAGCAAAAGATGATGTTAATAGTATTGGAAATCCCCAAACTTGAGCTTTACGCCCCAAGTTCGGGGACCCATTCCTTTTCTATTCTGAGAGAGGGTTTGTGGGTGGCTACGGGCTGTGTGAATCGCGGCTCTTGGCTGAAGTTCCTGCAAGTGCTCACGGAGCGAAAGAGCGTCACAACGTCGTAGGGTAAAATAATAGCCAATCACGGCCGCCTCCCGGCCTTTTTGCTGGCTCCCTACTATCGGTTCCAGCTTCTTCTCGTAAAATTCGACCGTGAGCGGCTGCCTCCACAAAGATGGCTCGCACCAGCTACGCGGGTCTCGTATTCAGCACCGAGCGCTGTCGCATATTTATGGAAGCGTTGAAGACTCGGTTCAAGGACTCCTTGCGTCCATTGACGAAGGTGGAGCTCACCTTCTAACGAATTCCTAGCAATAGCACCCTCTGCACTACTTCAGTCTCGTTTTCGTCACGTGGGGCAAACAGTTTTCTTATCTATCTCCTCTTCTTCTGCCTCCCCACTTGCTCTTCTCCGCTGTGTAGCGAGTAAGAAGAAGATTTTTCGTTATCATTTCGGCAGCTGGTGATGGCGGTCCGCCAGGATCACCGACTTCCGTGACCATAACTTACACTTTGATTTTTTCTCTCCAAATGAAAGTACATTGAACACATCTGCCATAAACCACGAAAAAACATGCATTACCCTGCTGCGGTGGAATACAATTGAGATGAAAGAAAATAAAGCGTCAGAACCGATTTGTACACGTCACGGACGCCGAAGCGTTCGCCGCTGTAAGCGTAGTTTTCGGCAGACGTTCCTATGACAGCAACAGCCTTAGTGTATAGTGTTGCTTACATTGTGCCCCTTGTTTCTTTTACGAGTTTCATTTTCAAGAAGTGGTCAACAGCGTTCGCGTCGATATTCCTCGCTTTTGTGCTCATACCGGCTTTAGATGCTGTTCTTGGCCTCGACGAAGAGAACCCGTGTGATGCCGAACTACATAGTGGACGCCATAAGTTGGCGTACAGGGTTGTGCTGTACGTATGGCCGGCCGTGCAATGGTCCTTTCTCTTCTGGGCAGCAAGGCTAGCAAGCGAAGGAGTGGATCTGAGCGTTTCATCTTTTATTGGCCTTGGTCTAACTGCGGGCCTTTTGGCTGCGCAAGGGGTGAATGTGAGCCACGAACTTTTTCACAAACGAAACGCTGCTGAAGTAGCGCTTGGGAAGGCAATCTTGGTTTCTGTGTGTTATGGACATTTTTATATTGAGCATCTTTACGGACACCACAGGCGAGTTGCAACGCCAGAGGATCCCGCAACGGCCCGCTATGGCGAATCATTCTATGCGTTCTTCCCCCGTACAGTCGTCGGATCCTTTCGCAGCGCTTGGAAAATAGAAAGAGAGAGATTAGCGAAGAGAGGCTTTCAAACTTTCTGCGTTGAGAATCGGATACTTAGATATTTCGCTTGCTCTGTTCTTTGGTTTCTGACAATATTTTTCCTCTACGGCCTCCGAGCATGTTGCCTTTTCTTGCTCCATTGTTTCACGGCTATAACCCTTCTTGAAATGGTCAACTACATTGAGCATTACGGGCTCGAGAGAGCTGTCATTAACGTCCTTCCGAATGGAGAGAAGATTTATGAGCCTGTTTCCAACTGTCACAGTTGGAATTCCTCACATCGCCTAACAAATTATATCTTGTTCAAATTGCAGCGTCATGCGGACCATCATCGACATGCCGATAGGCCGTATCATTTACTCGTTTCAACAGTAGAAAGTCCACAACTCCCTGCAGGCTATCCAACAATGATCATTTTGTTGCTATTCCCTGCACTCTGGCGAAAGTCGATACATCCAATTTTAGACCGTGCGAAGGTGCCGTGCGATTCGCGCAGATTTTTAAAGTGACAAAATGTTTAGGTAGGCAAGAATTCTCCGACTGTGCGCTTTTTCTTTGCTTACTTTTTTTGTGTGTTTTTTCAGTGCGCGGTGAAGTATCCATCAAACCCCTACCTCCAATTTACATTTCCTATACTTCTTCTCGGATATTCTGGTCGTTTGATACGTCCTATCGTGTGCCGAACCTGCCGAGAGCGACCGCAATTGCGCCGTAGCGCCGGTGCGGTCGCTGAACGGAGACAGAACCGCGTTGCCGTTCCACAGAGGGCGTCGGCTTGAGCCTACGATTCGCGCACGGCACCGCACAGCTCCAGGACCGTTTGAAACGCAGAGCTTTCGTGGAGGGCTCAGTATTGAGACAGAGAGAAGCTCCCAAAAAGCTCCAACCTGCATAGGTGACCATTGTAAACAGCAGTTTTTCTGCGTTTCGATAAGAGACAGAAAGAAAAAAATGTCGTTCAATCAAAGATTAGAAAAGCGTGGATGACGGGACTTTCAGTACTCGAAGCAACGTTTTATGGCGACCAATATCTCCTGAGTGCAATATCTCTCGGATAGAGCGAGGTGGTCCCGAAAGGTGAAAGCAGCCTTAGGCGAGTTTGATATTTTCTGTGGACCGAAGATGTGAAATTTCCTAGCAAATTCGCCTGTGGGTAAAACGGCAAGTGCTATCTCTTCGGACCACTTCACAGGATCAACGCTCTCTTGACAAGGGGATCGTATAAGCGTGGGCATGGAAGTCCGGCAAAATACGATCAGTGCGCTAGGGAAATACATGTTTCACCCCTTTCAAAGATATTCTTGAATCGAACTTCAGCTGTCGAAGTGTTCGGTGCACGATCTTGGAAAGGATACTTCCAAGACAGCGATATCTGCCTATACAGCCAAAAGTAAATGAAGAGCCGTCTCCCGCCGAAGTGAATATCAGGCAAACTCGGAAACTCACTTGTTTGTTTCGTCACCAACCGGGAAAAGTTCCGAGGCGCAGATGTTGTAAGTAAGAAAGATCGCTCTGATGCTATCTGAAGATGTAATGAAGCTTAGAAAGGACTTGTTCGATAATATGCAGCGCAGCTGAAGATTTCTACACTGAACCGACTACGACGCTTTTAAAACCGAACGTAGAAGGAAATCTCTACTGAATGATTTAAAAGCCCTGTGCCCTTTGTTGCACACTTCGCCGCAAGGTCATCTTGAAAACGCTGCATAAATTGCACTTTGATGTCAAGAAGATGCGCTTCATTCAGTGAATAACATAAAATGTATTCGATAATGAGCGCAACTATCTCAAAATTAAAATTAGGCATCCGAATTTCACTGCCATTATCTGAACAATTTAATATCGCCAATTCAATTTATTGTTCTGTGTCACAAACGCGGATTGCGCGCCAAGATCCGGAAAACTGACTAAAGAGTGTTTTGCGCCATTCATGATATGCCTTCTTCAATTGACGGCGAATATATCATTTACACCGGTTTCCGGATTGAATGGCAGCGTTCCCCTAACATGGGCATGCGTCTTAAGTTTGGGTGTCTTCCCACCGTCATCGACGCCCACTTTGCAGACATTAACTTTGAGTGCTTCCTTTTGCTCTATTTTTGCTCATGCTTCAAATAATACGGTTTCTCCAGTCACTTCAGCTTCCTCGGTAGCAGTTCAGGGATGCTAGGGGCGGAGTTGAATACCAGAGTCCAGCGCTTCATGGTGTTTTCTGCCCATTTCATGAGCATGCGGAAGTCGCGTTCGACGCCTCGCGTGCAATTTCCATCTTCTTCGCATACGATCTCGGTGCGCCTTTCGCAGCTGTGATGCTTGACTGTGGTTAGCTGTACGAATATACCAATCAAGCAGTCCCTTCCGGGCGCCCTCATATGGCGTCTGAAAGATCGCACCATCTCTCGGAACATGACTGTGACGGGCTCGGAAGGCTCCACTCAATGCACTCCAATATATTTGGCCGTAGTGTCGGACCTATCGGCCGTGGGGCATGTTCTGGGCGATCTCCTCGGCGCCTACTCTGCCCGCTGCACACACCTGTGCGTTCTGTTCCATTCGACAAAGAATCTGTAGGAACGCGGTGCAGTCAATGATGCAACATGCACCGGAAGGAAAACCAAGCTTCAGAACAAGTCAAGCAATTTCCGTCGATGTACGCACGCGTCGTGAAAATGCGGAGACGCACTCTACTGGAAGCGATCTCTACGATGGTGAAAGCCCGAAGACATTGCCCCTTTCCTTGCAAACAGGAGAAAAGGGAGCCTCCGGGAGCACATCGTCTACGAGTTATTGTGGTACTGTGGAATAGCGTATAACTGATGGCCGCAGAATGCGGAAGATTTTCTTTCGAATGGAAATGATCAACTGACAAGCCGAGTTCTGTGAGCGTAAGGCACGAGTTTGTGAACAATCTTAATCCGACGGTCTAAAGTACTTTTACTTTTAAATCAAGCAGCGAGAGTTGCCGAGCTCACGAGTCGACATGGAGAAAAAGGATCGAAAAAAAATTACGATTAAGACTTTTACGTATGCTAGAAGGAAAGAAGAACAGTCGAGGCCTATATGTGAGAATTGAATACCTATACTGATCGCGTTACGAACCAGGTGTTCGAGGGCGTCGCGAGTCTTCTTGATACCAGTGACCTAACAAATTTCGACAGCAAAGACTCGACCGAGTAAAGTCGAAAATAGGACAGAGAACTGTGAAACTACATGTGAATACAAAAGCACTTACTGCCGCAATTCGAAAATGGAGTTTGGACACCTAAACAAAGTTCTGAAAATCGATACGCAGGAGCAAAGCGTTCAGTTCAGTGTTTCATTTCAGTCTGAGACTGATGTAGTGTGCACTGTGCACTGAAAGCCACAAATATCGTAGCTTAAAAGAGAGGTAACACTTGGTCGAGTAACAGCAGCTCTAAATTTTCTTCGTTTTGCGGAAACTTTGCGGAAGAACGCCGCTGGTGGCTAGAATAACGCACTCAAAAAGCGTGCTCGAACCATAAGTTAGATGTAAAGGCCCATCTGGGCTGCTGCTGCTGCTTAACCGCTGCCTACTTCAACCGCGTCCTCAGAAAAGCAGCTCAAATCAAGAGCTTTATGACAAAAAGTCAGCGAAGCATTCACTAAAGAGGCTGCAACCCTGTAGCCGCCCGGGCTTTCGCTCTGAAACGTCGTGGTCAGCAAAAGGTTTATGCTAACTTGTCAACGAAGCCTTGCCAAACGAGAGTGAAGCTCTCAAATCACTTAAAATAAGCGCTACGGCAGGTGGACTCATACACCAGGCTTATGTCTACATGTCCTCGGAGCTGTCTCTGACGAGTATGCAGCTCTCGGGGAGCCTACGGTGAGGTCTGCAAGTTTTACGGTGTCGAGATAGATCCGGAAAACTCTGGCGTTGCGGCCGAATGACATCAAACTTTCTGCCTGCGTTCTGTATTTCAACGACCGTTTTCGTAAACGTACACGCTTTGTTTGCTGTGTTGTATGATGCAGAGTGAGTTCTCGTCGAGGAGAGCCACTGCTTCGAAGCTGTTTGACACAGGGGGAAGAAGCGCTATCTCGCTCCGTGGCGCATCTAACGTTGCTCCCTCGAGAGAGAGCATTCTTTTAAAGGCCCGTCTGGAGCGTGAACGTCGGGCTGCCCAGCGCGCTCAAGAGAGGTCAGCTGTGGCCATCCAATCACTGGCACGGCAGTACTTCGAGTGCAGACGGCTTTCTAAAATAATAGAAGCGGAGTTGGTGGAACGCGTCGCGAATCTTGCTCAGAGTGAGGGGCCGCTGCCATACGACACGCACCCGGCGGTACGATTTGTGCGTGCGCTCTGTTTCCTTGTCCAGCTTTCGAAAGCTCAGCATGACAAGGCACGGCTACACTGGTACGAACACCGAGGCCTTATCGGCGAACTCGTGCGCAGTACTTATGTTTCGATAGCTTTAAAAGGCCATATTTTCATATCGGCTGCTGCGCTCGGCGATGAAGCCTTCCTTCTTGAAAATGCTCGACGCTGTGCTACAGCCGTGCAGCGGTTCGCTAATACCATCCTTGCGCTTATGCGAGGCCGCACAACTGGCGAATCTGCAAAGGAAATATGCCGTATATGTGGACCATCCGCTGAGTTCGGGAGGTTCCTCATAGATGCACCGACACTGGTGATGACTAGTGATGACATAGACATGCCAGCCACTGCGCACTTGTTCAGCGAAAGCTTAGCGAAACTGATTGCAGAACATGGAGTTACGCTTAGCAAGAGTGCAATACGCAGAATATGCGATCTCACTCTGTCGCTTCCATCCTCGAAACACCACGTTTTCTTGCTGAGCTTTGTCGTCGATCGGGTCGGTCCGTTGGACGAGCTCGCTTCAAAACTAACTCAGAGCGACGTTTTCCTCAAAAGTTTGATGCACGCACTCGAATGGGATCCGGAAAACTGGAGGCGTTTTGCGGAACTATTGGAGAAGCACGATGCTATGAACCACCGCGTATGCGCTGTCCTTGCATTCTCTCATTCCCGAGACTACCTCCGTCAAATGTGGCATTCGCTCATGATTTCTTCATCGGGGGCCTTGCTTCGACTGTTCTGTGAGTCCTTCCGCGTATCAACCTTAGTGATGGACGACGATGACTTTTACTCTGCGACCAATCTGTCCTTTGTTCTGGAGATAATCAATGAGTTGAAAGAACAGCTGTTTTGGAGACTCTACACAACAAGCACAGGTGCCCGCCCGACTGGCCGGAACAAATGGGACTTGGCCGCGGCTGACGTTCTACAGGCGTCTAGTCGCTTGTTGCTAGCGCTATGGGCAAGGGATGCAAGGCGACCCTTTACAGTACAACGTGAGTCGCTCTGGGAAGTTCAGGCTGCACGCAAGGCACCGGAGCTGTTCGTGCGTGAATCTGTTCGGAAAAATAGCGGTATGCCGCTGCTGCGAATGGCTCCCTTCTCCATCTCTTTTGAGACGCGCGTGCGCATCTTCCACGGATGCATAGCACAGGAAAAGGCGCGAGCCGGCGGAGGTCAGTCTTTCTTCGGTATGAATGGGATTTGGATCACTATACGGCGTAACTTTATCGTCGAGGATGCTTTTGCGCAACTGAACTCTCTGGGATCCAGACTTCGTGAGAATATTCGAGTTAAATTCGTGGACGAGTACGGCCTTGAGGAGGCCGGTGTTGATGGAGGTGGTGTCTTCAAAGAGTTCATGCATCAACTGATTCGATTCGCATTCTCGCCGACCCATTATGGTCTATTTAAGGCAACAGATGATGGGGAGCTTTTCCCTAATCCGGCCTCGAGTGTCATCGCACCGTCGAATCATTTGGAACAGTTTTCTTTTCTTGGGCGTATTCTGGGCAAGGCGCTCTACGATGCGATCTTGGTAGATCTCCCGATAGCATCATTCTTCTTACGCAAACTGTTGGGTATAAGTAATGATCTTAACGATTTGCGTTCTCTGGATCCGGAGCTGCATCGAAATCTGAAATTTCTTCGGCATGCTGATCCTAACTCGTTTGGAGACCTTTGTCTGACATTTACTGTTGTCGACAATGAATTCGGGGAAGCAGTTGAGAAGGAGCTGATTCCTGGAGGGAGTTCCATTCCAGTGACTTGGGACAATCGGCTGGAGTACATGCATCGCGTAGCTGACTATAGGCTGAATCGGCAGATCAAAGCACAGACGACAGCCTTTATGAGCGGTTTCTTCGATGTCATCGAGAGAGAATGGATTCAGATGTTCAATGAATGGGAGCTTCGTGAGTTGATCTCAGGCGATTGCTCTGGCAAGATTGACATTGACAACTTGCGCAGCAACGTAACATACTCAGGTGGATACTCCGAGAACTCGGGAACGGTTGAACTGTTTTGGCAAGTTGTGCAAGAAGATCTATCGGACTCAGAGCGAGCAGCCCTTCTCCAATTCGTGACAAGCTCGCCAAGAGCACCCCTGCTCGGGTTTCAGTATCTGAACCCCCCGTTTTGCATTCAAAAGGCTGGTGACGACGCATCACGGTATCCCACGGCCTCCACGTGCATGAATCTGCTCAAACTCCCCCCATATTCGACTCGAGAGGCCATGCGGGAGAAGCTGAAGTATGCTATTACCCAAAATTTCGGATTCGACCTCTCGTAGTAGGGAAAGATCTCCCTTTCGGCCGATGCAATCGGTGTAGTCTTCGTGTGTGCATGAGTCACTGCACAAGGCGGAAGCAGGTTGCGCTTCCGGAGCCCCTCCTCATTCAAGGACTAATCCAATGTGAAAAGACGGCCCCTCGCGTGGAAGTTACGGCTGTTCAAAGATTATCCTGTTCCTTTGAGACTTCTGCGCTTTCATTTGTGAAGCGCTTCCGAGCGGCTGTTCATCCGCGGCCAGAAACTGCGTATCTGAAGCTGTATGCGACTGACTGAAATCCATTGATGAAACAGTCCTGTAAATTGTACACCATGCACGCTACAATATCAGAATATTCACATAGTCTAGCTATGCTGGACTCTTCTTGGACACCGCTATCTAGACCTGGGTGGGAATAACATGGAACGGGTACGCTAACGTGGCACGGGCTGCGTACATGTATCGGGACCTCTTTCCGAAGTAATCCAACCTCATACTTTGCTGGCTTTCTTATCAACCGCTTCCCATTCTACTGCCCCCGTTCTCCGGCTTTAAAACATGGAGTTCTATTCTGTCCCCTCAGCTCCGTTTCAGCAGTCAAAGGTTGAACATGGTCGCATCAACGTCCTGGTTTCGCTGCTTCTCGTTGCGTTCCCCGCATTTCAAGCACAAGCGGGTGTCCTTACTTAACTCTCACGCTCTATCTTCGTTCTCTTTGCATACAGCCTCGCCGTGCCCCTCCCGGTGGTGAGACTTTTTTATGGTTAGGTGTTCTCCAACTCGCACCGCACTTCCCCATCAGAGCGCCGCACTATTCGCGCAAACACTTTCTTCTTCGCATGGTACACGTCTTTGACAAGTATATAATGCTACCCTTGAAGTCCTTCTCCGTTTTCCCTCCCAGTATCTTGAACTACCACTATGGGTCCTCTGCTGATCAATCCCCACGACGTGAGCATCGTCCGCTGTGCACGAAACCGCATGCTGTTCCATTCGCTGGAGGATGAAAGAACAGAAACTAACCACTAGCTAGCAACTCGATAACAGTTTCTTTCGACCTTGATAGTAATCATTCAAAAGCGGGAAGTTTACGTATCTTCAAAAGTTTACCTTCTAGGCGGAAGGTCCGCTAGCCGGACGAGTCTGCCGGGCTAGTGCTTCATGCTTCCTCCAGTGGCAGGTGCTGTGGCGAGACCTGTGCAACTCGTCCGCACCGCAATTCATTCTGGGACTAGGAGAAGGATTCTGCGCCTGGGCGTCGCCCTGGTCGCAGTGGACGCCTAGTATATCGCTTCGCGCTATCGCAGGCTCCCAGGATGATTAAGTACTCCGACTCCGTGTCCGATGAACCACGCCTCAAGCCGACGCCCTCACTGGTATGCCAAAGCCGTTCTGTCTACGTGTAGCATCTGCTTCAGTGGCATAAGCGTTATGGCGTGTGCTCAAAACAGGCACTCGTGCACTATATAACATTCGAAACGACCAGTATATCATAGAAGAATTATGAGTAATGGAACTTAACTGTGGGTGCTTTATGATGGACGCTTTCCCGAAAGCCATTATCCATTCCGAATTCTGGGATCCATGGTCAATGTAATCGTTTTGTTATCTGAAAAAAATTCGATGGGAGATTTTGCGTAACACATTGTTGCGCATGGTGAAACGAGTACCGAATTGCAAACCCGAATGGAGGACATTTTTTGAGATACACCAGGTCATCGAAGCTCCCGGACTGCAAAGCGATGATGCACTCTTCACTGGAAACGAATCTATGCAATGAGTGAAGTCAAGGTCCGAAACGCTTCCAAGCAATCTGAAGAGATGGGAGCCCTTGGAGTTATACCCGTAAGAGGTATCATGCTGCTGCATTCGAGCGGTATTTCGTCAATGGCTGGACAGAGAGGATGATTCATCTCTCGAATAGAAAATATTGCTTCATATGTACGTTCAGTAAACTTTTGGCTTGAGCATGTGAAAATGCTGTCAAACGACAACGTTGATAGATTTCGCATTGAATCCAGATAGACGTACCGTTGAGCCAACAAGTTGGCTTGGAATAGAAAGATCGGAAAACTGAAGTATGCGAGATAACAACATCGTACATGTAAGGAAAGGTGAAGAGTGGAGGCATGTACTTACGATTTAAGCAATGGTATCGGTTAGTTTACGTACCATTGTTAGAGGGCGTCGCGAATCATCTCGAAGACATCTACGTAACGAATACCAGCGTTAAAGGATTGTGGTAGTTGCTCTCTAAAGATGAGAGAACATTCCTAAAAGAGGTTTGAATCCGTAAGCCCTAATTGCTGCATTTCGAATGTCGAATTCGAGCGTTTATAAAAGTTCGTACAATCTCGAATTGCTCGAACATTACGAGCAACTCGGTGCTCCGTTTCACTACGACACGGGTGTAGAATTTTTTTGCGGAAATAACTTACCCGATCTTCGCCTTTCTCCAGTTAGCTACTTGATAGCCCCAGTGATGCACCCCCTTAGCGAAACTTTGGTTGATAAACAACAGCTGTAAGCTCGCTAGGGTCTCGAGTTACCACTACACCGCTGAGCCGCAGCCTACAGGGGTGGTTTCCACCCACAACTCTCTGATCCAGGAAGAATGATAATGAACTCGAGCACAATTCATCTGGCGCGCCGGGATGGCTTCAGCACAAATGGTTTAGTCAAAAGGCGCTATCAGGACGATCAAGATGCATCAAGCTGCCCTCCTTGCATCGAACACTTATTTGTGCTGGTCTCGTTTGCTCAGGGGTTTCACGGTTCTATGAAGAAACAGAGCGCTGACTGGAGCATCTGTTCATGAAAGCAAACAACCAGATGGATCTTTGACGCATGATTCAGCTCTTACTCACCACGCACTTACCTGTAGCTTCCCAAGCCGGTAACGAGAAACTCTTGAACCTTTCTCTCGAAATGTATCTATTCTCTCGATAGCGCTCCGCCCTAAAGTGCAGTGCTTCAAAGAAACTGGGCTATGCCTAGCATTCCGAAACAAATGCTTCCCAACCGGCGATGCGGATCAATTCTGGACGAGCGTATCTTGCCAAGTCTTTGTTTTTGACGCGGTTTATAGGGATTCGACTCAGGCGTTAATGATCGCATGTACAGGAACATTGCTTACAGTACTGTAGCCGGTGCAAAGCACCCGATTTCTGAAGGTGGATTCCTGTGTGCACTGCACATTTAGCTCTTCCTAGGCGTTCCGCTCGTTAGACGATTGACAAGCGCTACAGCTGCCGCATCTGTTTGATTGCGTCTGCGGCGACACCAGCGACAGCAGCATCTGTTGCTCGTGGGATGTAGTGATAGGTGCCTCCCGCTGCTTGTGCCAGTTCCTTTGCGAGACCCGTGCTCACAAATTTGTTCTCGCTATCAATGACCAGAATGCTGAAACCGTTAATACCGCGTATCTTCTTCGCCAAGTCCAGTACTTCATTCTTCAGTTCCTCTTTTGTGGGTTTCTGTTCAAGCTTTTCGCCCAAAGAAACTTTCAAGGGAATGTTTGCCCGACCGTCGGAAACGAGCACTAGCACACAACGTCCGATATCTCCACTTTTCATCGCGTTAACGCCTACGCGAGCCGCGACAGTCAGCGCGTGTGCCAACGGTGAGCCTCCGCCACATGGCATGGTCTCCAGACGTCGTTTTGCCATGCTAACCGAGCGCGTCGGTGGTAGCAGCACGCTTGCACACTCCCCTCCAAAGGTTATCAAGGCGATTTGATCCCTGGACTGGTACGCCTCTGCGAGCAGTCGAATCGCTGCTCCTTTGGCGGAGCTCATTCGATTCAAGGCCATGGACCCCGAAGCATCCACCACGAAAAGGACCAAAGCTCCCGCTTTCCTGGCCATACGCTTGGCTCGAAGATCTGGAGGCTCAATGAAGACCCTTCTTCCATTTTCCTGAGCATGGCGTGCGCGCCTCATTCTTTGGTAGGGGGCCGCAGAGCGTATGGTAGCATCGATAGCCACACGCTTCACTTTCCCGCGCGGAAACATCGCCTTGACGTAGCGCCCTCGCTCGTCGGAAAATATGATACCTCGACCGCCGCTGCGGCCCTGCTTCTGCTGCCCCTGTGCAATATTCAACAGCTCCGGATCGATGGGGACGCCTTCGGGATCAAACATGAACTCTTCGGGTACCTGCGGAGCCTCTTCGATCTCATTCTCATCCTCCTCTTCTTGTTCTTGCTCCGATTCATCTTCCTTCTCTTCACCATCCTGCTCATTTGATGGCGGTGGGGGTGGTGGAGGCGGGCGCTTCTGGGATACATTTTCCTCATCATTGTTGTCGCGATAGAAGACCTTTGCTCGGGGGAATATGGCTAGGCGAACTGCGATACGAAGGTCTTGTTCATTGACACGGAGGCGTCCTTCGAAGGCAGCATTCGCACGAGCCAGTTCGGCGGCGAAGATTTCGGCCCGATGGCCCTGGACGGCACCTCGAATGGACTCTTCACATAGATATTCTACCTGCTTACGAGCGATGACCACGTCGCGATACTCTTCCCGTGCGAATATAATGCGCTGTCGGAGCTCATCCATCTCCTGTTCGTACTTGCGTACAAATTCACGAGGGTTACGGTAAAACTCGGTAACGGCATCTACAGCCCGTATGCGTTCCTCGATAGAGAGCGGTGGAGAATCTGCGTTCACAATAGCTGCCATGCGATCTGCCAAGTGTGGACGGATAGGGCCTTCATCTGGGTTAAAAGTTGCTATCAGAAGAGGTTCACAGGGATAGCCGAGAGAGATGCCTTCTCTTTCCACCAGCACGCGACCTTCAGATACAACCGAAAGCAGCAGGTTAGCAATGCTCTCATCCAGCAGATTGATGTCATCAACATAGAGGATACCTCGGTGGGCCCTAGCTAGGACACCAGGTTGGAAAACAGATTCCCCCAGTTTCATAGAGCGCTCTATGTCGATGGACCCCACCAGTCGATCCTCCGTTGCATTTAGGGGCACTTGTACAAATGGTGCTGGAATGATTGCTCTTTTGCTTTCAGGCAAGTCTCCACGGGGCACCTCATTGTACGGTGATCCCAAGACAACCTCTATCGGAGGAAGCAGCGCTTGCACTGCTCTGGCCAGCACTGACTTGGCAGTGCCCCGTCCACCGGATATCAGGACACCTCCAACCTTTGGGTTCACAGCCGCAAGCAGCAAGGCCAGCTTAACTAAGTCATGGCCGACGACGGCCACAAGGGGAAAAGTCTCCCGTATGGAATCCCGAGGGGTTGCATCTCCGTCTTCAGGGGTTGATATTGTGTTCAACGTCACAGGGACTGTGTCCAGGCAGCGCAGCCTTGCTAACGCTCCCGGCCGTAGTCGGAAAACACGGCTGCCGAACGCTTTCTGCAAAGTTTGTCTTTGAGGAACAGTTTTGCAATTTCGCACGTTTACAGTCCACAGAAAAGTGGATGGTACGAAACAGTGCGACATTTCGGTGTGGAGCCTCGGAAGTTCAACCGTTGTTCGGAAGCGTTGTGCGGCGGATGCAGCGCACTCCCGGTGCCGCCCTTGAGACTGCAGTTCCTATGGAGAAGCGGGAGGCGTTCTTGGCAGCTTATGCAAAGATACGGGAAGAGATTCTTTCTGATCTCAGTTCAGGGGACTTTCAGCTCCCGGATAACATCCTTGAAAGAGTGAAGTTTTGCTTGGACTACAATGTTCCGCACGGTAAGCTGAACCGAGGTCTCGCGGTTCTGGAAGCGTATCGAGCAGCACGCCGCTGCGAGACCTTCGAAGCGCTCTCGGAACAGGAGCGTCAGGATGCGTTGCTACTTGGCTGGTGCGTCGAGTGGCTCCAAGCTTTTTTTCTGGTCGCTGATGACGTTATGGACGGGAGCAAGACCCGCCGCGGCCGTCCGTGCTACTATTTGTTGGACCATATTGGTTTAAGTTCCGTGAACGACTGCCTGCTGATAGAGGCACAAATCTATCGTCTGCTCCGCAGGAGGTTTCGGGCCCGTGAAAGTGATCCCGAACTTTATCTGGACCTTGTTGAACTCTTTCTCGATACGACATACAGCACAGAAGTCGGACAGATGTTAGACCTCGAATCGAGCACCGGATCCGACGCTATGCTCGAAAAGTTTACTGAGCAGAACCTTCTCCGAATCTATCGCTTCAAGACCGCAATTTACAGTTTTTATCTTCCCGTGGCACTTGGAATGCGTCTGGCGGGCATCCGGAACTCGTTGTATTACCAGCAAGCGAAGGAAATCCTGCTCGAGATGGGTGCTTACTTTCAGGCACAGGATGATTTTCTGGACTGCTTTGGGGATCCTGTGGTGACAGGAAAGGTTGGAACAGACATTGAAGAAAGAAAGTGTACTTGGCTGATCGTCGAAGCACTAAAGTGCTGCTCTCCTGCCCAGCGGGAAATGCTGCGCTGTTCGTATGGCAAACAGGATTCCGATAGCGTGGCTCGCATCAAGGCGCTCTACCGCGAGCTTGGTTTACCGCAACGATTTCAAACCTATGATCAGGAAAGTTATGCCCGAATTCAACGCAAACTTGAAGCCCTGGATGCGGACTTCCCGGTGGAGGCCCTCAGATTTCTGTTGCAGAGCATCTACAAGAGATCGAAATGATAGTCTTTATTTAGCTAGCCCTTAAAACAGTATGGAGGATATCCTTGAGGAGAGCATCTAAGGAGCTATAGACACCGTTTCTAGGATATTTCTTCTTCGTTTGCATGAAAAATCGGCTCAGAACTAAACACCTCAGTTTCTCGTAGCTCAGGTGCACACAATTTTCTGTTAACAGGAGCAACTGGTACCTTTGTGTTCGCATTTTTTTCCTGAATCGAATTTTATATTAACACAGAGTGCAACGATTTTCAAAGATTTTGGAGGCTCTTTCAGTGGAATGAAACCCTAGCGAAATCGGCATCATCGCACTTTCCTCGCACCTTATCTGTCCTCAGGAGATCAGATTTGATCTGCTATACAGCCGAATAGAGTTCGCCGGTGTCCTGCCCGCGTGCGTGCTTTCGAAAGTATCTCGGAAAATGGCTCGTTCAAGAAAAAGAGCATTACCTGACCTGCGTTTATTGCACGAGACAACGACACCAGCATCAATATCAGCAGCACCGCCAGCTCCCTGCCGGAGGTCTATTGGACGCCAGCGCTGCCTTTCCAAAGCACAGCGTCGAATATTCCATTAGGTTTTACAGGCATCCGACGGCTTGAGCAGGCCAAGTGCGCAGTCAAGGAGTACGCCACTGAGACAGCAGGCCTTCCATGCACCAGAGTGATATGATGATAGGTTCGCGGGGAGCGAGCGTCGCCATCCCATCTCTTCGGGACAGCTTGGTCTCTCTGGAGCATACGTAGTCGCTCGTGGACGTCTGGATTCATTAGGGCCAGCGCGAGGTGCCCTTTGGAAGGGCCAGTTACCACACGGGTGCGATAACGCACAGGCCGGTAACACAGCCCAGAGACAACAGCGGGCGCGCCGCAGTTTTCTGGTGACTACTGCGCCTCGCTGCTGTAAAGCGTCTGTTGCAACACGGCATTCTGCCTCTGCTCAAAACTGTACAAAGCATATCCTGTGTCGCTTCGGCGCAGCATCTCTCCCAACATGGCGTCCTAGCTGAGCTGGGCGCCGGCGCCAACCCAAGCTGCAGCATATATACCACCGCGGCTGCGCCTGAGGAGCACTCGCATACATGACGTCTCGAAATACCGTCAGCGCACCCTCAGTCGAGCATAGGAGCCCTAGAACTCACATAGCGCACGCGAAAGTTCCCCGAAACGAAACCGCTCCAACTCCGATTTATTGAGACAGACCATGTATGCGGCGGGAATCGATGTACCTGGTAAACGTTCGCACAGTCTTCGTCGTGCTGACCGTTCTCGGCTGAAGACTCTCGTATGAAAAGCCCGTTATTTTATCTGTGCCCACGGTTCATCACAGAATCTCAACTCAATGCTGCAAAGTAGTTGGGGAGCCCGACGGCGACAGGTCTCACAATCCAACTTTGAACCACAAACTCGTCTTGTAGCATCAAATGAAGAGGCGCTTGAGCTCACTTCGAATTGAAAGAACTTGTCTGGATGATGCCAACAGCTGAGCAGTATATAGCGAAATCATTTAAGTGAAGCGTGAATTCACTTAGTAGAGGATGCAACCTGATCGATAGCTTCCTTTTAGAGTGTACAAGTTCTGTTCGCTTTCCGTACGCTAATCGATCTTGAATTTTTGCTGTGCATCACTGTGGAAGCGAGCTGCTGTTCTCTTGTTCTCTAACAGCCTTGGTGCGAATTTGTGTGATTGGGATTTCTCGGACCCATTCGATAACAGTCTGTACAACGACTGTGATCCATCCTCTCCATCCAGCCGTTCTACATGTTACCGAAAGTTTCGGAGAGCTGCTTCAACTCATAGTTCTCATCCGAAGAGCTTACCGGCGAACGAATTGGGCACTGCAGGATTATTTCAATAGTTGGTCCAGATCTTACTGTCTGCCTCACATTAGAGCAGTTCTGTTATATATATCTCCAGAGGTTATTGTCGCAACCAGCATTGCTGGCTCATGGGTGTTCGGGCCGGAAACAATGCCGCCCAGATGCTCGAGGAGCAGCTGTGATCCCAGCCGCGGCGCCGTATGCCATTGGCAGAGAGCGTACCAACGTGCCAACTGACTAAACTTTACAGTCGTTGCGGCGGTCCATACTGAAAACACCTTCGTTTGCTGCGTTTCAAGCCTCATGGACAGCTGTGGGGCTGCGTCCGTCCGGCTGCTGCGGCTCAGCCTGCAGCGTAATGGTAGCGCAGTGCGGTACTTGAGCTCTCCAACGAACTTAAGCGAGAAAGCTCGACTTGTTTCGCCTGTGTTGCGAGCCGAGGGCACTGGAGGACGCTCCTCGGTCTCCGGGATAATTGCTACTGTTTTTGGTTCAACGGGCTTTCTGGGACGGTACGTTGTTAGTCAGTTGGGGCGCATTGGGAGCACAGTTTTTGTTGCCTGGAGAGGTGACGAACTGGACAATCGACATCTGAAGGTTATGGGCGATCTAGGTCAGATCAATCCTATTCAGATTGAAGCTCGGGACATCAATTCCCTGCGTCGATCAATTGCGGGCTCGAACGTCGTAATCAACCTTATCGGAAAATGGTACGATACGAGGTACTACTCCCTCGAGGACGTGAATATTGGTGTTGCGGAGACTATCGCGCGTCTTGCAAGCCTCGAACAGGTAGAGCACTTTATCCATGTGTCCGCTCTACCTGCTTACAGTAAGGCGAACTCGGAGTATCCAGAAGATCGCTGGTCTCGCTCTAAGATCGAGGGCGAACGGCTTGTTCGACAAGCTTTCCCGCGAGCGACGATTTTCCGCCCAGCAGATATTTGGGGCATGGAAGATCGCTTTCTTGCGAGGATAGCTACTTCGCTCAGTAGGCTAGGGTTTGTTCCCGTCGTCCAAGGCGGAAAAAGCCGGACTCAACCAGTTTGGGTAGACGATGTCGCCCGAGCAATTGTATCGAGTGTGCGCAATCCCGAGTCCACTGCGGGGAAGACGTACGAACTATTCGGTCCCCGGGTGCTTACCCGCCGTGAAGTAGTAGAATTTGTCGCAGACTCTACGAAAAGGGAGCTTAATCTTTTGAACTTACCCCTCCCTATTGCCAAAGTCGTCATGCGCCTCACGGGAATGCGGCTACCTTTGGTGAACCCTTCACCGCTTTTTACGGAGAGCGATGCCGTCAGAGAGGCGTCTGATGTGATAGCCAGCTCCATATTATCATCAGGGGAGGAGCGTGAAGCACTGGGCACATTTGATGACCTGGACATCATACCGCACGATCTTTTGAGCGACCTCGGTCGTAACACGCTGCGCCAATATCGCAAGGGTGGCGATCGGAGTTCGCTTTTTTACGTTGATTAGACGAGACTGGCGGGCCTCTGCATGGAGTTCCACTCTCGGCGTTCTCCCGTCTTGAGTTTGAGAGGTTTGTGTGCCGCTTCTCAACCGCTGGCCTCACAGGCTGGGATTCAGGTGCTCACAGCAGGCGGGACCGCGGTAGACGCGGCTGTGGCCGTTGCGGCGACGCTCGCCGTGACGGAGCCGTGCTCCACAGGCATAGGCGGCGATGCCCTGCTTTTGTATTTTGACGCTAAAGAGAAGAAAGTGTCCGCACTGTTAGGTTGTGGACGCTCGCCAGCAGCCTTAACACTGGAAGCCGTGCAGAGAGCAGGTCTGAAGGAGCTTGCCCCAGCGTCACCACTAACTGTCACCGTACCCGGTGCACCGGCTTTATGGTGTGACGCGATTGATCGCTTCAGTAGCGGATCTGTTCCGATAAGGTCAGTTCTTGACCCGGCTATACAGCTTGCAGAGTTCGGTTTCCCAGTGTCCCCGCTGACAGCGCTGCAGTGGCGGAGCAGCGTGGACTTGCTGAAAAGGTCCCCGGGCGGGTCTGCGCTGCTCGTGGAACGCTGCAGAGCACCGCGAGCCGGTGAAGTTTTCCGAAACCCCGGTTTAGGCCGAGCGTTGCGACTTATCGCGGAACGTGGTAAAGCGGGCTTTTACGAAGGTCCAGTAGCAGATGCGATCGTTTCGAGTTTAGCTTCGGTGCCCATGCTCCATGAGGATTTGCGTTCGCATCGCACGGAAGAGGCAGAGCCGCTTCAGGCGGAATACCGGGGTGTTCGGATCTACGAGATGCCGCCACCAACGCAAGGCCTCGCAACATTGATAGCACTTAGGATTTTGGATGGCATTGATCTCGAGAGCCTTCACACGGCCGGGCAAGACGCTGCCTTGTTGGATGCGCTGATACGGGCGATGCGCGTCGGGTTCCTAGTGGCCGACACCTACATAGCGGATCGATCACACGCACCGGACTCGTGTCGTTGTTGCGGTCAAGTAGACTGTGGAGCAGTGTGCAGACTTTTTACCGACGATTCCATGAGAACCTGGCGACGTATATTCCGCGAAGGTCGTGCCCAACTCAGCCAACAATCGTCATCCGCTGCCGGATTCGCTGGATCCGATACTGTCCAATTCTGTGTTGTGGATGAACAAGGAAACGCATGTTCCTTCGTTAACTCAACTTGCAAGGGATTCGGTACCGGCATTGTTCCGGAAGGTTTTGGTTTCTCGCTCCAAAATCGCGGTCTCGGTTTCAGTCTTGATTCACGGAGCCCGAACGTTCTGGGGCCATGCCGTCGTCCATATCACACGCTCATGCCAGGAATGGCAGTGCATGCCTCGTCTGGATGCCTGTTCTCAGCTTTCGGGGTCATGGGGGGTATGATGCAACCGCAAGGTCATCTTCAGGTCATCGTGAATATGATGGATCGCAAAATGGATGCGCAAGCTGCCCTCGATGCGCCTCGTTTTTTCATCGAGTCCCGAAACTTCCGGCCGGAGAACATTGCGCACGCTCCCCTTCTGCTGGAGCAGGGCATATTGCCGCATGTGGCTTCTGAATTGCAGCATTTGGGGCATCCTATCAAAATGAGTGATGTTCGAGGACCTGCTCGGATGGCTTTTGGCCGCGGCCAGGTCATAATGCGGGATGCAGATGCAGGCGTCTTTTGGGGAGGCAGCGATCCCCGCGCAGATGGCTGTGCTATAGCTCAAGTTTGAGACTGCATGCAAGTTGAATGGCGGTAGCGTCTATTGGTTTGTTTCGCGGATATCGCGATAGCTGATTGATTGCGGAGATGGTTGGCATTGAGTCGTATGTAAGCCAAGCTTGTATCTCTTTTCTGAATTGCAGATTTTGGGGAGTGAATAGCAAAGTACATCACAGATCGCTCGCAAGCTTTTCGCGGACGGATTTCGTTTGGAAAATTTTCTCCAAGCGAGGATCAATTTACCTATGAGCTGCTCTCGAACGCAGCAACGAAGCCTGTATCAATGAGAGAAACCTCGGTTCTCGAAAAGACGCTATGGTTTATCGTCAACCGCAAACCAGCATTCCCTTCTGAAAAAGAGACTGCACCGACCCAGCGACGTATGTGATATCGCATGGAGACCCGAATGGTCTTTTTCTTCTTTTAATGGCGTCTGTTCGAGGCCACAGTTCATATGGTACGGGCCCGAACTACGGACGTAGAACTCTTCGTCCGTCTTGGTCTAGCAGGCCGTGCAAGCTGGCGAAAGCTGCTCCAAAGTACATTCTGGAGGAGCGGGGCGACGATCGCGAAAGCCCAAAGGCAGGCTCCCTCGTCTTTGTATGAGGAGCATATGACAGTCGATCTGCGGAGACTTCGCAGCCAAAACCCGATATTGCTTCGGTAAAAAGGACACTGGCTGGACGGCTGCGTCCAGTCCGCATGACGTTCCACCAGGAGATTCACGCTCAAGATTGGTGCCAGCCAGCAGTTGCTGCGGCTCGGGCGAGACAGCAGCGAGTGCCAGAGTTGCATATAGCAATAAAAGCATGGTTTGTATATTGAGGCATGACGGTGCGTTGCTATGCTCTCTCGAGCGTGGCTTACCATGTGCACCTCTAGCAAGCTTCGTTTTCTTTCACTGCAAAGCGACTGGATGTATGTCACGTTTCCGCGATCTGCACACCGACGTTTGTGGGAGCGCTCCGACAATTTTGGATAACGGCATGCTTCATCAGAGCGTCTCTGAAATAAAATGCAGTTCGTTAAGTGTTGTATTCGAGTGGGAAACCTTTCTAAATCCCACTCCGATACGCTGCTGGTAGATATCCGGCTTCCATCGGAAGTCTGGCGGAGTGCCAAGAACCTCCACGACAGGACGCTGTCGCCTTTTCTTGCGTAGTCTGAGGAGACGCGGAAACGATTGGATCGCATACGGGGTCCAAACGAACTTTGAGTTAGTGAGTGAGAAGCGAACGATATTCATGCGCCCTGTGCAGAGTAAATAAGTTTGATACGGTGTGCTTCATTGACGTGCCTGGAACGCATTCATCGCTATCGACTCAATTCTGTTCTACCCCTAGGTAAATGTAATCAAATGCTTTTTCACGGTTTATCGCGGATATGTTCGAAATATGTTCATTTGAAGAAATAAATAATCTAAGAAATGATATGGAGATGCAAGTCGCGGATCCCGGGGACCTGGAGCCGCCGAGTTCGACAAGAAACGGAAAACAGTGCCGAGACCAGAGCAGCAAGTGAAGAGTAAGAAGCAGAAACTGGAGGCCGGACGCCAAAAGCTACACGAAAGGCGACGCAAGGATGAGATCGTTGCGAAAGCCAGTCTTCTTGGACATAAAAAGGGTCCGCAGAAGCTACAGATGCAAGTGTTCATCAGAAACCGTGTCGAGTCGTGCTCCAGTAGTGTTCCTTACGCTTCTTTAAAACTGATGCATATTGTGAGAGAGACATACCACTAAGTTACGGACATCAACACAGCGAGATTTCGGAGGATTTTACAGGGTGAGCTTCATTCGCCACCTGATGCTTGGTACAGGGAAATGCCGAGGAAAACTCTCGAGTGCTCGTCCTGCATGTAAATAGCCCCTTTTGAATGCTTGAATGCCGTTCAACATAGGGTGACTCGCGCATTTGCTTCTACGGGGCGACCAAGAACCTCACGGACCCGAAGAACCACATGATCATGGACTTCGAACGATTTCTGAAGGAGCAGGAATGGAGGTTCTGTAATCCGTGAGGATATTCAAGAGCACCATGCCATTTGGGGACTTGTCAATCCAGCAAAAAAGTATCAGACATGAAAAAAGATGAGAGGAAGATATTTTTTCCCCCTTCATGCGCTATTTCGTGTTCCTGCATCGAGAAATGGAACGCAAGTCCGATATGGAGCAGGGTGTGGAAGCAAATGCAGTGTCGTAGAATGGGAGGCTGCGCTTCAAGGGAACTGTTTCAACGTCGTTCCGGTGTGCAACATCAAGTGGCATTTTGTAACAATCGACTCCAGAGTCCTTTACAGCATCATGAAATGATCAGTCGGGAGTTCGATGACAGCAAGAACGAGTTTACGGGCGAAAACCGGATATTTCATTGAAAGAATATCTTCGGTTTGAAACGTCTCAAAACGAGCGAGCAAAAAATATTCACGGGGATGATCGAAACCGATGGAATATCCATGTGTGTACACTACAAGCGCTTGAGGGCGTATCGTCCTATCATGCGTTCGGAATCGCCCATGATGAAGGATGTAGAAAAGAAGGGGGAGGATCTTGGAACGCGGAAAGTGCAGGATGACGTCTTTATCGTTGGCGCAGACCAAGGGAGCACGAATATCATAACCATCGCTGTATCCAAGCGTGCGGAAGATGGCATTCACGGTAACTTGCATCAGAAAGATATGCGTCTTTTGAGAATCTCGAGAGCAAGATACTATCGAGAATCGGGAATCATGAATACAAGTAAGAAATTCGAGACGTGGAATGCAGGAATGAAGTATCACCTGGAAGTTTTGAGCGAGGTGACCAGCCGCGGAGCGGACTTGAAAGCTTTTCGGGAGTTCATGGGGGTTCTCGTTGCCCGTTGCGAGGCGCTGTGGAAAGAGTATACAAAGTTTCGATGGGCCTGTCTGCGAATGAATCTATACTGCGGGAAGCAGCATGTGTTCGCGAACTTTTTCAATTAGTTAAGCGCCCTGAAGGAGGATGAAAGTCAGAGGCTCGTAGTAGCATACGGAGCAGGGCGCTGGGTGTCGAAAAAAGGGACTTCGCCAGCTCCGTCAACAACAACGTACAAGGAGTGCACAAGGCGTTTCGTTACGATACCGATAGATGAGTTCCGAACGTCCTATACGCACCATGAGCAGGGGTCTACACTTCAGAAAGTCGAGATGGAAAAGTGCCAGCGGAGCCCTGAGGATATAAAAAAGTACGGAGAGCTTATAGAAGAGCGAATGGAAAGGATGGCGAAAGTTCGAGGGCTACTCGCATTAGTGAGTAGAACCAACGGGAGGAATCGTGTGAAGTTTGTGAACCCAGACTTGAACGCCCCGATTAACATCAGTTGTGCGGTGATGGAAAGAAGACATCCAAAGTGGACACGAAAGAATTTTGTAAGAGAATTCCTCAAAGTGGAACTATCTGAGAAAAAATTTGAAGTAGCAATGGGTGGCCGGTCCGAAAAGACTGGGAGGCGTCTGCACATCAGGTGTAGAGTTCTTGTCTGGGGCGGGTTTCTCGTCACTAGTGTACACTGCAGACTGCAGCGTTTGTCTTTTAAAGTGTTCGTTGCTGGCAGTGAGTGCTCTGTTTATGCATCAGCAGGACCCTGACGAGATACCGCTTTCTGAACTCCTTGGGAACTCTGGAGAATCGGTGCCGAGAGTTGTTTCAGTTGCCAGACAAGGTGGCTTCGGCGCACCGTCGGTACAGGTTGCCAAGAAGTCTTCCTCAGCTGCACTTTCGGAAGATGAACTGCCTCTAGCTCTACTTATTGGTACGGAAAGAAAGAAGGAGTGCAGTAGAAGGAAGGGCAAAGTCGAACCATGTCGAAAAGCGCCGAAAAGGAAATGCGAACGAATGAAAGCCGAAAAGCACCGCAAGGCGAAAAAGTTGCAGGCAACAAGTACTAAACATAGAGCGGAAGATGAATCGATCAAGTGGTGCAGCCTCGAACATAACGGAGTCTTATTCCCTCCGGAATATGAACCGCACGGACGGCCTCTACTCTACGATGGCTGCGAAATAGCGCTCCCGCCCGAGGCCGAAGAAGTGGCCACCTTTTATGCGTCGAAGTTGGGAACTGTTTATTTAGAAAAGGAAACATTTCGGAAAAACTTTTTTGACGACTTTCGGAAGACCTTGCCCGTTGATTTAAGGAAGCGCATCGTGAAACTCGAACACTGTGACTTCAGCCGTATCCGGGAGTATCTCGACGAGCTGAAAGAACGAAAACAAAGCATGCCTCCAAGCAAACGGAAAGAGTTACGAGAAGCGGAAGCGCAAAGAGTTGCGCATTACACGGTTGCAATCGTTGATGGACGCAAGGAGAAAGTGGCCAATTATCGTGTCGAGCCTCCGGGTCTCTTCCTGGGGCGCGGTGACCATCCGCTAATGGGCCGAGTCAAACGTCGCATATTCCCAGAGGATGTCACACTGAATCTTGGTCGTGACGCACCTATTCCGCCGTGTCCATTTAAAGGCCATGACTGGGGATCCATCGTGCACAACCAGAGGGTCACGTGGCTGGCTTGCTGGCGAGATCCAATCTCCGATGAGTACAAGTACGTCTGGCTGAGTGCGTCTTCGCACTTCAAGGCGATGAGCGATCAAGAAAAATTTGAGAAGGCGCAGCAGCTGAGCAAGCATATCACGAAGATACGCAATGAGTACACGAAAGGATTAGAATCTGCTGATAGGCACACGCAGCAGAGATCCGTCGCACTGTATCTTATTGATAAGCTTGCACTCCGAGTCGGGAACGAGAAAGGAGAAGACGAAGCGGACACTGTTGGTTGCTGCTCCCTGCGGGTAGAACACATAACCCTTCAAGAGCCTAATATAGTGCAGCTCGACTTTCTCGGCAAGGATTCGATGCGATACTTTAACAGAGTGCGAGTCGAAGCGCTAGTTTTTCATCGCCTGCGAGAGTTCTTGAAAGGAAAACGAGTATCAGATAATGTATTCGACGAACTGAAAGTCGAGGAACTTAATGACTATTTGAAAAGCCTAATGCCGGGCCTATCTGCGAAAGTTTTTCGCACCTACAATGCATCTTACACCCTTGATAAGCTTTTGCACAGCGTGAAAACCCCTGGACCGGATATTCATTCGCGCCTTCTGTTCTACAATGAGGCGAACAAAGATGTAGCTGTATTATGTAACCATCAGCGATCCCTTCCAAAGACTCATTCGTTAATGCTTGAAAGACTGCGCGATAAGCTAGAGGAGAGCAGAGCGTATCTTGAGGCGCTCAAAATGGCTCGAGGAAAGGCTCAGGCATCTCCAGACAGCCGCGCACAAGTAACACGCTGGCGACGGCCAGTAGTTGAGATTCCCGAGGACTGCTCCCTCGCTGAGCGAAAGCGCATTCGCGAGGAGGCCGAAAAGCGACCGAAAGAAAAACAGGTAGTGAACATGGGGCTCGCGTCTATCACACGAGGAATAGCGCAAACACAGGAAAAAATCAGGCGCCTAGAGGCTGACCTGAAAACGAGGGATTCGCTCGCTACGGTGTCGTTGAGCACCTCTAAGATTAACTATTTAGATCCGCGAATAACAGTTGCTTGGTGCAAAAGACATGAGGTTCCTATTGAGCGAATATTCCCTCGCGCGCTACAGGAAAAGTTTATGTGGAGTATGGGGGTAAGCGAGGACTTTCGTTTCCCAATCAGCAACGTCGTTTCGAACGATCCCTCAGGGGCTTCCACATAAAAACTATTTTCATCTAATCATTCTAATGCTTTACAAGCTGTGAGCCTTCAGTAGGACGCCAAGAGTTCTCAGAACGGCTCCGCACGGCGTGTTTTCTACGTTAGGTTGCCGAGCGACCCCGTAGCCGCTGCTCAGCCCTCAGAGCAGCCGTCAGCTCCAGACATGAGGTTTCTATCACGTGATCAACGTCAAAAAGATTGCACAGCGTCGCGTGTTGGCAACTCGGCTGTCTCGCATTCAGGTCCTCGTCGTATTTGCAGTTTTTTCCGTACGTTCACTAGGGCTCCTTCTTGACCATAAAAGCAGGCTGCCTGCAAGAAAAGCAGAGGGCACAAGAACAAACTCACCCAAACGAGCTGCTTTTCCAAGCAAAACTGACCAGTTTTCCATGAGAAGCGCACACTGTCAGATATACCGAGTTGTTCGGGAACAGCCGCAGGCGCGTCCCTCAAAGCGCAATACAGTTCGTAAACAACAAACACGGCGCTCGGCGTATATCCCTCGCAGAACGTGACCCGGTACTTGTACTGCACCCGATGAGAACGGACGGAAAAGTGATCACACGCGTTACCCTGCTAAAAAAACGCGGCTTTTGGCAACGTCTTGATGTGCAACCTTTTCTTGTCGCCTACGTAACACTCGGAGTTTTGTTCGCGGTAAAACAATGGAGTGCGTTCAGCACGCTTCTGTGCCTGGGAGCGGCGGTGATCCTACAGATCTTGTGCTGGTTGGCCCGCTTTTGGTCAGCGCACTTTGATCGTCGAATAGGCTATTTTGTCACGAGCGACCTAGTTCAAAGTACGCATCTCTTAGTCGAGCCGCGGGTTCATCGTGGCCGTCCAGAAATTGTAGCACTTCGAAAAGAGCATGACAAGTTTTTTTTCGAGTTTCAGTGTCGTCGTTATTACTTTGATGATGGTGAGCATAGGTTCTGCAAGCTGCGGTACCCGGATGAGTTTCCCTGGAGCTTCTATCTCCATGAGGGTGTGAAAGGCTTGAGCACAGCGGAGGTCTCTACAAAGCTCGAACAGTACGGCCAGAATAGGTTGCAAATTCCTATGCCCAGTTTCTGGGAGCTCTATAAGGAGCAGCTTACAGCACCGCTTTTCGCTTTCCAAGTTTTCTGTGTCATTCTGTGGTGTCTCGATGAAATGTGGAAGTACTCTCTCATGACGCTCGGTATGATGCTTAGTTTCGAGGCAACAGTCGTCCGATCACGACAGCGCAGCCTCCGAGAGTTGCGCGACATGCGCATCCAGCCGTACCCGTTGCTCGCATACAGGGACGCCAAATGGAAGCGGGTGCTCTCCGATAAGCTAGTACCGCTCGACCTTGTGGCCCTAGGCACAAGTCCCCAGGGTTTAGCAGTGCCTTGCGATATTCTTTTGCTGGCAGGAAAGGTTGTTGTGAACGAATCGCTGCTAACTGGAGAATCTGTTCCTCTGATGAAAGAAGCCCTTAGAATAGAGGAATCAGAAGCGGCCAGAAGTGCTGGAAGCAATGGATCGGAACTTCAACCGCGAACCAAGGACAAGATGCATGTCCTTTTCGGCGGGACAATGCTCTTGCAAACTGAAACCCCAGGAAATGACTGGGGCTCGATTCCTCCACCACCGGGCAATTACTGTGTTGGTTGCGTTCTCCGCACGGGGTTCGGATCTGCACAGGGAAAACTGTTGCGCACGATTATGTATTCCAGCCAGACAGCTTCGGCGAACAACCGAGAGAGCTTTCTCTGTATTCTTTTTCTTTTGGTATTCGCGGTAGTAGCCTCGGCGTACGTGCTTCACCACGGTCTGCGCGATCCTTCAAGATCTCGGTATGAACTGTTGTTGCACTGCGTGCTGATTATCACGTCGGTGATCCCGCCTGAGCTCCCAATGCAGCTTTCTCTCGCAGTTCAGGGCTCGCTTGCGGATCTCGCAAAGATGGGGATTTTCTGCACAGAACCGTTCCGGATCCCGTACGCCGGTATGCTCGACGTGTGCCTTTTTGATAAGACGGGAACCCTAACCGTCGACAGACTTGACTTTGCTGGACTTTTGTGTACTGGCCAGGACTCGCTGACCCCAGCGGAAAACATGCCGAAACATGCGATACTGGTTTTGGCTGCTTGTAACTCGCTGGTTTCCCTGAGCGGAGAGGTTTCCGGTGACCCCATCGAGTCAGCTGCCTTCAGGGCAATCGGTTGGACCCTCGGTGCCAACAATACAGTCTACGCGCGGGAGGGATCATGTCGGGGAACACGTATACAGATACTGCAGCGGCACGGTTTCGATGCTACCATTCAGCGGATGAGTGTAGCCGTATCCGTATCAGATGGAGAATCTACCAGGACACCGTACCTTCTCAGTCTCGTCAAGGGATCTCCCGAGTCAGTTCGTGGTTGCCTGAGGGAGGTTCCCCCTGATTATGATGCGCAGTATCGCCAACTCGCGATGGACGGTATGCGCGTGATTGCACTCGCAACGAAAGAGTTGTCGGCCGAAATGACCCATGCGGAGATACGGCGGCTCAGCAGGGGTGCGATCGAGTGCGAGCTTCAATTTGCAGGTTTTGCTGCCTTTCGGTGTCCTGCGAGACCAGATTCCCGTGGCGCAATTAAGGCCCTTCGCAAGTCAAATCATCTAGTGGCGATGATTACAGGTGACTCGCTCATGACCGCGTTGTATGTCGCGCTTGAAACTGGAATTTGCTCTCGTAGGAAGAAGAATCTTATTCTCTGCACGAGGCCGGGAGAAGCAGCAACGAGCGATTTTGTGTGGGTGAAGCCGTCACGCGCCATTCATGGGAAAATCGAAAATAGTCGGAAATTTGAGGCTGCTGAGTTGCCCAAGCTTGGCTCTGAATACAATTTGACGATGACTGGTGACGTGCTGAACGAGTATCGGATGCGTGGCGCGAGCTTGAAGGAGCTGCTTCAATATGTCCAAGTTTTCGCCCGAATGACCCCTTCGCAAAAAGAACTCGTTATCACTAGCTTGAAGGATGCCGGAATGTACTGCCTAATGTGTGGTGATGGGACCAATGACGTGGGCGCCCTCAAGCAGGCGCACGTCGGCGTGGCGCTGCTACAATCCGTCGCCAAGCAGGATACTCTAGGATCGCCCTCTGCACAGAGTCGCCCGTCATTGGATCCGCAGCTCGGGTCCACTGCCGCAAATGCCAGTTTGCGAGCGCATGCAAGCACTTCGACAAGATCTCACAATGGGGACCACAGACGTTCTGAATCCTCGCATGGACCTAGGTCGGGCTCTCTGTTGGAACTGGATAACGAGATGCCAATTGTGCGGTTGGGAGATGCATCAATCGCCTCGCCCTTTACGTCTAAGCGAGCGAGCATTGCTAGTTGTGTGGACATAATCCGACAAGGTCGCTGCACGCTGGTGACAACGTTGCAAATGTATCAAATTCTTGCTCTGAATTGCCTGATATCTGCGTACAGCCTCAGTGTGCTTTATTTGGAGGGAGTCAAATTTGGTGATCGGCAGATGACGGTTACCGGTATTCTGATCGCAATTGCATTTTATTTTGTATCGCGCGGCAAACCGCTTGCTCGGCTGGCGCCACAGCGTCCCCCTCGCTCCATGTTTACACCAAGTCTGTTCATATCGCTTGTGGGTCAGTTCGCGATTCACCTCTTCGCGCTTGCATGCTGCACAGCGCTGTCGCAGGCATACCTTCCTCCAGACTTTGAAGTGGATCTCAAGGGGGAATTTGCGCCAAATATCCTCAATACGATCGTTTTTCTTCTGTCAACGATGCAGCAGGTCTCGGTCTTTCTGGTCAATTACAAGGGCGAACCGTTCATGCAGAGCATAACGAAGAACAAGGCCCTGCTATATTCGCTTCTAGCTTGCGCTTTTCTAATGCTTGCTGCATGTCTGGAAGTGTCGCCCGAACTGAATCAATACATGGAGCTCGCAGCGTTGCCTAGTTGGCAAGCTCGTTGGCTTGTTTTCGCTCTCCTGAGCGGCGACTTTATTGCAGCTTGGATCTGGAACGTTCTTGTGCATTACCTCGCAACGCTTAGTTCTCAACGAATTCGATGAAAAGCTCTGAGCCCTTGTATTGGCCAGTGCTTGCATCGTAGTTCCTTGCCAGCGCTAGCGCTGGACCAGGCCCAGTCGAGAGATCACTGATCATAGCAGCAGCCTCATAGACGAGTGTACTTGCATCGCGCGTCGCATAACGACGCACGCTGATGTTTGCCGGCAAGCTCAGAAAGTGTACCTCTCTAAATTCTTGTCGAGTATCTCCTGCAAGATCCCGAATCGTTTCCATAGACACGTGATCGTCTAGCGAGCAAATGCGACGACGCAGGCCGCGGGGTGAACCTAGCCGGCGTTCAAATGTAACGAAGCTCTCAACTTTGCCACCGCAACCGATGAGCTGAACCCCCCCGTTAAACGGCTGATCATACATTTCGCGCCGAACGACAATCTCCCGACCAAACGGGTGCTTCGACTCCAGCGGAAACGCGGTGAATTCGATTTGGATGCGACGCAGCTCTTTCAAATCGCGAAATATTAAAGAGAACAAAACTTTCTCATCGTGTGCTGAGGTCGCTGATAGACGTGTTGAGAAGCATCCACATGGGAATACTGCATGCATATCCGTTCTGCTGAGATCTATAGTGATATGCTTTGCCTCTGCACTCACAGCATCTTCTTGGCAACCAACCTTCACGTCTATAAGCTGCCTTTTGCCAAAAAGCGTGGCCCCATCAATAGCCTCTGAGTAGTTTTCATCGAGACCGAACACACGAACGTGCCAGTCGCGGTACTCCTGAGGAACAAAACGCTCTGGTACTTCGAGCGGTTCTCCAGTCGTCGCATCGAAATACGCCTCAAAGCCGATAAACTCCCCGCCGGAGCGGGTAGCAAACTGTTTGAATTTCTCGTCAGGAATCGCATACTTCAAGTTCCGCAAGAGTTGCGCATGTATCGCAGGCACAAGCCGCACGCGTCTCTGGTCCCTGCGGCAAACCGCTACACCCCCCTGCCGCACAGATGCTTTGACGCGCACTGGGTTCAAGTACTGGAGCGTAAACATGGCAGCCAACGGACTATTTCCGGGGACAAGTATGGCGTGTTCTTTGAAAAACTGCCAGACCAGTCCGAAAACGGTTGCTTCAGACCGAAATTAGGAAGTGATATGTTTTCGGGAGGATTTTCCTCTCGCTCTCTCGCTAAACGAGCAGCGGCACTGTCGACTATAGTGAGGAAGCGCTGTGAGTGCAATGTTCTGGACAGATAAGAGCTTCCGAGCTTTGTAAGACGTCGCTTGAGATTCGCGCAGCGAGCACATGGCGATGTCCGTGTCAGAGGTAAATCGAACATTAGATCGCTCGCTTTGTTTATGCCATCTTATTTTTTCCGCACTTTTTCGATGTGCATCCTCGACATTGGATGTGCAGCACTAAGGACTCACGGGTTCACAAGTACTCTGAGGATTCCAGGTCATCTTTTCGAAGTGGCTCCTTCGACGCTCCCTCTCTCGAGTTCGTCACCTCACCTTTATCAATGTGAGTTGCGAAGCGCTCGGGCAAGAATTCGTAAAAGAAGCGATAGCATCCTCCAACGCATATGTAAAAACCTTCAATCTTTTCTTCTCCTCACGCGTGGTATGCTCAAATCGCAAATTGTTCAAGCATGGCTCTTTCCGTTTCAAGGCAAATCGTGGACACTGAAACGCGCCCCCTGAATAGTAGGAAGGGAAAACTGAACGTCGTTCCCTGAGGACCTGTTCAGCTGCTGATGCCGGAAGATCCCTGGAATTCAGCTGTAAGATTTATCGATTCCATGCGAAGAACAGATCTTCCATTCTCTTTGACGAAAAAGAAAAGGCATTTCACAATAGCATGGTTCCACTCATGTGATTTGGTCCACGGCGCTAGAGTATTTTTTGTTTTTAGGGTAAAGAATCATGGAAGCGGACTTCGGTCATTGGAGCTTTCGCTTCACTTCAAGAATACGTGACCATTTGACATGTCCTGTGTGCAGAAGGACCGAAGTTTCTGGGCTTGTACTTCGACATTGGTTTTCCTTTCGATACCCGATTCATCACGGACAACATATCATTCCAAAAAGTCCGCTCTCGAACGGATCCGCTTGCCCATTTGCGTGGAAAGGAAGGGCTACTCACTGAGAATTTTGCCCAGAACAAGTCCGCGATCCTCGTGCTCAGCAACCCGCGTGGAAACAAAGGAGGGCATCCGGGGGACCATTCTGTACCAGTCATGAGATTATATCGAGCGATGAAGCGGACCGTCACGTCCGACAGGGCTGCACCCGGAAAAGCAGTTTTGTTGGACATATGGTAACACCTAACAATAGCCAAATGTTACTGCTGCGAATCGCACATCGAGGCTGAAAATACAGAAGATGAATATAGCAACCGAAACGTAGATCGTTACTTCCGTCTGTGCATGAAATGCTCTGACAGAAGCCGGGTGCAGCCAAATCGAGACTTGAACGCTGCCATCAACGTCCTTCGACTGCTTACAACAGAGTTAGAGGAACAAGGGAGACTCGCGCGTTCAAAACCGGAGGTGCGAGCTATAGAGAGTGGAAGAGGAATCAGTCAGAGAAAAAGTTCGCAAATGCTGGTGTTGGTGCAAATGGCTCTAGACCCGAATGTTTGGACACATGCCAGCGTTACCTTGGTACACACGTTCCGTTTTACGACCACACGGGTTTCAGCGCAACGTCTACCAGCACAGTGACTTCAAGCGCAAGCACCATCCAATTCGTTCGTATCTAATACTAAAAATCATATGGATGAACAGCAGGGCAGCGCCTTCGCGGATCCATGAGAGACGCGCTAGCCGAGGTGCCACTTTGCGTCTCTGGAACGGCGCTCAGTGTCAGACACCTGGGGAATCCTCATGAATAAAGTCGGCGGCAAAGACGGACATTGTGGATTATTGCCCTAGAGGCATCTAGAAAGAGTCGCTTCGATATTCAGGGAACAGAATTTGCCGAACTAACGCTCGAAGGCAACCATCTCCAGAACCGAATGCACTGAATCGCAGTTGGCCACAGCATGCTTGGTTCTCGCAACGACGCATGGAACGTGAATCTTTTGTTGTTGTTGAGTGCGCAAGGAATATGCCGCTCACGTTTAGGAATGCTGTTTTGCCTCAGCGCGAGTGCGAGGTTGGTGAACAAGTCGCTTGGGGCGCGTCTTCAACGCGGTCTATTAGCGCTGGGCTTTGCAAGTCGGGCCAAGTCGTTATTGCACCGCTGGGGCACTCTTCGTTGTGCGAGTACCGAGACGTGCGTTTTCGATCGTCAAGTTAAATACCTTCAGCGCCAGTGGGCGGCTAAAGAGGCAGACTTTTCAGAATATGAATACCTACGCAGTGAAGTAGCGAAACGTCTGTGTGAAAGACTGCTAGACTTTCGCTGCTCGTTTCGGCGAGTATTGGACGTGGGAGCTGGAGCGTCATATGTTCGGCGTTCCTTGGTTGGGAACAAGATCGTTTCTGGTCTCGAGCTGCTCGTAGAGGTAGAGCTGTCATCAGCTATGTTGGAGCATGGTCTAGAGCGTCTTCCGCTGTCAGAAACACCGTTTCGCACTACACAGCTAACTGCGGATGAAGAATTATTCTTGCCGGCGCTATGGCAGGGAGGTTATCTCGAGAAAGCGCCGTTTGATCTTGCTATCTCATGCATGGCAATGCATTGGATCAATGATTTGCCAGGTATGCTCGCTCAGGTTCGTGCAGCACTGCTACCAGGAGGGGTCTTTCTGGGCGCGATGCTCGGTGGTGAAACTCTACACGAACTCCGAGTCTCCTTGCAACTTGCTGAGGACTCACTCCTCGGCGGCGTCGGGATCCATACCAGCCCCATGGTAGAATTCCAGGATACTGCCCGACTTCTCACGCGGGTTGGTTTCGAAATGATCACGATTGACGTCGACACGATGATTGTACCGTACCCAGATATGATGACATTGATAAAACATTTGCAAAAAATGGCTGAGAGCAATGCACTAGCGGGGCGGCAATCATGGCTCAGTCGCAAAGTCTTACAACATGCATCAAAAATATATCGCGAACGATTCTCTCTCCCGAACATGCAAATAGAAAACGCTCGCGGTGACGGACAGGTTTCCGTTTCAGATCACTACAATGACTGGATCGGGGCAACTTTCCAGGTCGTCTACATGGTAGGGTGGGTTCCAACCTGAGAGGAGACCCAAATCAGGCCTAACAACGTCTGAACTGGATCAATAATCATGAGCGTCGTTGCTCTGCAGTCATTTAATTTCTACATGCGCACCTTCTCCAGCTAGACTCGAAACGTTCCCAGCTAATGGAACCAATCTGTTGCTGCATTCTCTGGGTGCCTGTTGATGTGCATACGGCCCAAAAGCGCATTTGGATGATTTTGCATTGTGATCAGATTGGCCTTCCAGACGTACAGGGTGTTGATATGCATGCGGCTCGACAGCGCTCATGGTTCATAATGCAATGATTAGATTGGCCTTGCACATACTGCAGGCATCTTTCCGATTACACAGTATGCGGTCATCTTGTGGAGAAGAGCAAGCGAAGCGCACGGGTGGCGTTACTACATGGGATCGCTCGGTCCTCATTGAATAACCTTTTCATCTCAGAACAGCTTTCAAGATGAAAAAAGATCTTGCATCGGTGCAAGCATGAATCGTATTGTGATGCTAAGATATTTCCCCAGCGTATGCGCACAATTTTTAACGCGCAGAATGCTTTGTTTTTTAAGGAAACAGCAGACGATTGGCATGTCGACGACACGTAGAAATCGCAAATTCTTGATACTGACGAAGAGAAGCAATCGTTCTGTCCCCCGCATGTTCTTTGCGAGATGCAAAAACTGATACTCTTCGGGTGAGAACAAGGTCTGCCCGGTGAAACTCGACTACTCGGCTTCATCATCGGAGCGAATATCGCCTTTCGAGTACTTGGCGTTTCCGGGGTGCAGTACTTCACGGTACATCATCTTCAGAATGAGTGTGAACCAAAAACAGTGAAGATACAAAAGTATATTCAGGAAAAGGGCGAAACCAATCAATTGCACGATATAGAACCCCCAGTAGGCAACCCAAATTCTGTTGGCGAGCGGCTCTCTGGTAACCTCAATCCACGGCTCCGTAGATACCGACAGAATGATTCGCGGGAAGAGGAATAGCCTTGTAATATAGAATACAATGGCAAAGCACACGAAAAGCACTATATTCGAGGGCCACAAGCCAAGATAATGCACTACTTTCGCAGTGTACAGTAGAATATCACCCGCATCATGCAGCATGAGAATGACCAAACCTAGACGCATCCAGCCCCACATATAGGACAATGTGATAAGCGATATTGTTGCCAAGTGGTGTACAACCATTTCAGTAAAATCTTTCCTCTTCGTATCGTGCGTCAGAAGAAAAATGGCACTGGAGATGTAGTAGCAGAGCTCTGAAAGGTAGTAGAGTCGAAAAACTGTTGATATTGGTGGATACAGCTCCCAGAATGCGCTTATGCAGGCTCCATCAAAGAAAGATACTCTCCAGTTTTCCGAGCGATATACATACAACCCCGCGCACAGGCTGCAGATATAGAAAAGAGCGTAAAAGCAGTTCTCGGCCATCTTTGACGCTAAACGAGGAGATTTGCGACCCCTTTCACTGAACTTTCCAAAAAAAGGTTTCAGAATTAGCCTCTCGAGAACGTAGCGGCCCAGGAGCGCACATGGGAGCAGAGCAGCAACGGTGAGCCAATCCCTCCGCGGCTGGTAGTCCGGATTGTAAGGCTGCCAGGGTATTTCATTCAGAAGCTTCACTCGATCGTAACGCAGCCTATGAAGAAGCAGGTCTGCTCTCCTAAAAAACTCTTTTCTCGGGACCCATGTCTGTTTCCCTGCCATTTCGCGCCTCGTTTCGTACGCTGCAGGCGTCCCGGAGCGTACGCCAAAAAGGCACCGTTCTGCAACTCTCTTCCCTGGGGACTTATCGTCCTGCTGTGGGAAGTGCTATTATGTGGTTACGTCTGGAAGGAGCTTCCTGAGGGCTACACTTTTTTGCTGAGGAAGAACGAAGCTCTTTTGAACAGCAATTGACAGCAGCAAGGAAACTGTCAGATTATTCGTGAGACACGCCGTTTACATTGTCATGATCAGTATCTCCCGCATGAGCTTCAACACGTACAAAACATCTCTTGCTCGGATACCTGTTTCGACACTTGTACCTATTTTGAGAGCAACTGGATTTCAAACTGCTGGTAAGTATCTCGGAAAATGGCTCGTTCAAGAAAAAGAGCATTACCCGGCCTGCGTTTATTGCACGAGACAACGACAACAGCATCAATATCAG